>Ga0315281_10003002_pt1 | contig 24842 bp, 26 predicted proteins | sample YL17G07_0_MG_FD_204540 | JGI IMG/M metagenome (GOLD analysis project Ga0315281, IMG submission 204540) | Sediment microbial communities from Yellowstone Lake, YNP, Wyoming, USA - YL17G07_0 | ecosystem: Environmental > Aquatic > Freshwater > Lake > Sediment | place: USA: Wyoming | collected... | reverse complement strand
GCAGGTACCGGACGAGGCGAGGCAGCGGCAAATGCTGGACTTTATCTACCAAGCCTTTTTGCAGGATCCCAATCGGCGCTGGCAATGGCTGGCGCATGCGGCCGTGGTCGCCAAGCACCGGTTGCACGACTTGCCCTTGGCCTTGCGGTATGCCCAAGCGATTGCGCGTCACGCTCGGGGCCAAAATGTACCCCACTGGGCGCAACAAATGCCGATTTTCATTCTGGAAGACATGGGGGAAGCGCAAAGCGCAAAAGTATTGCTGGGAGCGCAGCTGGCAGAAGGCCAGATCAGCGATCCCCGCGAAATTCACTTCCTCACCCAGCGATTGAAAACACTGGAAGAAAAAACGGGGGCTTTGCGCTAACCCGACGAAATTTCATCATCGATGTTGAAATAACAGCAAGTTCGCTGCGGAGTTTGTATGCGCTGGACTTAGACCAAAGCCTTGAACGGGATAGGTTGCTTTGAGTTAAGAATTTCGGCATGATTCTTGCATAACTTACGCAGATATTCCCACTTCCCCTTACTTAACCCCGGGACCGGACATGCAAAAACAGCGCGGCTTCACCCTGATCGAAATCGCCATCGTGCTGGTGATCATCGGTTTGCTCTTGGGGGGTATTCTCAAGGGACAGGAACTCATTACCAGCGCACGAGTGCGCAACATCATCACCCAGCAGGACGGCATCAAGGCAGCCTATTACGCCTTCCAGGACCGTTTCCGCGCCTTGCCCGGTGATTACTCCGGGGCCAATGCATTTGCAAACATCCGTGGCATTCACGACGCTACAGTAGGTGGAAATGGCAATGGCGTGGTGCAGGATGTAACGGGAGCCACCGAGACAGTGCTGGCCTGGACTCATTTGTCGCAAGCCGGCTTCATCACCGGCAGTTACAATGCCACCACCGCCACCCCGGCAGCGAACGCAACATTTGCTCCGACCAACCCCTACAACGCCATTATCCAGTTGCAGTACGACAGCGTGTACCAAGGCGCTGCCAGCGACAGAACCAACCTCAAGACCGGCAACCAGATTCCGGTGGGTATCCTGGCGGAAATTGACCGCAAGATCGATGATGGCCGGGCAAATCTGGGTAATTTCCGCTTCAGTGCTTTTAATGGCGGCGTTACCGCGCCTACCGACACCAAGTGTTTTGACGGCACCAGTGGCGACTGGAAGGCCACCAGCGATGAGAACAACTGCGGCGCAACGTCCTTATTCTAGCCCTGCAACAGCCTGATCTCCGCCACTGCCAATCCCTCAGCGGCACCCCGCAACACCAGCGCATCGCCTGCTTCCAGACGCGTTTCTGGTTGAGGATCAAAGCCGCGGATATTGCGGCGCCGAATCGAGACCACTTCCACCAACAAGTCCCCCATCCCCAACTCCGCCAAGGTCTTGCCCACTGCGGCTGCATTTTGACCCAGAAACAACGTCTGTAGCCGGGGCTGGCCGGATTCACCTTCTTCCCCCAATTCATCGGTCACGCCGCGAAAAAACCCGCGGAACAAACCATAGCGCTGTTCGCGTACCGTGCGGATGCGCCTGAGCACGGTGGAGAGTGGCACGCCAATCAGCATCAGCGCATGGGATGCGAGCATGAGCGAGCCCTCCAACACTTCCGGCACCACCTCGGTGGCTCCCGCCTGCATCAGTTTATCGAGGTCAGCATCGTCCAGGGTACGCACCACTACTGGCAACTCCGGGCGCAACTCCTGGACATGACGCAGAATTTTCATGGCCGACGGTAAGTCGGCGAAGGTCACCACCAATGCCTTGGCGCGGCCCAAGCCCGCCGCCATCAGTACCTCGCGCCGTGCGGCATCTCCATACACCACGCTTTCTCCCGCCGCTGCCGCAAGTTTCACCCGTTGCGGATCAAGATCGAGTGCGATGAATTGGATATTCTCATGCTCCAGCAGGCGCGCCAGATTCTGGCCGCTACGCCCGTAGCCACATACAATCACGTGCGCGTCCGCCGCCATGCTGCGCACCGCGATGTCATGCAACTCCTTTGCGCGATGCGCCCATTCACCGCTGCAAAAGGTGCGGACTATTCGCTCGGTATAATGGATCAGGAAGGGCGCCGCCAGCATCGACAGCACCATCGCCGCCAGCACGATCTGTAGCGTTGCCCCGTCAAGCAGCTTGAGGCCATCCGCTTGAGACAGCAGCACGAAACCAAACTCCCCGGCCTGGGCCAGTCCCAACGCAGTGCGCAGCGCTACGCTCGGCTGGTTGTGAAAAGCACGCCCGAGCAACGCAACAATCAACCCCTTACCCAGCACCAGCGCGACCAGAAGCAGGCTGACCCAAACCAGGTTGGCCAGCACCGTGCCCAGATCAAGCAACATGCCGATGGTGACAAAGAACAGCCCCAACAGCACATCGCGGAAGGGTTTGATGTCATCCTCCACCTGATAGCGGTATTCGGTTTCGGAAATCAGCATGCCGGCAAGAAATGCACCCAGTGCCAGGGACAACCCTGCCACGTCGGTGAGGTAGGACAACCCAAGGGTGATAAACAGGACATTGAGCACGAATAGTTCGGGAGATTTCTGCCGGGCCACCAGATGAAACCAGGCACGCATCAAGCGCTGTCCCGCGAACAGTAATACCCCGAGCACCAGTGCCGCTTTGAGCACTGCGCTACCGAGTGCTCCAGCCAAATCTACAGCGCCACTCGCCATCGCCGGCGCAAGAATCAGCAGGGGCACCACCGCCAGATCCTGGAACAGCAACACGCCGATAATCTGGCGCCCATGCACTGATTGCAGCTCCAGCCGTTCTGCCAGCATTTTGCTGACTATGGCGGTGGAGGACATGGCCAGTGCCCCGCCGAACACAATGCCCGCTTTCCACCCCAGGCCCAGCAACCATGCGGCAGCCAGCCCCACTGCCGCAGATAGCAACACCTGCGCGCCGCCCAGGCCGAAAACGGTGGTGCGCATGGTGATCAGCCGCGGCAAGCTGAATTCGAGGCCAATGCTGAACATCAGGAACACCACGCCAAATTCGGCCAGATGCCGCGTCTCGGCACTTTCTGGAAGCCAGCCCAGCGCATGCGGGCCGATGGCGATACCGGTGAGCAGATAGCCCAACATGGGCGGTAGACGCAGGGCGCGCGACAGCGTTACCACGAGTACCGCGGTGCTAAGCAGGATCAGGACAAGTTGCAGGGTATCAGGCATGGTCCAAAACTGGAGGTGACAGTCCAGTCTCTAGTATACTTCGACGTCATGACACCTGATCAAAAAACCGCGGCGCAGCCGCAAACGACAAACAGCGCACTCGATCTGGCACGGCGCGTGTTGATGATTGAGGCCCAAGCGGTCGAGGCCCTGTGCGACCGCCTGGGTGCACCGTTCCTGCTGGCGCTGGATATTATCCTGCGCTGTGAGGGTAGGGTGGTGGTAAGCGGCATGGGCAAGTCCGGCCACATCGCGCGCAAAATCGCTTCGACTCTCGCCAGCACGGGCACACCTGCATTTTTTGTGCACCCCGCCGAGGCCAGCCACGGCGATCTGGGCATGGTCACCCAGCACGACGTGCTGATTGCCCTGTCCAATTCCGGCGAAAGCGCAGAACTACTGACTATCGTGCCGCTGCTCAAGCGCCACGGGGCAAAACTCATCAGCATGACCGGCAACCCCAACTCCACATTGGCGAAGGAAGCTGACGCGCACCTTGATGCCAGCGTGGAACAGGAAGCCTGCCCCTTGGGGCTGGCCCCCACTGCCAGCACTACCGCCGCCCTGGCCTTGGGTGACGCGCTCGCTGTGGCGTTGCTTGATGCCCGTGGGTTCGGTGCCGACGACTTCGCCCGCACCCACCCCGGTGGTGCGTTGGGCCGACGCTTGCTGGTGCATGTGCGCGACATCATGCATCAGGGTGACGCCCTGCCCAAAGTGCCGCTCGACGCCACCCTGTCCCAGGCGTTACTGGAAATGACCCGCAAAGGTTTGGGCATGACTGCAGTGGTGGATGCCGAAAACCGTGTGCTGGGGATTTTCACCGATGGCGATTTGCGCCGCACCCTGGATATCACCTCGGACATCCGCGGTACCCCCATCGGCCAGGTGATGAAAGCCGGCCCGCATACGATCGCGCCGGATGTGCTGGCGGCCGAGGCCGTGCAGCTGATGGAGCGTTACAAAATAGGCGGGCTGCTGGTGACAGATGCAAACCAGCGTTTGGTGGGTGCGCTCAATATGCACGACCTGCTCAGGGCAGGGGTGGTGTAGGGTGCGTTTTTACAAATTTTTTTGATCGCTACGGAATATGCAAGACTTCATAGATCGCGCCAAGCAGATTAAATTGATCATTTTCGATGTCGACGGTGTACTGACTGACGGCAGCCTGTTCCTCGGTGACGACGGCCAGGAATACAAGGCTTTCAACTCCCACGATGGCCATGGCATGAAAATGCTGAAAGCGTCAGGGGTGGAGCTGGCGATCATCACCGGCCGCGCCTCTCAAGTGGTTGAGCGGCGCGCTCAAAACCTCGGCATCACCCATCTGCACCAGGGCGCCGCCGACAAGCTGGCGGTGTATCAAGAGTTGATCGCGAAGCTGCAACTGACGCCCGAAGCCACCGCCTTCATGGGGGATGATCTGGTGGACCTGCCAGTCATGCGCCGCTGCGGGCTGTCAATTTGCGTTCCCGACGCACCACCGGTAGTGAAAGAGTATGCACATTACGTCACCCGGCTGTCCGGCGGGCGGGGTGCAGTACGTGAAATCTGCGAACGCATCATGCAGGCACAGCAAACATATGAAGCACAACTGGCCCTCTATTTGCGATGAAACCCAATCAAGTTAGCCACTAGAACCAACATCCAGAATGAAAGATCGGGTCGCGCTCTGGTTTCCGCTTGGCATCATGGCGCTACTTGCAGCCTTAAGCTACTGGCTTGACCGTTCAGTGCAGCCGAGCACACCCAAGCGCGATGGCAGCACCCGGCATGACCCGGATTACATAGTGGAGTCTTTCAATGCTACGCGGTTGGCCCCAGACGGCACACCCCGATATGTACTGGCTGCGGCCAAAATGACGCACTACCCGGACGACGACAGCACCCATCTGGAACGGCCGCACTTCACCCAACTTGAAAAAACCCAGGCACCACTGCATATCATGGCCAACAGCGGACGCGTTTCCAGTAACGGAAAGCATGTTCACTTTGATGGAAATGTGCAAATCATCCGCGAGGCCTATGGCAACTACAGCCGCTTTTCTCTCAATACCGAGTACTTGCACTTGATCCCTGACCAGGAGGTGGCAACCACCGACAAGCTGGTAACCATACATGAAGCCAATACCATTGTGACCGCCGTTGGCTTAAAATTGGACGGCAAGCATCGTGTTCTCAAACTTACATCGCGGGTTAACGCGCACTATGAAAAACCGAAAAAGAAATAACAGCGCCTTCCGCGGCGTACTGGCCATTATTTTGTTGGCCCATGTCATACCCAGTTGGGCGGAGAAAGCGGATCGGGATAAACCCGTTAATCTGGCGGCAGACACCGTCACAGTCGACGATGCCAAGCAAACAAGCGTATACGAGGGCAATGTAATCCTGACTCAAGGCACCCTCATGATCCGCGCCGATAAACTCATTGTGAAGCAGGATGCGGAAGGCTTCGACTATGGCACCGCCTATGGCAATCCAGCCAGTTTCCGGCAAAAGCGCGAAGGGGTTGAGGATGTGATCGAAGGCGAAGGAAAGCGCATCGAATATGACGGCAAAAAGGACAAGGTGGAATTCTTTAACAATGCCCGCATGAAACGTGGCGGGGATGAGGTACGTGGGAATTACATTAGTTACGATGCAAAAGCTGAGTTATTCCAGGTGCTGGGCGGGCCCAAAGAAACAACAGCGGGAGGTGCTTCAGGAGGACGCGTGCATGCGGTAATTCAGCCGAAGAAGACCGATGGCGCATTGGTGCCGGTTAATCCGGCGTTTCCGCTCAGGCCATCGGGCGAAATCGATCCTGCACATGATCCCCGGAACTGATATGCAACCACATTTCAACACTGAAACTGCATGAGCCTGCTCAAGGCGGAAGGCCTGAAAAAGCGCTATAAAACGCGCACCGTGGTCAAGGATGTATCGCTGGAAGTGAACAGCGGCGAGGTGGTGGGACTGCTCGGTCCCAACGGCGCCGGAAAAACCACCTGCTTCTACATGATCGTCGGGCTGGTAGCGGCGGACGGAGGCAGTATCCAGCTTGATGGCCAGGAACTGACCCACATGCCAATATATCGGCGTGCGCATCTGGGCTTAAGCTACCTGCCGCAGGAAGCCTCGATCTTTCGCAAGCTGACAGTAGCGGAGAACATCAAGGCGATCCTGCAATTGCAGCCCCTGTCCCCGGACCAGATCGAGCAGAAACTCGAAGACTTGCTGCTGGAACTGCACGTCGGGCACTTGCGCGACGTTCCTGCACTGAGCTTATCGGGTGGTGAACGTCGCCGCGTCGAGATCGCCCGCACCCTGGCCACCCAGCCGCGTTTCATCTTGCTGGACGAGCCGTTCGCCGGCATCGACCCGATCGCCGTGCTGGACATCCAGAAAATCATCCGCTTTCTCACCGAACGCGACATCGGGGTACTCATCACCGACCATAACGTGCGAGAAACATTGGGTATTTGCGATCGCGCTTACATCATCAGCGAAGGAACGGTCCTGGCTTCCGGCAAACCTGAGGAAATCATTTATAATGAAAATGTGCGTCGTGTTTACCTCGGAGAGCATTTCCGGCTTTAAATTCTGGAACGGGGGTTAAGAAATCGGCCCTTTGACCGTTGTTATTTTTATATGAAACACAGCTTACAACTAAAACTATCTCAGCACCTCACCCTCACCCCACAACTGCAGCAATCCATTCGATTGCTGCAGCTATCTACGTTGGAATTGAATCAGGAACTGGAGCACATGCTGCAGGACAATCCGCTGCTGGAACTGGCGGAAACCGATGAATGGGGCGGGGAAATAAAAAGCAGCGGAACTGACAGCGTCACTGCTCCAGCAGAATCGAGCACGCCAGAATCAAGCGCCGCGGAAACAAGCAACGAGCATGAATCCTCCACGGCAGTAGATGAGTTTTCCGACATGAACTGGGGAGATGAAGGGGGCGGGGGGCACACCGCAGAGGGTGACGAAGATGGCCAGGATTACCCCCAGCAAGCAGCCGAAAGCACCACCCTGCGCCAGCACTTGATCTGGCAGTTGAATCTGACTCAGCTCTCGAATCGGGACAATAAACTGGTATCGCTCCTGATTGACGCATTAGACGAGGATGGCTATCTCACCCAGAGCCTGGATGAGTTGGCCGGTCTGCTACCGGACGAACTCGAAGTCGAGCCAATCGAGCTGCAGATCGCCCTTAAGCACTTGCAGAATTTCGATCCGCCCGGGGTTGGGGCACGCAATCTGTCCGAATGCCTGGCACTACAACTGGAGGCGATGTCAGATGAAACGCCCTTCCGTGACAAGGCGACCCTCATCGTCAAGGACCACCTGGAAACGCTCGCCGCCCGTGACTACAGCAAGCTAAAACGTGTCCTGCATTGCGACGACGACTGCCTGCGTACGGTACAAAGCCTGATCACCCATCTAAACCCCAGACCTGGCGCGGATTTCTCTCAGACTGAAACGCGTTATATTGTATCTGATGTAATCGTCAAGAAAGTCAAAGGCATGTGGATCGCCAGCCTGAATCAGGACGCCATGCCCAAGCTGCGCATCAACCGCATGTACGCTGACATCCTGCAACGCAACCGGGACAGCTCCACCCAACAGCTGGCAGGCCAGTTACAAGAAGCAAAATGGTTAATCAAAAACGTACAGCAACGCTTTGAAACCATCCTGCGCGTTTCGCAGGCCATCGTCGACCGCCAGCGGCATTTTTTCGAACACGGCGAAGTCGCCATGCGTCCGCTGGTGCTGCGTGAAATTGCCGACTCGGTCGAGTTGCATGAGTCAACCATCTCGCGCGTCACCTCGCAGAAATTCATGCACACACCGCGCGGCATTTTTGAACTCAAGTATTTTTTCGGCAGTCATGTCTCGACTGAAGCCGGCGGAGCATGTTCCGCCACCGCAATTCGCGCCCTGATCAAGCAACTGGTCGGGGCGGAAGACCCCCAGAAACCGCTATCGGACAGTCAATTGGCGGACATTCTGGGAAAACAGGGCATAGTCGTTGCCCGCCGCACGATTGCAAAGTATCGGGAGGCATTACAGATTCATTCCGTCAACTTGCGCAAATCGATTTAACAACAAGGAGCAGAACATGAACCTCAACATCACAGGCCATCACGTCGAAGTTACCCCCTCCATGCGCGAATACGTCACCACCAAGCTGGATCGTATCACCCGCCATTTCGACAATGTTATCGATGTCAGCGTGATTCTTTCCGTGGAAAAGCTCAAGCAAAAAGCTGAAGTCAATGTGCACGTGCGCGGCAAAGATATTTTCGTCCAGTCCGAAGATGGAGATATGTATGCGGCAATCGACAGCCTGGCGGACAAACTCGACCGGCAAATCCTCAAACACAAGGAAAAAAATGGCGCGGTACACCGTGTCGGTGGCGCTCTGAAACACCAGACAATCGAATCTCCCGAGTAAAGACAGCGGCGCCCGGTTGCGGGCGCCTTTTTACCTCCTCTTCAGCCTATACCTTAATCAAAATACCCCGTGCCATGAGCTTGGTTTCTTCCATCTTGCCGGCCACCAATGTAGTGATAGATTTGGAGGCAAGCGACAAAAAAAGTCTGTTCGAACTGATGGGTCAATTGTTCGAAGAAAAACAGCAAATCGCGCGTAAAGCCGTATTTGACAGCCTGCAGGACCGGGAAAACCTGGGTTCCACCGGCCTGGGTCACGGCATTGCAATTCCCCACGGCCGCATTAAAGGCATACGCCAAGCCATAGGTGCCTTGGTACGGTTAAAAAACGCTATCCCTTTCGATGCGCCGGACGACAAACCGGTCAGCCTGCTATTCGTGCTGCTTGTGCCAGCGCATGCATCAGACTTACATCTGCAAATCCTGGGCGAATTGGCCCAATTATTCAGTAATAAAACCCTGCGTCAGAACCTCTTCGCTGTCACCGACGCCACACAATTGCACCAGCTTATAACGGGATCCACCCCTCCATGATCCAGATCAGTGTTCAACACCTGTTTGAAGAAACCGAAGAGAGTCTGAAACTTACCTGGGTATCCGGGCAGGAAGGCGGCAACAAGCTGCTCACCAGCGAAACCGTGCAGAAGCCCACCCTGGCCTTGATTGGCCACCTCAATTTCGTCCATCCCAACCGGGTGCAAGTACTGGGCTGCGCAGAAATGGACTACTTACGCAGCCTGGATCAAGCAGCGCTGGAGCAGGCCATCCAAAACCTGTTCTCGACCGAACTTGCCGCCATCATCGTTACCAACGGCGAGAGCGTGCCGGAGGTGTTACTGGAAGCTTCTAACCGGAGTCAGACTCCTCTGTTCACTTCGCCCCAGCAAAGCCCTGAACTAATGCTGGTGCTTGGTCACTACCTGTCTCAGGCCCTGGCTGAATCCACTACCCGGCATGGAGTGCTGTTGGAGGTATTGGGAATAGGCGTGATGATTACCGGCGACAGTGCTATCGGCAAAAGCGAATTGGCCCTGGAACTCATCACCCGCGGCCATCGTTTGATCGCCGACGACATAGTGGAACTCTATCAGGTGGCTCCGGATACGCTGGAGGGCCGGTGCCCACCAATGCTGCAAGACTTCCTGGAAGTGCGCGGTCTTGGCATACTCAATATCCGTAGCCTGTTCGGAGAAACAGCCGTTAAACTGAGAAAGAACCTCAGGCTGATCGTGCACTTGAAACAACCTGAAAACATGGCCACTGAAAACGAAGCACGGTTGGCCATGCATGCTTCGTCAGAAAAAATTCTCGGTGTCGAAATCCCCAAAGTACGCATCCCCGTTGCTGCCGGCCGCAATCTGGCGGTACTGCTGGAAGTGGCAGCGCGCAACCATATCCTGCACCTGCGCGGCATCGACAGCGCCCAGGAGTTCATCGATCGCCAACAGAAGCATATTATCGAGAATAGTGCGCAGTAGTGGGTCCCCACACACCAAACAAGGGCTGATATACTGAAACATCACATTTTTCTGACCTGTCGCCCATGCAACTCATCCTGATCAGCGGCCTGTCCGGCTCCGGTAAAAGTATCGCACTCAATGTGCTGGAAGATGGCGGCTATTACTGTGTCGACAACTTGCCCGCCAAGCTCCTGCCTGAACTTATGCAGTTTTTGCAGCAAGCAGGCTATACGCAAGTCGCCATCAGCATCGACGTGCGTAGCGGCGAAACCCTGGAACAACTCCCTCACTTCATCGCTGAGCTAAAACAACAAGGCATCGACCTGCGCACCCTGTTTCTGGAAGCCAAGGTTGAAACCCTGGTAAAGCGTTTCAGCGAAACCCGACGGCGCCATCCCTTGAGCGTGGGCGACCGCTCCCTGTCCGAATGCATTCAACTGGAGCAAGACTTGCTGGAGAACGTGGGCAACCTCGCTCACCGCATCGACACCAGCGACTTGAGTCCCAATGCCCTGCGCGCCTGGATCAAGGATTTCGTTTCCATCAAACAGGCAGGGTTGACCATCCTGTTCCAGTCATTCGGATTCAAGCACGGCATCCCGCTTGATGCCGATCTGGTATTCGATGTGCGCTGCCTGCCCAATCCCCACTATGACCCCGTGCTGCGTCCGCTCACCGGAAGGGACAAGCCCGTAATCGACTTCCTAAAGTCCGACGCGAATGTGCTGGCCATGCTGGGGGACATCCGCGATTATGTGGGGAAATGGCTGCCCTGCTTCGTAAAGGACAATCGCAGCTACCTCACCGTGGCATTGGGCTGCACCGGTGGTCAACACCGCTCGGTCTACATGGTGGAAGAACTGGCCGGCTATTTCCGCGGGCAAAGTCAGTTGTTGGTACGCCATCGCGAATTGCCATGAACGCCCTGCCGTTGTTACACGTCAAGCCGGGTGATTGGCTGGTGTTCAGCGCCGGGCTTTTCCTCGTTGTCTGGCTGTTTGCCACCCTGTGGCAAGGACAAAGTGCTGACCGGGTCATTGTGCGCGCCGGCGGCAAAGTGGTGGCAGAAGCAAACCTGTTCAAGGATCAAGCCATCCCGGTGCAAGGACCGCTTGGAACCAGCTTGATCAAGATTCAAAACCGCCGCGTGCGCGTCGCCTCCGATCCCAGCCCCCGCCAATACTGCGTAAAACAAGGCTGGCTCACCCATGCGGGAGAAGTGGCAATCTGTCTGCCGAACCAGGTGAGTGTGGAAGTTGCCGGCGCCCAGAAACTTTATGACTCGCTCAACTACTAAGCAAATGAACCTAAATTCCTCACCACAGAGACACAGAGGCACGGAGAAAGGCGATAACCAACTCCTTATCGATTTAACGGCAATCATCCGCCAGGTGAGCCACAGCAGCGAAACAATCCTGCGTTTCTCCTCTGTGCCTCTGTGGTGAAAACGGGGTTTAAAGATGCTCGTAAAGCTGCAAGCCACCCCTGAAGACCGGCACATCGCCAAAATGGCAGCGTTCGCCATTGGCCTGTCGGTGGCCGAAGCGGCGATTCCATCGCCGTTGCCTGGAATCAAGCCGGGACTCGCGAACATCATCACGCTGCTGGTGTTGAAACGCTACGGTTTGAGAGCGGCGGTTTGGGTATCGCTGCTGCGGGTTGTAGCCGGCAGCCTGATTCTCGGCACATTCCTCTCCCCTTCCTTCGTGTTGAGTTTTTGTGGGGCGCTTGCCAGCCTTGCGGTGCTGGCACTTTCCCGCGGGCTTCCGTCTTCATTATTCGGGCCGGTGAGCGCCAGCATTCTTGCCTCATTTGCACACATTGCCGGGCAACTGGCAGTGGTCTATCTGTGGTTGATTCCACATACGGGACTCGCCTATCTGGTGCCGGTTTTCGCCACCGCCGCGTTGCTGTTCGGCGCTGTGAACGGCCTGATCGTCGCGAAATTGCTGGGCGAAAAAACAGTCGATCCAGCTATCGAACCCGCCTTGAACCCCGCAAAATGAAATCGCTGGTACTGTTATCACTGCTGTTGGCGGCCACCGTTTCGTTCGCAGCAGACTGGTCAAAAATGCGCGGAGTCCCAGGCAACGACCAGCACTTTTTTGACCGCTCCAAACTGGTGGTAAGCGGCAGCGAAATAACCTACTGGCGCAAGATCGTATTCCAGTCTCCGCAATCGGTGCCAAGCGGACTCGCTGCCAGCGGCTTGTTGCGCGAACGCATACACTGCAGCGAACACACCCTGAAGCTGATCAGCTATCTCTATTACGCAATGGATGGCAGCGTGGTGGAATACGTCGACAATCTGGAAAAGGAAGCGAGCCCCATCATCCCCGACACACTGGGTGATTTGCTGGAAAAAAATATGTGTCCGCTGGTTTGGCAAAAGCAAAAAGAAAACCCTCGCAACCCGGCAGAAACATCGAAATCGCCACCTGCCGAAAAATCAGGGTCCAGTTCAGCGCCCACTTCCCCAGATACACCTCCTGAAGAAAAAAAATAGACTTAGAAATATTTGAGCATCCCCCGGGGCTGACCTACAATGTCCCGAACCCCAACTGCCTGCGCCCAGCCTTTGCATGGAAAATCCCCAGACCATCACTCTTGCTTTCACCGGCGCCTCGGGTATGCCCTATGGCATGCGCCTGCTGGAATGCCTGCTGAAAAGCGGGCAATCGGTTTATCTGTTGTATTCGCAAGCGGCGCAGATTGTCGCCCAGCAGGAAATGGGACTGGCGTTGTCATCGCGCACCAGCGAAGTGGCCATGCAATTGAGCGAGAAATTCGGCACGCCGCCGCAGCAGCTACGGGTATTTGGCCGTGAAGAATGGATGGCGCCCGTGGCTTCCGGCTCCAATCCGGCCGACGCCATGGTGGTCTGCCCCTGCACCATGGGCACCCTGGCCGCCATCGCACAAGGGCTTTCGGACAACCTGATCGAGCGTGCGGCGGATGTCATGCTCAAGGAAAATCGCAAGCTGATTCTGGTGCCCCGCGAGACGCCATTTTCTGCCATACACCTGGAGCATATGCTGAAACTGGCTCGGCTCGGCTGTGTCATCCTGCCGGCCAACCCCGGCTTCTACCACCAGCCGCAAAGTGTGCAGGACATCGTCGACTTCATTGTGGCGCGCATCCTCGACCACCTGTCCATTCCCCACCAGTTGATGCCGCGCTGGGGGGAGCCGGATTCCAGCCGAACCTGAGCAGATTCATGAGCGAGATGAATGTCTGGCTGCATCGTACACTGCCGCAATTGTTTGGAAAGTCCGGTACGAGAAAGACCTTGGAAATCCCGATTTTCCCCCTTAAGACTGTCTTATTTCCCGGTGGAATTTTGCCGCTACGGGTGTTTGAACCGCGTTACATGGAGATGACCAAGACATGCCTACGCGACGACCTGCCATTCGGCGTGTGTCTGCTCAAGGAAGGAAAAGAAACAGGGGTAACGGCAGTGCCCGAAATAGTCGGGTGCCTCACGCGCATCACCGAATGGGACATGCCGCAACTGGGCATCCTCAATCTGGTCACCCTCGGCCTGCAGCGTTTCAGCATCGAGCAGCAGCGCACTGAATCCAGCGGCCTGATTATGGCTACTGTGATGACCATACCGGCGGAGTCCACTCAAGCAGTGAAGTCATCACTGCAAGTTTGTTCAGAGGTGCTAGCAAAAATCGTGGCTCAGGTTGGCGCAGACAAATTCACCGCTCCGCTGCAATTCGATGACGCAGCGTGGGTAGGCTATCGCCTGGCGGAAGCGCTGCCTTTGAAGCTTGCAGCCAAGCAGAGCATGCTGGAGATGAATGACTCCATCATGCGCCTAGAAATTCTCAAGAAATTTTTGATCCAGCAGGGGTTGGCGCAGTAAGCACCGTACTCGTTAATTCCAGTTGGAATTATTTTTTCCCCACGCCGTAGAAGTAATGCGAGAACTGCGCGAAGTCCTGGCTCACCCGACGGAACAAGTGATCCAGGCTGATGATGGCATGCTCAACGATATTAATCGCGATATAGGGATGCTCAACCTTCATGCGCTTGTACATAGGCCGCGATAGCTTCAGTACCTGCGTGTCGGCCGCTTTGGCCACCAGCCGTACCGAACGCGGCTGCTTGTCGAAGAACGACATCTCGCCCAGCATCTCGCCGGGCCCGGCCCGCACAATCTCGTTGTCCCGGCCGTCTGCATCAAAGGTCAATGCCATTTCGCCTTTCACCACGAAATACAAGGCCTCCCCGACATCACCAATGTCAGAAAGTATGTCCCCATCCTTTAGATTCATCAGAGTAAGGTAATCCAGCAGGGTGTTGACCTCGGCAACCGTCAGCGACTCGCACAGATATTGGTGGCTCAGGAATTGAGTTAAATCGATACTCGGCTTGCTGGTCTCAGAAGGCATGTGGGTTTCGCTTTCGATTCAAGATATGACATATCATAGCTGCTCACCGCGGCTTTGCAAAATTCCTGTTTCCCGGCACAAAATTCTGGAATTATTGTTGGCAAGTTGTGCCATAATAATTAAATGATCGATTTTGGTCATGATCAACCGATTGATAGGGGGATGTAACGATGGGACCGAGCGATATTGGATTTCTGATTTTTGGATTTGGATTACCTGTATTTCTCTTGGTGGTGGGAATGCTGAGTGATAGCAGCAATGCTCAAGATGCGAGGGGCAAGCATTAAGTTGCGCCGTGAGGCAAGCGGCATTGGCCGCTCGCCGCACGAGCAACATGGCCGCAAGTTTTCTTCAAACGGTACCCTTCAGCTTCACATCAGCATCATTTCCAGATTTAGCCAGCCGTAACCATCAAGTCAGTTATTCATTCAATCCGGCCATCGCGCGCTGCTTTTAACACCAGCTCATCGAATGCGTCTGCGCTCATAATGCCGTGAGCAGCCACGATCTCCCGCACAGGCTTGCCGGATTTTTCCGATTCCTTGGCGATTTCCGCCGCTTTCGTGTAACCGATCGCGGGGTTGAGCAAGGTGGCGAGTCCCACACTGGCGTGGATAAATTCGTAGCAACGCTCCCGGTTCACCACCAAGCCTTTCAAGTTCTTTTCTGTTGCGGCATGGATGGCATTGGTGAGCCAGTCCATCGAGTCAAATAAAGCCGAGCCCAAGGCCGGCATCATCACGTTGAGTTCGAGTTGGCCGCCCTGAGTCATGTAGGCCACCGCAGCATCTTGCCCCAGCACCTGGAAACAGACCTGATTGAGCATCTCGAACATCACCGGATTGACCTTGCCCGGCATGATGGATGATCCCGGTTGCACTGGCGGCAGGGTAATTTCGCCCATCCCGGTGCGCGGGCCGGATGCCAGCAGACGCAAGTCGTTGGAAATGCGCGTGAGCTCCAAAGCCAGTCCCCGCATAGCTGCGGACAATTGCTGCAGGTCGAGCATGGACTGCATTTGCGCGGTCAGATCGCTGGCCACAACCGGTTCACCAGTGAGCTTTGCGAGTTCCGTTGCCACGCGCTCCGGGTAATGGGGCGAGGTGTTGAGCCCGGTACCCGCAGCCGAGCCCCCAAGACCGATTTGACCCAAAGGCTTACGACAGGCGGCGAGGTTTTGCGCGGCCCGGCGCAGGATCCAGGCATAGGCGGCAAACTCGCGTCCTATGGTAGTGGGCACGGCGTCCTGCAAATGAGTGCGGCCGCTCTTCACGGTATCCTTTTCGCGTTCTGCAATGGCATCGAAAGCTGCGGCCATGGACTCCACTGCCAGCAGCAGGCGCGGCAGTTTGGTCAGGCAGGCCAGACGAATCGCGGTAGGGATGGTGTCGTTGGTGCTCTGTCCCATGTTGACGTGGTCGTTGGGATTGATCGGCGCGTACTGGCCGCGTACGCCGCCTAGCGCGACGTTGGCGAGGTTGGCGATGACCTCGTTGCTGTTCATGTTGTGGCTGGTGCCGGCGCCGGCCTGGAAACGGTCCACCACGAACTGATCCAGAAACTCACCACTCAGAATACGCTGGCAGGCGGCTATGATCGCGTCGCGCCTGGCTTCATCCAGCCAACCCGGCTGGCAGTTTGCAATGGCCGCCGCCAGCTTGATCTGGACGTGGGCGCGGACAAAATCCCGATCCGGGCCACGCCCGGAAATGGGAAAATTCTCCACCGCACGGGCGGTCTGGATTCCGTACCAGGCGTCTGCGGGAACTTTGAACTCGCCCAGAGAGTCTTTTTCAATGCGGGAATTGGTCATTTTGCGTTAAACTTTTGTGGTGATGGCGAATAGGCCATTTTATAGGAGCTGCGTTTTGTTGAAACGGATTTTATTAGTCATCGTGCTGGTGATGTTTTCCGCCAGCGCGGGGGCAGAAGGATTTGCCTTCAAGGATTCCAAAGGCAAGCTTCTCAAGCTGGCCGATTATAAGGGTAAATGGGTGCTGGTGAATTTTTGGGCAACCTGGTGCCCGCCGTGCCTGGAGGAAATTCCGGATCTGATTGAACTGCATGAGGCGCACCGGAATAAGGATTTGGTGGTGATCGGTATTGCCATGGATTATCAGGACACTAAACATGTGTTGCAATTCGCCGACAACATGTTTGTCTCGTATCCGATCGTGCTGGGCACACCCGCCATCGCTGCCCAAATCGGACGGATAAGCGGCTTGCCGACTACATTCATCTACAACCCGCAAGGCAAGATGGTAGGGGAAAATGTGGGCGCTCTGAAACGTGCGGACGTGGAAAATTTCATCGCAGGGAAACAACCCAAATCGCGTTAACGCTTCTTGAGGAGGCTGCACATGGCCAGACTGCTTGCACTTGGATTATTTTTACTGCTGACATCCGGCATTGCCAGTGCGGAAACGCGTGACGTCTCCCAGCATTTCTTTGACCCGAAACTGGGCGATTTCAAGGCCGAGTTAGCCACTGCTAAGCAGGAAGGCAAGCAGGGCATACTGCTTATGTTCGAGCAGGAAGATTGCCCGTTCTGCCGCCGCATGAAGACCACCATCCTTAACCAATCCGAAGTGCAGGACTATTATCACAAACATTTCCTGATCTTCAGCGTGGATGTGAAGGGAGCCACCGCCTTGGTGGATTTCAATGGTAAAGATACCAACGACAAGCAGTTTGCCGTCGATCACCGGGTGCGCGCCACGCCGGTGTTTTTATTCTTCGACTTGAGCGGAAAACCGATTTCCCGTTTTACCGGCGCGGCCAAGGATATCGACGAATTCATGAAGCTGGGCCATTACGTGGTAGAAGGCGCCTACAAGAACATGCCTTTTACAAAATATAAACAACAGGGGGGGTGATGATTCATGGCAGCGCCCCACGCTGGCTGCTGGTTAGCTTCCTCAGTCTGCTGGTTTTACCGCTCGCAGCTGCGGCTGAAACCGAAAAACCGCTGACCTTGGTCGAGGCGCTGGCGGCCGCGAGTACACCTCACCCCGATTTGCAGAGCGCGCTCGCCGAACGCGAGGCGTCCCTGGCGGATCAGCGCCTGGCAGCCGGGCGCAACGACCCCACCCTCAACCTGGAAGGCATCCTGCGCAGCGGCAGGCCCACTCAGGGCCTGCATGACTTCACCGACGACAACAGTATTCGCCTCACCGCGCGCAAAACCCTTTACGATTTTGGCCGAACCCGTGCCACCGAGGCCGCAGCCGGGTCAGACCTGCAAGCGCGCGATGCGGCATTGCTGGATACCCGGCAGCGGCGGTACCTGGAGATCATGGCCCGGTTTTTCGAAGTGCTGCTGGCGGATCTGCAATACTCCGCAGACGATGAATTCATGGCTACGGTCTACACCAGCTTTGATCATGGGCGCGACCGCCTGGAAACCGGCCTGATTTCCAGGGTGGAACTGGCCGAACTCGAAGCACGATTTGAAGAAACCAAGGTTCGGCGCAACGCCAGCCAACAGCGTCGGCGCATTACCCGCGCCCTGCTGGCCAACGCCATGAATCAGCCGGGCAAACTCATGGCAGAGTTGGAGGATCCAAAACTCCAGGACAATGATCGTCGCATGCCCGAATATGAAACCCTGATCCCCGCGATGCTTTCCAACAATCCTGTACTTCAGGCGCAGCAGAAGCTGCTTGATGCATCCCAAAGCCGGCTGGCTGCATTACGGGCGGAGCGGAACCCAACCTTGGACGTCGAGTTGCAGGCTGCCGACTATAGCCGTATTGCACCGACACGTGACAGCGTGAGCGCGGCCATGATACTGAGTTGGCCCTTGTACCAGGGTGGCCGCGTGGATGCCCGTATTGCGCGTGAACAAGCGCAGTTCCACAAACTCCTGGCGGCAAGCGCAAAGCTCGACATGCAGCTGACCCAATCCTTGCTTGAAACCTGGCTCGATATCGAGCAATTGCAACGCACTGTGCGAAGTGCCGCCAAGAAGCAGGCAGACTACCGGGATCTCGCGCTGGAACGCAGCCGGGGCGAATATGAAGTAGAACTCAAGACCACTTTGGGCACCTCCATGGCAGAGACAGTGCAAGCAAAGGTGAGCCAGCGCAGAACCGAGTATCAGTTGGCACTGGGATTCGCACGGTTGGATGCGTTGCTTGGAAGGACGTTGGGGCACAATCCGGGATCAGGGCCAAATCGGAGCAATACAGAGGAAGTGAATCATGAATAAATGGATGCTGTTTGTGGTACCTGCACTTTTCTGGTCTCCGGCGCAGGCTGCCGAGGTACCGGCTACCCTGCACTGGGTACAGCGCGTAGCACTTTCGACCCCTGTTTCAGGCGTAGTAAAGGCTGTTCACGTCGAGCCGGGACAACGCGTCAAACCAGGGCAAGAGCTGCTCGTGCTAGACAGCGAATTGTATCTCGCCAAGGTCGCCGAAAGTGAGGCCGCCATAACACGGCTCAAGGAAGAAGCCGTGGAAGGCAAACGCAACCTGGAACGAGTGCAGGAACTCTACAATCGCACGGTAATTTCCACCAGCGAACTGGACCAAGCCAAGCTGCGCGATACCCGCACCCGCGCTTTGCTTGCCGAAGGCGAGGCACGTCGCGCACAGGATCGGAAAAACCTCGAGGATACCGTGCTGCGTGCCCCCTTCGATGCCATCGTGCTTTCCCGCCAAGCGGAACCGGGGCAAGCCGTAGCCGCCGGACTTCAACCTCAACCGCTCGTGATACTGGCAAAAGCAGGGGAAATGCTCGCACGCGCGATGCTAGACGCTAACCAGGCTGGCAGAATCAAACCCGGAGCCACCGCATCTGTAGGCGTCAGCGGAAAACGCTACACCGGGAAAGTGAAAAACCTGGGGATGGAGCCTGTTGCCGGTAAGGATGGTGCTACCTATGCGGTAGATGTTGTCTTCGCTGTACAGGAGCAGCTTCGCTCTGGCATGGCGGCAGTAGTTACATTGCCTTGAGACTGGAACGATAAATCTGCAACGGAGTTGAACCATATCGTTGCAGTTTGTTTTAGTCCCTCGAAGCGCAGCCACGGATGGGCAATATAGATGCGTATCGCACCCCAACTCGAGAGTATAGGCAGCACCTCAAGAGGCGATGCTACCCGCAACCGTAATCCATGCGAATGTCTGCTTAGGAGAACGTTGAGCCGGGGCTTTTGACCCTGAAGCGACTGTCACCCCTTCCCCGTTCCGGAACTTGTTGAGATAAAAAAAACCGGGGCAGAGCCCCGGCTTGATGGTGCAACGTGTGAGAGGCTAATTAGTGATAGACGCGCACCCCCACGTAATCCAGGCTGAAGTCGGTGGTGCTGGAAGTTGCTCCGGACACATTTATGAGCCGCAACCTGAAATTGGCGTTAGTAAAGTCATTAGCCCCACTCCAAGTACGTCCCCAGGAATTCGACTCGCCACCCAAGGTGTACGCCTTGTTAGTGGTCGTCAAGGTTGGGGTGCTCAAGATGCCTGCGGTGCCCGTAGTCCATGTCGTGCCACCGTCCCATGAGATCTGCGCACAAATCTTTGGTGAGCCGGTGGTGCTGTCGACCTTGGCCATCAACTGCACTTCAAGTCCTCGAATCGTCGCTCCCGCCGGTATGGCGTAACCATAATTGTAAAAAATGTGCCTATCTTTGCCCAGGTCGGTGCAGGTAGTCGCAGTGTTGCTTCCACTGTTGGTATCCACTGCGAACAAGCCGTCAGCGACGTAGGCATTGGACGGGTTCGTCAAATAACCGTTCCCGTCGCCACCCGTTTGCGCCGTATTAGCTGTCGGACTCTTGAGGCCAGTGTCGGCCACCGTAATCGTGTAGATCTGATCTTTGTAACCAGCCGCGTTAGTTGCGCGGATAGTCACGGGGTAGCTACCCGCTGCTGCCGGGGTCCAACCCTGCACGAGTCCTGTGGTAGAACCGATGGTCATCCCGGCTGGCCCGCTTATCAGCGACCAGGAAATCGGCGCTGTGCCTGTGGCGGTCGCCTGATAGCTATAGGCTACGCCCACTGTGCCTTTCGTCACGGCCGTGGAATTGATGGCCGGGGCGACGGGTGAGCCCAGATATGCCTGCACCCCTATCCAATCCAGGCTGAACTTTACAGAGGTGCTGCTCGCCACATTGATTACTCGTACCATGAATTGGGTGTTACCAAAGTCCCCAGTAGCCCAAGTGCGGCCCCAGGTGTCTGATGAGCTACCCAGGGTGTACGTCGCATTGGCGGTAGTGAGGTTCGCACTGGATTTAGCTGCGGTCCAAGTCGTGCCGCCATCCCAAGAGAGCTGTACGCAAATCTTCGGTGTACCAGAAGTGGTGTTGGCCAAGGCCTTCATCTGTACCGCTATACCGTTGATCAATGTCCCGCTTGGAATCGCAAAGTTGTAGCTAGAGTAACGATGCTTGTCCTTGTCTATACCCGCACAAGAAGTGCCAATACCGCTGCCGCTGTTGGTGTCCGTGGCATACAAACCATCCGCTGCATAAGCTTTGGTCGGTGTGCCTTCATAACCGTTGTTGTCACCCGCAGAAGTCGTTACAGCCGCATTCGCCGAGGGGCTCAGGTAGCCTGTGGCGCCAGGGGTGAAATTAGCCGTACAACTCTTGTCCGCATTCATGGTAACGGAACCTGCTCCGCATTCCGCTGCATTGGTCCCGGTCCAACCTGTAAAGAGCGAACCGATAGCAGGCGTGGCAGAGACAGTTGCGGTTGAGCCTTTGTTATACGTGCCACTGCCGCTCACTGTTCCGCTACCGCTGCCGGCAGTGGTGAGTGTCAGGGTGTAGGTCGCTGGCACGAAATTAGCCGTACAACTCTTATCCGCATTCATGATAACGGAACCAGTTCCGCATTCCGCCGCATTGGCCCCGGTCCAGCCCGTAAAGAGCGAACCGATAGCAGGCGTGGCAGAGACAGTTACAGTTGAGCCATTGTTATACGTGCCACCGCCGTTCACTGTTCCGCTACCGCTGCCGGCAGGGGTGAGTGTCAGGGTGTAAGTCGCGGGGATGACAGTCAGGGTTGTGCTCCCGCTGATGTTGCCAACGGTAGCAGTGATCGTGCTGGTGCCTGAACTCAGCCCGCTCGCCAGGCCGTTCGCTGCAATCGTTGCTACGTTTACATTACCGCTGCTCCAAGTTGCTTCTGGAGGGGTGTAGGCCTCCACCGTCGATATGGGCAAGCCATTGTAGCCACCAGCAACATGGATGATACCGTTGATCACCCCTACGGCGGAGGAATGCCGCATTGTGGGTATCGCGTCTTTTATGGCCCAAGTATCAGTTCCCGAGTCATAGGCATTGACCGTGCTGAGGTAGCTGGTGTCGTTTACGACGTAAATGACACCGTCAACCACGCCAGCGTTATGGTAACCAAGCGCGTTTAGCATCGGGGTCTTGGTGGTCCAGGTATCGGTCACAGGGTCGTAGGCTTCATTAACCGCAATTGAACCTCCAGAGGACAGCCCTCCCATGGCATACAGAACATTGTTAACGACACCAGCGGCAAAGTGGCTCCGCGCCGTTGGCATAGAGGCCTTGCTCGTCCAGGTGTTGGTTGCTGGGTCATAAGCCTCGACAGTAGCGATAAAGCCATTGTTCTGGCCGCCCGCGACATAGAGGATGCCGTTGATTACCCCGGCAACCGGGGCATAATGCGCCGTCAACATGGGGGCCTTGGTCGTCCAGGTATTGGTCGCAGGATCGTAGGCTTCGACCGAAGCGAGAAAACCACTGTCACCGTAACCCCCCACGGCATAGAGGATACCGTTGATTACTCCGACGGCTGGATTCTGCCGACCCATCGACATGGGTGCCTTGGCGACCCAAGTATTAGTCGCAGGGTCATAGGCGTCGACTGTGGTCAGGCCAGGTCCCTGGTTGTTGCCACCCACGACATAGAGAATACCGTTGACTACGGCGCCGGCACCGCTCATCCGCGCAGAGGGTAACGATGCCTCGGTGGTCCAAGCACCATTGCTCAAGACTCTGCTCGACCCATCGCTAAACGTACACGTAGCTGTGAACTGCTGCGTTGATCCAACCGAAATGGTGGGGTCGGCTGGCGTAACGGTAATAGATTGGCAGGTGGCAGAGCCTATCACCGAGACGGTGTTGCTGAGGTAGTTAACCACATACGTTTTGCTGGTGGCTGGGTTGGTCACAATGCTGATTGGACCGGTTCCTGTCGCGATTACGTCAGTGTTTTTGGTTACGCCATCTATCACTGTGACGTTGTTGCTCCCCTGATTCGCCACATAAATCTTGTTGGTGGCCTGGTTGACTACAATACCGATTGGCGAATTTCCCGCTGGGATGGTATTGGTAATACCACCGTAATTCTCACTGACGCTGTTGTTACTTTGGTTCGACACATAGAGCTGGTTGGTGGCAATGTTTACCGCAATGGCGGGACTGCCGGCAGGAGTTCCCAGAACGGCTGTATTGGTGATATTGTTGACGCCGTCAATCGCCGTGACAGTGCTTTGATTGCTTGCTACGAAGATCTGATTGGTGTTCGGATTAACCGTAATGGCTTCCGGGGTCGCTACAACGGGTACCGAGTTGATGCTGTTGTTGGTGCCGTCTATCACTATGACGTTGGCGCTGGCCCAGTCCAAAACATAGACTTTGTTGTTAGTTGGGTTGAACGCCATGGCGCGCGGGGTGGTTCCTTCCGCGACTGTTGAGGTGGTATTGGTCGCGCCATCTATCACGGTGACGTTGAAGCTGGCGTAGTTTGATACATAAACTTTATTGGCAATCGGGTTGACTGCGATGTTGCCTGGGCGGATGCCGACCGAGACCGTGGAGGTGGTGTTGGTCGCGCCATCTATGACAGTGACGGTACCGGGGGGGGGGTCACCAAATTCACTGCCGAAGTTTGCCACGTAGATTTTGTTAGTGATTTCGTTGACCGCAATACCCTGCGGATTAACGCCGACCGCGACCGTGGTGGTGGTGTTGGTGGCGCCGTCTATCACCGTAACGCTGTTGCTACTTCGGTTCGCCACATAGATCTTGTTAGTGGACGAGTTGTACGCGATGGGGCCCGGGTTAGATTCAGTCGCAACCGTCGCGATCACGCTCTCAGCCCAAGCAGGCGCTGCCGTAAACGTGAAGGCGGCGAACAAGGCCAGGATTGGCAGTAGTGCCGCGCCTAGGGATTTCTTTATCGTGCCGAGTGTGAAGCGAGTTTTTTGATGGATATTACGATGCGCGTGATTACACATGACCTACCTCCCCTATTTTTGTTATTTATAATTTAGTTATAAACAACTGAAACCGAAAAAAACAACCCCAATTGGGGTGTGCAGGTGCTTTATTGCTTGTTCCCGGTATGTTCAAAATTCTTGCTTACTATGCAAGGTAAGGCACTGTAAGCAACCTTGGCTTGCTAGAATGCGGCTCAAACCATGCTAAAAGCAATAAATATGCCAGTTAGTGAACTTGAGCTGCAAACCCAGCATACGCAAGGGCGCGCCATTGAAGGCAAGACAGACAAAAGAGGCAAAAGAGGCAAAAGAGGCAAAAACTGTAAATTATTCCGACAAATATGAGCTGTTTTTCGCTCAGATCGGCACTATATACCGGGATTTAATACGTAGAATCAATAAAGATGCGGCGTTCAGAGAAGTAAAGTTTTCCGACAACGATGCATATTTACTTTACATGATTCCTTACCGCTATCTGAAAATTCCTGTTGGATAGGTGCGCCCGGTTGAGGGGAAATCAGATGGATTAATGAAAAAACCGGGCATCTAGCCCGGTCACAGACCTCGACCGGGACAGCCCTAGGGAATTTCTCCCTTGGCGGAGGCTGAGTTCAATTGCCCCATCGAGGTTTTCAACAGAATTGCTTAGTAGCGAACATCCGCGAGACCAACCTGGGCGGCTGCTTGTGGCACCTTACTGCCCGACAAATCTCGACTTAAATCTGGGGTTGTCTGACCAAGTCTGCAATTTATAAGTCATGCCGAAAACCCTGCCATCTCTGTGTTTTCTGTGGCTTGAACTGCCTGAGTAGGTTGACGCGCTACTCCCCCCTCTCCTGCAAATAACGTTGCCGAGCCGCTTCTTCCCTCAGCGCTGCGTCCACTTCGCGCATGACACCGGCCACGTCAGCCGGTTTCTCGCTACGTTTAAAACGCCCAGTCAGTTTAACCTCAGGATTCAGTTCGCCGCTCTGGTACAGCGACCATATTTCCATGCCGTAATCGGTAGTCAGAAGCTCGGGCGCAAAGCGGCCAAAGTAAGTGGCCAGGTTGTATACGTCGCGCTCCAGCATGCTGCAGGCGTGGTTGTTGCCGGCGGCATCGATGGCTTGAGGCAGGTCGATGATGACGGGGCCTTCG
>Ga0315281_10003001_pt1 | contig 24844 bp, 23 predicted proteins | sample YL17G07_0_MG_FD_204540 | JGI IMG/M metagenome (GOLD analysis project Ga0315281, IMG submission 204540) | Sediment microbial communities from Yellowstone Lake, YNP, Wyoming, USA - YL17G07_0 | ecosystem: Environmental > Aquatic > Freshwater > Lake > Sediment | place: USA: Wyoming | collected... | reverse complement strand
GATGAGTTATGAGTGATCCCGTCGTCCCAGCGGAGGCTGGGACCCAGTCCACTACACGAGAACTACACGATCATTATTTCAAAGTGATGTTGGTGGGGCTGGGTCCCAGCCTCCGCTGGGACGACGAATATTCCCGATATCTAGTAGCTCAGTATGAAGTGCTAATGGTCGAGAAATGGATTGGCGCATGGATTACCGCTTGGCATAAGCGGAAAAAAATACAAATAATGTGCAAACCAACAATCATTTTTTCTTTGTTTCCGCGCGATATTGTGCATCCAGCGCCCTCAGGTGCGCAAGTTTTTCGCGGATTTTTGCCTCCAGACCGCGCTCGGTGGGACGATACCAACCGGGACTTTGCATGCCATCGGGAAGATAGCTTTCTCCCGCGGCATAACCCTCGTCTTCCTGATGGGCATAGCGGTAATCCTTGCCGAAGCCGAGGGTCTTCATGAGCTTGGTCGGCGCATTGCGGATATGCGGCGGGACGGGACGCGAACCATCCTGGGCGATGAAGGCGCGCGCCTCGCCAAAGGCCAGATACGCGGCGTTGGATTTGGCCGCCACGGCAAGATAGAGCACCGCTTCGGCCAGCGCCAGTTCCCCTTCCGGCGATCCGAGCCGCTCATATACTTCGGCGGCATTCAGCGCGACTTCGAGCGCGCGCGGGTCGGCCAGGCCAATGTCCTCGGACGCCATGCGGATCATGCGCCGCGCCAGATAGCGCGGGTCGGCGCCGCCGTCGAGCATGCGGCAAAACCAGTACAGCGACGCATCGGGATCTGAGCCGCGCACCGACTTGTGCAGCGCCGAAATCTGGTCGTAAAAATCGTCGCCGCCCTTGTCGAAGCGGCGCAGGTTGCGCGCCACGGCTTCCTCGATGAAGGCCTCGTCGATGGCGGTGCGCCCGGCGAGTTCGGCCGCGGTGCCCACCTGCTCAAGCAAATTGAGCAGCCGACGGCCGTCGCCATCGGAATAGGCAACCAGTTTGGCGCGCGCCTTGCCGTCCAGCTCGACCCGTGAAAGTCCTGACTTGAGCGCCCGTTCGAGCAACGTTTGCAGGTTCTCGTCCGAAAGACTCTTCAGGACATACACTGCGGCGCGCGACAACAGCGCGCTGTTGACTTCAAAAGAAGGATTCTCGGTGGTCGCCCCGATGAAGGTCAGCAATCCCGATTCGACAAACGGCAGAAAGGCATCCTGTTGCGCCTTGTTGAAGCGGTGCACTTCATCGACGAACAGGATCGTCTGCCGGCCATACTGCTCGAGATTGATCCTGGCCTGCTCGACCGCATCGCGAATGTCCTTGACGCCCGCAAGCACGGCGGATATGGCGATGAAGTCCGCATTGAACGCTGTTGCCATGAGCCGCGCCAGCGTGGTCTTGCCCACGCCCGGCGGTCCCCACAGGATCATCGAATGCGGTTTGTGGGATTTGAAGGCAAGCCAGAGCGGCTTGCCTTCGCCGAGCAGATCTTCCTGCCCCACCACCTCTTCGATGGACGCAGGACGCAGGCGCTCGGCAAGCGGCGCCACGGGCCGGGCGGCAAAAAGATCGGCGGACATCGCAGCGTGTCAGACAGTTCCGAAAAGCATTGCCGGGGAAAGCGTGGCCAGCATGTCAGTTGCGCGCATGCGATAGCTGGTAATGCTCGACGCCCTCGAACAGCGCCAGTTCCTGGGCCAGCTCCGGAACCGACGCAACTTTCCCCTTGCCGAAGGCAACGGCAACAAATTGCCATTCCGACTGGCCTTCATGGAATGAGATAGAAAGCGAGCCTGTGGCTATATCGTATCCGCGGTCGCTGGCTGCCTGGCGCAACGTTTCCTCGCGCGGCATGAAATCCCTGCGAAAGCGCAACGTGATCGCCACCGCCTGGCGTGAGGGCAGCCAGTTCTCCAGTCTCGCGATCCACAACATCGACGCGGCCGACATCAGGGCCAGCAACATCGCGGCGGCGTAAAACCCAACCCCGACCAGCACGCCTATCGCCGACGATGCCCAGATCGAGGCAGCAGTTGTGAGTCCGCTGATGGTGAAACCTTCCTTCATGATGACCCCGGCGCCGAGAAAACCGATGCCGGTCACGATGCCCTGAATGATTCGCGTCGGATCGGCTGCCGTGGTCATGGCAACCTGACCGCCATACCAGAACGTCGGATAACCCGCGAGCACCGTCAGCGCCGCCGAGGCCATGCAAACCAGGCCGTAAGTGCGCATCCCTGCCGCGCGCCCGCGGTAAGAACGTTCGTACCCCACCAGCAGCCCGAGTAGCAGGGCGCCAAGAAGATTCAAGAAAATGATCAGATTGGTCGTAATCTCTGCTGCCGACCAGTATTTCATCAGAATTTCATGGGTGGACATATTGGCTACTCCGGGTGTCCGGTTGATCGGTCATGGGCTGGTTCCGGCCACTGCCACCGGTTTTCGTGGGCATAGAGAGGAATTATAGGGTGCTCCCGGAAATAATGGCTGGAAAACCCGCTAATTCATTGATCCAGTCTGCGACGCAGCCAGCTAAACTGTTTCAATCGCGCGCTTTGTGCGCCAAAGGAGCTTTGCCTAACTTAGCAAAAGACAGCCGGTAAATTGCAGGCGTCTCGGCTGAATCTTGAATATGACAAAACCAAGCTCATCTCCCACATCATGGTTTCGTCTTCACCTGGTGATTCTGGCGATAATTTTCTGCACGGAATACCTGGTGATGCTGCTCCTGGACAAAATACCTGAGGGTTTCCTTTCCAAGAATGCCGAAAACCTGCTTGACTCTACTCTGCTGACGCTGTTCAGCACGCCTTTCATCTGGATTCTGGTGATCCGAAAGTTGCATAACAAAGCCGAGTTGGAATCAACGCGTTTTTACAGCCTTTTCGAGGCGGCGCCGGAAGGCATTCTGTGCGTCTCGCGGGACGGGAAAATCCGTCTCGCGAATGACCAGGCCACACGTCTTTTCGGTTATTCGCGGGAGGAACTGCTGAATGAGCCGGTGGAACACCTGATCCCGGACGGATTGGCCGGCGCCTACCCGGAAAAACAGCAAAGCCATTTGATAAATCCACGCACGCTTGCCAATGGCGCAGGAGTGGACCTCCGTGGCCTGCGAAAGAATGGCAGCGAATTTGTCGCTGAAGTCAGCTTGAGCCATCTGCAAACTCCCGAAGGCCCAATCGTGTTGTGCCTGGTGCGCGACACTACCGAGAAAAGGAATTCGGAAGAAATCATTCGCAATCAGAACATCAGACTGGAATCGGGCATGCAGGAATTACAGCAGCGCATGGGCGAGCTTGAGCAGTTGGCAAAAATGGGCGAGCTGCTGCGGCTGTGCGAAAACACCAGGGAAATCTTTTCAGTTGTAGCGAGTTCCATGCGGCAGATCTTTCGCGACAGCCGCGGCGCTTTGTATATACGCAAAAACAACCAGAATATTTTTGAAAGCGTGGCAAGCTGGGGCGGGGCGGAAAGCGCGGCAGAATTTCAAGTCGATGCGTGCTGGGCACTGCGTAAAGGCCGCATTCATGTCGTCAGCGACGCGGAGGTGCAATGTCCGCACGCCGAAGGAAACTGCGGCGCAAATAGTGTCTGCGTGCCTATCCTGGCCCAGGGCGAGGCGACGGGGATCCTGTACACGAATTCAGGCAGCCCTGCCGACGGCATGAATGATTCCGCGCAGCAGTTGCTGGCGGCGATCTCCGAGCGCATCGGTCATGCGCTGACCAATCTGCGTCTGAGGGAAGCATTGCGCGAGCAGTCGGTCCGCGACCCTCTCACCGGGCTCTTTAACCGGCGCTTCATGGACGAATGGCTGGAGCGGGAAATTCATCGCGCCGCGCGCGCCGGCCATCCACTATCACTAATCCTGATCGATATAGATCATTTCAAAGCCATCAACGATACTTATGGCCATGAGGGTGGCGATGAAGTTTTGCGCAAGCTGGCGTATGTATTGGAAGAACAAATCCGCGCCGGCGATATTGCATGCCGGTTCGGCGGCGAAGAATTTGTGCTCCTGCTGCCCGAGACGCCGCTCAATAAATCACGCGAGCTTGCCGAACGCATACGAATAAAGCTGGAAGCCATGTCGCTTCACCATCTGGAATTACCGCTGCCCGGGATCACCGCATCGTTTGGCTGCGCCGAGTATCCCTCACATGGCGATAGCGGACAGAAAATCGTGCGCGCCGCCGACCTGGCGCTGTATCAGGCCAAGGCCGCTGGACGCAATCGGGTTTTAGTCGCTTCCAGCGTTTTACGACTCTCGACCGGAGATGGGAATTCGCCTTTGCATAGCGTTGGCTGAACTCCATGCTTGCCTGGCTTTGGCTAAGGAGCCGAGAAATAATAACTTGAACATTCTGGCCGCACTGACGGGCGCGCTGCGGCGTTGCCGGTCGCTTGCAGGGAGCGGCCATGCGGCGCGCCCGGCGTCTTGCATCGCATCCCGCCAGCGCACCCACAATTGTCCAACTTATTATTTCTCGGCTCCTAACTCCAACTCAGCACCACCTTGCCTGATTTACCCGAGGCCATCGTCTCGAAGCCTTGGCGATATTCCGCCACCGGGAAGCGGTGCGTGATAATGGGAGTCAGATCGAGCCCGCCCTGCACCATGGCGATCATTTTGTACCAGGTCTCGAACATTTCGCGACCATAGATGCCCTTGATCACCAGCCCCTTGAAGATCACCTGATTCCAGTCGATGGCGCATTCCGCAGGCGGAATTCCCAGCAGCGCGATTTTGCCGCCGTGGTTCATCGCTGCCAGCATCTGGCGAAATGCGTCCGGCACACCCGACATTTCGAGCCCGACATCGAATCCTTCGACCATGCCGATTTCGCGCATTACGTCGTCAAGCGATTCCCCGCTCACGTCGACGGCGCGCGTTGCGCCCATTTTCCGCGCCAGCGCCAGGCGGTACGAATTCGTATCCGTGATGACGACGTGGCGTGCGCCGGCGTGGCGGCAGATCGCCGCGGCCATGATGCCGATGGGACCCGCGCCGGTAATGAGCACGTCCTCGCCGACCAGATCGAACGACAGCGCGGTATGCGCGGCGTTGCCGAAAGGGTCAAGGATAGCCGCGATGTCATCGGAAATGTCGTCGGGAATCGGAAAAGCGTTTTCCGCCGGAATCACCAGATATTCCGCGAATGCGCCTGGGCGGTTCACGCCCACGCCCTGGGTATTGCGGCACAGATGGCGGCGGCCGGCGCGGCAGTTGCGGCAATGCCCGCATACCAGATGTCCTTCGCCGGAAACGCGCTGCCCGATTTTCAAGCCGCGCACTTCCTGCCCCAGCCCCGCGACCACGCCCACGTATTCGTGACCGACCGTCATCGGCACCGGAATGGTTTTCTGCGACCACTCGTCCCATTTGTAGATGTGCATATCGGTGCCGCAGATCGCCGTCTTGGCGATTTTGATCAGCACATCGTTGTGTCCGACCTCGGGCACCGGGCCGTCGACCATCCAGATGCCCGGTTCGCGTTTGATTTTGGCAAGGGTTTTCATTTGCCGATGACGCCGAGTTCACGTCCCACTTTCGCGAATGCTGCGACCGCCTTGTCGATGTGGTGCGTTTCGTGCGCTGCCGACATCTGCGTGCGGATGCGCGCCTGCCCGCGCGGCACCACCGGGAACGAAAAACCGACGACGTAAATGCCCTCCTGCAGCAGCCGCGCCGCCATTTCCTTCGCCAGCAGCGCGTCGCCGAGCATCACCGGAATGATGGGGTGGCCCGCGCCCGCGAGCGTGAAGTCAAGCTTGCTCATCTGTTCGCGGAACGACTGCGCATTGCGGTGCAGGCGGGCGCGCAGCTCGTCGCCGTCGTCGAGCATGTCGAGAACCGTCAGCGACGCCGCAGCGATCGCCGGCATGAGGGTGTTGGAAAAAAGATAAGGACGCGAACGGTTGCGCAGCCATTCGATGACTTCACGCTTCCCCGCCGTGTATCCGCCCGATGCGCCGCCGAGCGCCTTGCCGAGGGTGCCGGTGAGGATGTCCACGCGCCCCATCACGCCGCAGTGTTCGGGCGTGCCACGCCCCCTGGCGCCGACAACACCCGCCGCGTGCGAATCGTCGACCATCACCATCGCGCCATGCCTGGCGGCAAGGTCGCAGATGCCGTTGAGATCGGCAATGACGCCATCCATGGAAAACACTCCGTCGGTGGCGATGAGTTTATAGCGCGCTCCCGCCGCGGCAATGAGCTGGGCTTCAAGATCGGCCATGTCGTTGTTGGCGTAGCGGAAGCGCTGTGCCTTGGATAACCGCACACCGTCGATGATTGAAGCATGGTTGAGCGCATCCGAAATGACCGCGTCCTCCTCGCCGAGCAGAGTTTCAAAGAGCCCGCCGTTGGCATCGAAGCACGACCCGTAGAGAATCGCATCCTCCATGCCGAAAAAGCGCGCAATGCGCTGCTCCAGTTCCTTGTGCACGCTCTGCGTGCCGCAGATAAAACGCACCGACGCCATGCCGTAACCGAATTTTTGCAGACCCTCGCGCGCCGCGTGGATCAGCCGCGGATGATTGGCGAGCCCGAGGTAGTTGTTGGCGCAGAAATTGATGACCGCATCGCCGCCTGCGACGTGAATGTCCGCAGATTGCTGGGAGTCGATGACGCGTTCCTCCTTGTAGAGGCCGCTGTCTTTGAGTTCCTGGATTTGCCTGTGCAAATGCGCGACGAAGGGTTCGCTCAAGGTTCACCTTTTGGGTGTCACTTTATTACGACGATTTTTTCCATTATAGCCGAGCGCGATAACGGCCCCGGATTCAATTATCCGAAATGACATCCGCGCCCTTTGGCGGCGTGAACTTGAACATTCCGGGTTCGACACCGGCATCGCGCCTGAAGCCGGAAAACTTCAGCAGCGTGCGCGAGCCGAACTGATCGAACAACTCCATCTCCGCCAGGTTGTCACCGGCAAAGCCGATGCGGATGCTCTCGAAATTGGTGTCGGCGTTTTTCGGTTTCGCTTCGAGCCATTCGATACCGTGGTTCACGCCCAGCTCGGTGAAGTTGAACAAGGTCTCTATGCGCGTGCTTCCCGTCAGCAGCGCCGCAGGGGTCGATGAAACCGCACTGTCGATTTTGCGCACCGTGACCTGGTTGAGGTCGCGGTCGAATATCCACACCTTGACACCGTCGCCGACGATCACCTGCGCGGGCTTGTCGTAGTCCCAGCGGAACTTGCCGGGGCGCGCGTAGGCGAATTTGCCATTCGCCTTTTGCACCACCTTGCCGGCGCGGTCGAGCACCGTCTGTTCGAAATCGGCACGGCCGGAAGTGCTTTGCGAAAACGCCTTGAATTTCGGGAGCGCGGCTGCCTGTGTCACCGTAGAAAGAAAAATCGCCGATAAACAGATTGCGCTACACAGCTTCAGGGTTTGTGTCACTTTCACTCTTCAACTCCGTGACTATTTCTACTCGCGGTTCGGCGCGAGAATTTCCCGATTTCCATTGCTCTGCATCGGCGACACCAGCCCGGCGCGCTCCATATCCTCCAGCAGCCGCGCGGCGCGGTTGTAACCGATGCGCAGGTGGCGTTGCACCAGCGAGATCGAAGCACGCTTATTCTGCAAGACAATGGCCACTGCCTGATCGTAGAGCGGGTCCGATTCGCCACTACCTGCGCCGCCGCCTTCGAGCGACTGCGACTGCTCCTCGGGCGTATCGAGAATGCCTTCGATGTACGCGGGTTCGCCCTGCTTCTTCAGGTATTCGACGACACGGTGCACTTCGGCATCGGCGACGAATGCGCCGTGCACGCGCTGCGGATGCCCCGCGCCCGGCGGCAGATAGAGCATGTCGCCCTGACCGAGCAAAGTCTCGGCGCCCATCTGATCGAGGATGGTGCGCGAATCGACTTTGGACGATACCTGGAACGCCACGCGCGTCGGTACGTTGGCCTTGATGAGCCCGGTGATGACATCGACCGAGGGGCGCTGCGTGGCAAGAATCAAGTGGATACCCGACGCGCGCGCCTTCTGCGCGAGGCGCGTGATGAGCTCTTCGACCTTCTTCCCCACCACCATCATCAGGTCGGCGAGTTCGTCGATCACCACTACGATGAGCGGCAAGGGTTCGAGCGGCTCGGGATTGTCGGGCGTGAGGCTGAAAGGATGCGTGAGCGGCTTGCCCTTCTTTTTCGCGTCCTCGATATGCTGGTTGTAACCCGACAGATTGCGCACGCCGAGCGCGCTCATGAGTTTGTAGCGGCGATCCATTTCGGCGACGCACCAATTGAGCGCCGCACCGGCCTGGCGCATGTCGGTGACCACCGGCGCGAGCAGGTGCGCGATGCCTTCGTACACCGAAAGTTCGAGCATCTTCGGGTCGATGAGGATGAGGCGCACTTCGTTGGGCGTCGATTTGTAGATGAGCGAGAGGATCATGGCGTTGATCGCCACCGACTTGCCCGAACCGGTGGTACCCGCCGCCAGCAGGTGCGGCATGCGCGCGAGGTCGGCCACGACGGGCTTGCCGGCGATGTCCTTGCCCATCGCCAGCGCAAGGCGCGAATGCATGTCGGCGTAGACCTGCGACCCGAGAATTTCGGAAAGCTGCACCATTTCGCGCCGCGGGTTGGGTATCTCCAGCCCCATGTGCGAGGTGCCGGGAATGGTTTCGACCACGCGAATGGAAATCACCGACAGCGCGCGCGCCAGGTCGCGCGCGAGGCTCACGATCTGGCTGCCCTTCACGCCGACTGCGGGTTCGATCTCATAGCGCGTGATGACCGGGCCGGGATGCGCCGCCACCACCTTGACCTGCACGTTGAAATCGAGCAGCTTGCGTTCGATGAGACCGGAGGTGAATTCGAGCGTCTCGAGGCTGGGACGTTCGATGTGGGAATCGGGCGGGTCGAGCAGCGACAGCGGCGGCAGCGGCGAATCGGGAAGGTCGTGGAACAGCGGCGCCTGTTTTTCGCGCGCCACCCGCTCCGACTGCGGAATGTCGAAATACGCCGGCTCGATGCGTATCGGCGTGGGATCATCGGTGCCGAGCACGCGCTTCAACTCCTCGACCTTGCCCTCGCGCGCAACCGTGGCAATGGCGCCCTCCCTGCGGTCCCGGCGCTCCTGTACCTTGTTCGCTATCAGGAGATAAATCCATTCCACACCCGCGCCGGTTTTTTCCGCGAAACGTATCCACGAAAAACCGCTGAACACGCTGAAGCTCGCGACCATGACGGCAAGTAAGAGTAACGAGCCCCCGGTGAAGCCAAGCGCCCTGGCAAGAGCATCGGAACTCGCCATGCCAAGCACGCCGCCCGCCCCCTGTGGAAGAGGTATTTTCAGGCTGTACAGCCGCAGCGCTTCGAGCGCGCAGCTTGCGGCAAGCAGGACAACAAAGCCGGCAAGCGAGACCGCAAGATGACGGCGGTCGATGAGACTCCAGGTTTCAATCTTTCCGTAAACGCGCAGCACGCCATAGGCCGCCAAGCCTACCCACCACCACGCCGAAAGCCCGAAAACATAAAACAGCAGATCGGCCAGCCATGCGCCGGCCAGCCCGCCGCGGTTGTGAATGATCGCGCCCCTGCCGCTGAACGACCAGCCTGGATCGTCAGGATGGTAAGACCCCAGCACCAGGGCGAGATAAACAGCGACACCGAGGAATACGATCCATCCCGCCTCACGCAGCACGCGGTTCAGCCTGGGCGATGAGGACGATGCGGAACTGGCGGCGGCTTGCTCTTGCATGGAATGATCGAAGTCGATGATGCGCCATTATAACGACGGCGGCAGCTTCTGGTTAAGAATGGTGATTAACTTCGACTCGACGGTGATGTAGCCGCGATCGGACAGATCCTTGAGAATGCGGTTGACCATTTCGCGCGATGCGCCAACCATATTGGCAAGCTCCTGCTGCGAGAGTTTTTCACCGACAATCAGCTTGCCGTCTCTCTGGATGGCCAGTTCGAGCAGGGTATGCGCAACGCGGCCGTAGACATCCATCAGCCCGAGCGTGCCGATCTTGCGATCGGCATCGCGCAACCTTTTCGCCAGGGCGTGCATGACGCCGACGGCGATGCGCGGCGCGCGGTCGAGCGCCATCTGGAAAGTATCGTGTGAAAGCACCTTGAAAACCGAATCATCGAGGGTGGCGACCGATGCCGAACGCGGTTGCTTGTCGATGAGCGCGAGCTCGCCGAAGAAATCTCCCGGCCCGAGTATCTTGAGAGTGATTTCGCGGCCTTCCTCATCGCCGATATAGACCTTGACACGCCCCGCGATGACCGCATACATCGAGTCGCCGACCTCGCCTTCGGTAATGATGATGCGGTTCCTGGGAATGCGCTTTTCGATGGCGATATCGTTGACCAGCTTCATATCCGCTTCGGACAACGAATTGAATAATGGGATGGTGCGCAGCATGGATTCCGGCCCTGGTGATTAGCGACGTATTGTCACACAGAATGCATATAGGAGCCTGATTTATCGGGCGATTCAAAAGCAGCACTCGCCCGATAAATCGGGCTCCTACAACTGCGTTTCAGCATGCGGACAAGCAGGCGCCTATCGCTGGTATAGTGCCACTACCTTCCCGGTCGCTTTTGAAACCTGATTATTTTTGGAAAAATTACCATGAACAATAAACATTCGCGGCTCATCATTCTCGGCTCCGGCCCGGCCGGCTACACCGCCGCCGTTTACGCAGCGCGCGCCAACCTCAAACCCGTACTTATCACCGGCCTCGCCCAGGGCGGGCAGCTCATGACTACCACCGAGGTGGAAAACTGGCCTGCCGATGCCGAGGGCGTGCAGGGACCGGAACTGATGGAGCGCTTTCTCAAGCACGCCGAGCGCTTCAATACCGAAATCATTTTCGATCACATCAATGCGGTGGACCTCAAAACCCGCCCCTTCGCCCTCAAGGGCGACTCGGGCGCCTACACCTGCGATGCGCTCATTCTCGCCACCGGCGCTTCGGCGCAATACCTTGGACTGCCTTCCGAAGAGGCTTTTCTCGGCAAGGGTGTATCCGGATGCGCCACCTGCGACGGTTTTTTCTACAAGAACGATGACGTGTGCGTGGTCGGCGGGGGCAACACCGCCGTCGAAGAAGCGCTCTATCTTTCCAACATCGCGCGCCATGTCACGGTAATCCACCGGCGCAACGCCTTCCGTTCCGAGAAAATCCTCCAGGATCGTCTGCTCGCCAGGGAACTGGAAGGCAAGGTCACCATCAAGTGGAATCACACCCTCGACGAAGTTCTCGGCGACAAGACCGGGGTCACCGGCGTGCGCATCAAATCCACGATTGACGGATCGACCACCGACCTCAAGTTGAAGGGTTGCTTCATCGCCATCGGGCACAAGCCCAACACCGATATTTTTGCCGGCCAGGTGGACATGAAAGGCGGCTACATCGTCACGCACGGAGGCAACGAAGGCAACGCTACCGCGACCAGCGTGCCCGGTGTTTTCGCCGCGGGCGACGTGCAGGATCATGTCTATCGCCAGGCCGTGACCAGCGCCGGCACCGGATGCATGGCGGCGCTCGATGCAGATCGCTATTTGGAAGGGTTGAAGTAACGGTTAAACACGGAGAACACGGAGAGAACCGGGAAGGTCCGAAAATGCTATGCGATCGGAATATGACGCAAACCTTGTGGAGAAGTTAAGCTCGAAGGCTTTTGGTTCTCTCCGTGTTCTCCGTGGTTAATAGTTTTTTCCAGGCAGGCAGATATGGGCACTAAAGACAATGACGCCGAGTTGTTCCGCGCCGAAATGGAAGGCGTTAAGCCGGTTCGCCCAAGCGGCCGCGTAAAACTCGACAAGCCGCGACCCGCGCCGCTTCCGGTAAAGCGCATGCAGGATGACCGCGCGGTGATCGCCGAATTGCTCACCGATCAGGCAGGCTGGGACGACTGCAACGAAACCGGTGACGCCGAATCGTTCCTGCGTACCGGGTTGCCGCGCGATGTGCTGCGCAAGCTCAGACGCGGCCACTGGGCGATACAGGACGAGATCGACCTGCACGGCATGACCACCGCCATGGCGCGCACTGCCCTCTCCGGGTTTTTCCAGCATGCAAGGCGCTACGGCCTGCGCTGCATCAAAGTGATACACGGCAAGGGACTGCGCTCGCCTTCCGGCGATGCGATTCTGCGCAACAAGGTGCGCAAACACCTCGGCATGCGCGACGATGTGCTCGCCTTTTCCGATGCCCTGCCGGGGGATGGCGGCAGCGGCGCCGTGGTGATTCTGTTGAGGGATCTCTGACAAGTCCGCTGCACCCCCGTACAATGTCGCTTTTTCCGCGACCTGCGATTGCGCAATCCGGCATGGCCCGTTCCCTACTCCTGTTGTTCGCAGTGCTGGTCGTCCTCGTCGTCGTGGGCAGCGCCGGCAACCGCAAACTCGCCAACCCCGACGAAGGCCGCTACTCCGAAATTTCGCGCGAAATGGCGGCGACTGGCGACTGGGTCACGCCGCGCCTCAACGCACTCAAGTATTTCGAAAAACCGCCCATGCAGTACTGGGCGACCGCGCTTTCCTTCAAACTCCTCGGCGAATCGGAATTCAGCGCGCGCTTATGGACGGCGCTGGCGTGCATATTGTGCATGCTGCTCATTACCTGGACCGGCGTGCGTCTCTATTCTGCCGAATTTGGCACACTTGCCGCGTTGACCCTGATTGCCTGTCCTTACTTTCTGGCGCTGGGCAAGATCGTCACCCTGGACATGGGACTCACGTTTTTTACCACGCTCGCGGTGTGCACCTTCATGCTGTCGCAGCGCACTGGCGCGGCGGCGCATGAGCGGCGCGCGCTGCTATTGCTCGCGTGGGCGGGAATGGCGGGCGCGGTGTTGTCGAAAGGATTGATCGGCCTGCTTTTCCCCGGCGCAGCGCTGTTTCTGTATGCGTTGACGCAACGCAACTGGCGTCTGATCCTGCATCTCAATTGGGGATGGGGGCTGTTGCTGTTTTTCGCCATCGCAGCGCCGTGGTTCATTGCCGCATCCGACAGGAATCCCGAGTTTGCGCGCTTTTTCTTTATTCACGAACACTTCGAGCGTTTCCTCACCACGGCGCACCGCCGCGTACAGCCGTGGTGGTTTTTCGTTCCCATCCTGTTCGGGGGTGTCTTACCCTGGGCGCTCATGCTGCCTGCGGCGATCAGGCATGCATGGCAGAGCGAAGGCAACGCCTCCGGGTTTCGCCCGCTGCGTTTCGCGGTGATCTGGTGCGGCTTCATACTGGTCTTTTTCAGCGTGTCCGGCTCAAAGCTCCCCGCCTATCTTCTCCCGGCTTTCCCTCCCCTTGCGCTGGTGCTGGCGCGTTATCTCAACGACGCCGGGGAGCGCAAGCTCGCGTGGTTCATTGCGCCCGGCGCCATCCTCGCACTGATCGGCGCGTATGCCGCGTGGCACGCCCCCGAGCAGGCGCGCGACGCTATCGCGCGCGAGCTTTATACGCAATACCGCACCTGGATAGTCGCGGCCTGTGCGATTTTTCTGGCGAGCGTGTGCATTGCCTTCGCCGCCTTGCATTCGAAGCGCCGCTGGTTTGGCATCGCGGCAATTGCCCTCGGCTCCCTCGCCGCCATCGAAGTAATCGAAAGCGGCTATGAAACGCTTTCGCCGCTGCAATCGGGCTATGCCACGGCAGAGCACATGCGTCCTTATCTCGCGCAAGATTCGCGCATTTACTCCGTCGAGTTCTACGACCAGACACTGCCGTTTTATCTGAAACGTCCTGTCACGCTGGTCAATTACTTTGACGAACTGTCGCTTGGCATAACCAGCGAACCGGAAAAAGCGATACGCGACATTGCCGCCTTTCCCGCGGAATGGATGCGCCCAGGTGCAGCGCTGGCTATAATGAACGAAGATAAATTCGCACAGCTCAAGGATCAAGGCTTACCCATGCAGATTATCCATCAGGACCCGCGCCGCATCGTGGTCATCAAACCTTGAACATCACCACTTTCTCGCTGCTCCTTACCGGCGTGCTGCTCAATGCCGGCGCGCAATTGCTGCTCAAGGCCGGAACCACGGCGGTCGGTACATTCGAGTTCAGCACCGCCAACATCATCCCCATCGGCACCCGGCTTGCTTTGGAGCCGCATATTCTAGGCGGCCTCACCTGCTACGTGGTGAGCGTGGTGGTGTGGATACTGGGACTGTCGCGTGTCGAAGTAAGCATCGCCTACCCGATGCTCTCCATCGGTTATATCCTGAATGCCTTCGCCGCCTATTACCTCTTCGGCGAATCGCTCAACGCGCAGAAACTCATCGGCATCGGCTTCATTATTGTCGGCGTGTGGCTGGTTGCAAAGTCCTGATTGCCTCTCCACTTCCCCCACGCATGTCTTATCTACACTTTGCCCGCCCGACGATCGATGAAGATATGATCGCGTGCATTACCGAAACTCTGCGCTCGTTGCAACTCGCCAGCGGCCCGCATGTGCTTGCTTTCGAGAAGGCGCTCTCGCAATATTTCGCAGGACGCCCGGTGCGCGTTTTCACCTCGGCTACCGCAGCCATGGAGGTGGCTTTCCAGATTCTTGGCATCGGCCTCGGCGATGAAGTTATCACACCGGCCATGACGTTTTTTTCGGTGGGCAACATGATCACCAAGGCCGGCGCAAAAACGGTTTTTGTCGATTGCGACCTAGTCTCGCGCAATATCGACCTCGATCAGGTCGAGCGCGCCATCACGCCACGTACCAAAGCGATCGTCCCCACGCATTTTTCCGGACTGCCATGCGACATGGATCGCCTATACGCCATCGCCGCGCACCACAAGCTGCGCGTAGTCGAGGATGCCGCGCTTGCCATAGGATCGAGCTGGAAAGGAAAGAAAATCGGCTCTTTCGGCGACATGGTGACGTTCAGTTTCCACCCCAACAAGAACATGACCAGCATCGAGGGCGGTGCGACCGTATTTGCCAATGCGCAGGAGGCGAAGCGCGCCGAAGCGTTGCGCTTTCACGGAATTTTTCCTCTTGCCGACCGCTCGCGCGATGTCGATTTTCCCGGCGGCAAGTTCAATCTGCCCGACGTCAACGCCAGCCTGGGGCTCGCGCAGCTCGGGCGCCTAGATGCCTGGTGCGCGAAACGGCGCGAACTGGTAGACAAGTATTTCGCCACCTTCAAAACCGACCCGCCGTGCGTACTACCCGCGCGCGCCTGGCCGGGTGAACCAGAAGGCCATAGCTGGAACATGTTTTGCGTGCTGCTGCCTCTCGAGCATATGACCATCACGCGCAAACAGTTTCGCGACGAAATGGAACGGCGCGGCATCGGCACCGGCATGTCGTATGAGGCCATGCACCTCACCACGCTGTACCGCAACATGGGCCACCGCGAAGGCGAGTTCCCCAACACCGAACGCATCGCGCGCGAGACGGTGACTTTGCCGCTCTTCCCGGCGATGACCCTGGCCGATGTCGAGCGCGTATGCGCGGCGTGCGCGGAAATCATCGCAGGCAGCGCCAAATGACCAGCCCCGAAGTTTCGGTCATCATCCCGGTTTACAATGAAGAGGCCGGGTTACCCGCGCTGTTCGCGCGCCTGTATTCCGCGCTCGACACGCTCGGGCGCAGCTATGAGATCATATTTGTCAACGATGGCAGCCTCGACCGCTCGGCGGCGCTGCTGCACGAACAGTTCCAGAAGCGCCCCGATGTCACGCGCGTGATTCTGTTCAACGGCAATTACGGCCAGCACATGGCGATCATGGCCGGTTTCGAAAAAAGCCGCGGCGAGCGCGTGGTGACACTCGACGCCGATTTGCAGAATCCGCCCGAGGAAATCTCCCGGCTGATCGCGGAAATGGACCAAGGCTTCGATTATGTCGGCAGCATCCGCAAAAAACGCCAGGACTCGGCGTGGCGCCGCTGGGCGTCAAAGGCCATGAACCGCATGCGCGAGCGCCTCACGCATATCAAGATGACCGACCAGGGTTGCATGCTGCGCGCCTACAGCCGCGACATCGTCAATGCCATCAACCAGTCGCGCGAAGTCAGCACCTATATCCCGGCGCTTGCCTATTCGTTCGCGCACAACCCGACGGAAATCGAAGTCGCGCACGAAGAGCGCAGTGCAGGCGAATCGAAGTATTCACTGTATAAACTGATCCGCCTCAACTTCGACCTGGTCACGGGTTTCTCGGTGGTGCCGCTGCAACTGTTTTCGCTATTCGGCATGCTGGTCGCGGCCGTCTCGCTCATCACCTATCTTATCGTGGTGATACAACGCATGCTGGCCGGCGACCTGCACACTTTCTTGCAGGTCATCTGGGATCGCGACATCCTCGCCTTCTTCCTGATCGGCGTGCTGCTGTTCGGCCTCGGCCTCGTGGGCGAGTACGTGGGGCGCATCTACCAGCAGGTGCGCGACCGCCCGCGCTATCTTATCCAGGCAGTTCTGGAGAAAGATGACGAGTAGGGTAAAAGCATTTTTACCACGGAGGACACGGAGAAATACAAGAACATTGCAGTTAACTTGTTTTCTTGCCTTCTCCGTGTTCTCCGTGGTTAACTGACTTTTGCAAAAATCATACAGGACGATCCTAAAGTTTCACCACAAAGCTCACAAAGAACACCAAGAAAACCCTGGAGACTTTGTGATCTTTGTGTGCTTTGTGGTTAACTGTTTCTTTTGAAATAATCCACACTATCCCCCATGACCAGCGCAGTCGTTTTTGCCTATCACAATGTCGGTGTGCGCTGCCTCTCGGTGCTGCTTGCTCACGGCATCGACGTGAAGCTGGTGGTGACCCATCAGGACAACCCGGGTGAAAATATCTGGTTTGCAAGCGTCAGCGATCTGGCGCGCGTGCACGGTCTGAAAATCGCCACGCCGGCCGATCCCAACAGCGCGCAATTCATCGCCTCGCTGCAGGTTCTGGCGCCCGATTTCATCTTTTCCTTCTACTACCGCCACATGCTCAAGCCCGCGGTTCTGGCTACCGCGAAACGCGGTGCATTCAACATGCATGGCTCGCTGCTGCCCAAATACCGCGGACGTGTCCCGGTGAACTGGGCCATTATCAAGGGTGAAAGAGAAACCGGCGCCACGCTGCACGAAATGGTCGAAAAACCCGACGCCGGGCGCATTGTCGATCGGATGGCGGTGCCGATTCTCCCCAACGATCTTGCCATCGACGTATTCGGCAAGGTGACGCTGGCCGCCGAAATCGTTTTGGACCGTTCACTGCCGAAGTTGCTCGACGGCAGCGCCAGACTCACCGTGCAGGACTTGAGCGGCGGAAGCTACTTTGGCGGGCGCAAGCCCGGGGACGGGCTCATCGACTGGCACGACAGCGCACAGCATATCCACAACCTGGTGCGCGGCGTCGCACCGCCCTATCCTGGCGCAACGACAACCCTGAACGGCGCAACGCTCGCCATCCACCGTGCCCTCATGGCAGGCAGGGGCGATGCCGCGCCGGGAACCCTGCAGTTCAAAAATGACTGCTGTTACGCCACCTGCGGCGATGGCCGCGAGCTGCGCATCATCGAGCTTGCCATTGATGGACTGCCCGTATCCGGCGGCGATTTGCTGGCGCGCTATGGCGCTGTGCTGCCGCGCATGGGAAAATAGCGCTTTTGCAACGCGGTCATCCGCAACGCTCCACCAAAAAGACTTATGAAAAAAATCCTTATTCTCGGCGTCAACGGTTTCATCGGCCACCACCTTTCGCAGCGCATCCTTGCCACCACGGACTGGGAAGTGTTCGGCATGGACATGAGCACCGACCGCGTAAAACCTTTTCTCGGCCATCCGCGCTTTCATTTTTTCGAGGGCGACATCACCATCAACAAGGAATGGATCGAGTACCACATCAAGAAGTGCGACGTGATTCTGCCGCTGGTGGCGATCGCTACTCCCGCGACCTACGTCAAGCAGCCGCTGCGCGTATTCGAGCTCGACTTCGAGGCCAATCTGCCGATCGTGCGTTCGTGCGTGAAGTACGGCAAACGCATCCTGTTCCCCTCAACCTCCGAAGTGTATGGCATGTGCGGCGATGCGCAGTTCGACCCCTATGCCTCCAACCTGGTGCTCGGCCCCATCGACAAGCAGCGCTGGATCTATTCGTGCTCCAAGCAGCTCATGGATCGCGTCATCTGGGCCTACGGCTCGGGGGGCGAACTCGATTTCACGCTGTTCCGTCCTTTCAACTGGATCGGCTCGGGACTCGACAACATCCATACACCCAAAGAGGGCTCCTCGCGCGTCATCACGCAGTTTTTCGGCCATATCGTGCGTGGAGAAACCATCAAACTGGTCGATGGCGGACAGCAGAAACGCGCCTTTACTTATATCGACGACGGCGTCGATGCGCTGATGAAAATCATCGAGAACAAGGACGGTATTGCAAGCGGGAAAATCTACAATGTCGGCAACCCGGCGAACAATTTTTCGGTGCGCGACCTGGCCGGCATGATGCTTGACCTCGCGCGCAGCTATCCGGAGTATCGCGACAATGCCGCGAAAGTGCAGTTGGTGGAAACCACCGCGGGCGAGTATTACGGCAAGGGTTATCAGGATGTGCAGAACCGCGTCCCGAAAATCGACAACACCATGCAGGAACTCGACTGGAAGCCCCAGGTTGCAATGAAGGACGCCTTGAAGGCGATATTCGATGCGTATCGCGCGCAGATGCAGGACGCGCGCGACCTGGTCGAATAGGGAGCGCATTGTGGAAAAACCGGTGGTAGGCGTCGTGATGGGTTCGCAAAGCGACTGGACAACCATGCAGCACACTGCGCAAGTGCTCAAGGATTTCGGCGTGCCTTTCGAGCACAAGGTGGTCTCGGCGCACCGCACGCCCGATGTCATGCGCGAATATGCCGAGACCGCGCGCGCGCGCGGCCTCGCGTGCATCATCGCGGGCGCGGGAGGATCGGCGCACCTGCCTGGCATGGTGGCGGCATGGACGACGTTGCCGGTACTCGGCATTCCCGTTCCGTCAAAGCATCTCGCGGGCCAGGATTCGCTTTATTCGATCGTGCAAATGCCCAAGGGCGTTCCGGTCGCCACATTCGCCATCGGCGAGGCGGGCGCCGCCAACGCGGGACTGTTCGCCGTGTCGCTGCTCGCCGTGAATGACGCTACGCTCGCCGACAAGCTCGCCCAATACCGCGCCAGCCTCAAGGAAGCGGTTGCCGCGATGCAGTTGCCGGATGTGCTGTAGCGGTGAACGGTGATGGGTAAATAGTGAAGGGTGAGCACACTCATCACCCATCACCCATCACCCATCACCCATCACCCATCACCCATCACCCATCACCCATCACCCATCACCAACAATGATCCTCCCCGGCGCGACTCTCGGACTCCTCGGTGGCGGCCAGCTTGGCCGTATGTTCACCGTGGCCGCGCGCACGCTGGGCTATCGCGTTACGGTGCTCGATCCCGATCCGCTTTCGCCTGCCGCAGAATTCGCCACCGGCCACCTCAACACCGCCTACACGCACCCGGTATCCCTCGATGAACTGGCCAATACCTGTGCCGCCGTGACCACCGAATTCGAGAATGCTCCTGCCGACGCCCTCATCCAGCTCGCCGCCCATACCACCGTGCGCCCTGGCGGCAAGGCGGTCGCCGTGGCTCAGGACCGCATCACGGAAAAAAGTTTCTTCCGCTCAAACGACTTTCCCGTGGGGGCGTTCGCCTTCATTCGCAGTGCAGCAGACTTCGATGCCGCACTCGGACAGGTTCCACTGCCTGCGCTCCTCAAGACGGCGCGTTTTGGTTACGACGGTAAGGGCCAGGCGAAAATCGTCACCCGCTCCGATCTGGAAGCCACCTTCGCCGCCTGGCGACAGGTGCCGTGCATCCTTGAACAACTGCTCACGCTCGAATGCGAAATTTCCGTGATCCTCGGGCGTGCGGCGAATGGCGAGAACGCCGTATTTCCGGTTGCGGAAAACCAGCATACCCACGGCATTCTCGACATTAGCATCGCGCCTGCGCGCATACCCGAAGCGCTCGCGCGCGAAGCTGTGAGCCTGGCGACGCGGGTGGCGGTCGCGCTCGATTATGTGGGCGTGCTCGCGGTGGAGTTTTTTGTCGTTTCCGGAAGCAAGCTCCTCATCAACGAAATCGCGCCGCGCCCGCACAACAGCGGGCACTACACCATCGACGCATGCCGCACCTCGCAGTTCGAGCAGCAGGTGCGCGTGTTGTGTGGCCTGCCGCTCGGCGACCCGTCGCTGCACACACCCGCGGTAATGCTCAATCTCCTTGGCGACGCATGGAAAGGCCACGACCGCGAAACCGCGCCCGACTGGAGCCGCATCCTCAAGCATCCCGGTGCGCACCTGCATCTGTACGGCAAGCGCGAGGCGCGCCTTGGGCGCAAAATGGGACATGTCACGATTTGCGAGGACAGTCTGGAAAAGGCGCTCGGCATCGCCTTGCAGATCAAGAGCGATCTGCTCGCGTGATGCGTCTCGCGGTGGCACGATGCTGATCTTTCCGCCATGTTCGGCTGGCTGAAAAGAAACAATCTCGAGGCGCTGCCGGTGCCGGTGACGGTGTGGCACGACGCCACCTCGGAGTATCTCTTCATGCGCGGCATCGGCACCGAAGACTCGGAGCGCCTGCGCCTGCTGGCCTCGCAATTCCTGCACGGCAAGCATATCAGCGGCGCAGCCGAACTTGAGATCAACGACCTGATGCGTACGCAGATCGCGGCTCAGGCGTGCATTCTGATTCTGGAACTGGGCATCGACTACTACGCAGGCTGGTCGGATATCATCCTCTACCCCGGACAGTTCGTTCCCGAGCGTGAAGTCATGGACGAGGCGGGGGTGGTGCATGTCACGCGCAACCCGCTTGCGGGCGAGGCGTGGCTTGGCGGCCCGGTGATTCTCTCCTACGATGACGTAGCCCAGGCCGGCGATGAGCAGTCGCGCGTGGCGGGTTACAACGTCGTGATTCACGAATTCGCGCACAAGCTCGACATGCTCAACGGCGAACCCAACGGCTACCCGCCACTGCACAAAGGCATGAACGTCGAAACCTGGAAACGCGAGTTCATGGCCGCCTACCTGGATTTCTGCAAACGCGTCGATACCGCCGATGCACGCGCGGAGAAAATCGGCGATGCCGCATTCGACTTCATGCCGATCGACCCTTACGCGAGTGAATCGCCTGCGGAATTCTTCGCTGTAATTTCAGAAGCCTTCTTCGAAACACCCGACATTGTCGCCGCCGAATACCCCGCCGTATATGACCAGCTCAGGGCGTTTTACAAGCAGGATCCGTTGTTGCGACTGCAGCACGAAAAATGAAAAACCCGCCTTTTCGGCGGGTTCGGCGGAGACGATTGATCGCCTAGAGAAACAGCACCGCAGGAAAAACGGCCACTGCAAGAACCAGCAGAATCCATTCGCAACTCCAGCGTCTCAGGTGGCCGGTGTAGTAGAGAATGATGCAAGTAATGGCAAATAAGTAGAAAACTGCAAGCAACATACGATTTCCTTTGTCGGATTCTGCGCGATGGGCGTTACGCTATCACATTCCAGTGGCGCGCGCGATCATGCAACGGATTGTCAAATCGCCGAGTCGTTCGTTTCGCCGGTGCGGATTCTGACCACCTGCTCGACATTGGTGACGAAAATCTTGCCGTCGCCGATCTTGCCGGTGCGCGCCGCGCGAATGATGGCATCGACTGCCTTCTCGACCATGTTATCGGCCAGCACCACCTCAACCTTGACCTTGGGCAGAAAATCGACGGTGTATTCCGCGCCGCGATAGAGTTCCGTGTGGCCCTTCTGGCGGCCGAAGCCCTTGACCTCGGTCACGGTCAGCCCGGTGACGCCGATCTCGGAAAGCGCTTCGCGCACTTCCTCGAGCTTGAACGGCTTGATGACGGCCTCGACCTTTTTCATCCGAATCTCCTCCAGAGTAGCGTTCTTCTATAGTTGAGACGCCAGGTAAGCTGTTTGTCCAAAAAAGCCTTCTACAGCGGCGTATAGCGTGATGTTATCGGATAACGCCAGTCCTTGCCAAATCCGCGCGGGGTTACCCGTATTCCCACCGGTGCCTGCCTGCGCTTGTATTCGTTGGCCTGGATCAGCCTGACCACTTTGCGCACCTCTTCAGCGCTGTAACCTTCTGCGATGATAGCCTCCGGGCTCATGTCCTGCTCCATGAAGCGTTCGAGAATGGCATCAAGCGTGTCGTAAGGCGGCAGCAAATCCTGATCGGTCTGGTTGGCCCGCAACTCCGCCGATGGCGCGCGGTCAATAACACGTTCAGGAATCACTCTGGACAAACCGTTGCGGTACTTGCACAGACGATAAACGAGCGTCTTGCTGATGTCCTTGATCACGGCGAAGCCTCCTGCCATGTCGCCATACAGCGTGGCATAGCCGGTCGCCATTTCGCTCTTGTTGCCGGTGGTCACGACGATGGAACCGAACTTGTTGCTCAAGGCCATGAGCAGCATGCCGCGCGTGCGCGCCTGCAGGTTTTCTTCAGTGGTGTCCTCGGCGCGGCCGGCGAACTCTTTCCCGAGCGCTTGCTTGAATGCTTCGAACATCGGCTTGATCGCAATTTCGCTGTACGCGACACCGTGAATGCGCGCCATTTCACGCGCATCCTCAATGCTGATCGAAGCCGTGAAATCGCTCGGCATCATCACCGCCTTGACACGATCTTTTCCCAGCGCATCGACCACGATGGCGAGCACCAGCGCAGAATCGACCCCGCCCGACAATCCGAGCAATACGCCAGGGAAGCGGTTCTTGTTGACGTAGTCGCGCACGCCCACGCATAGCGCCTTGTAAACCGAAGCTTCGCGCGTGAGTGCAGGCGCGATGGACCCGCGGCATGCCTTGCCGTCGAATTCGACCACATCGACGACTTCTTCGAATGAAGGCGCCTGATAGGTGATGTTGCCCCCCGCATCCAGCGCGAATGAGGCGCCATCGAAGACCAGTTCGTCCTGCCCCCCTACCCAGTGCACATAGAGCAACGGCAAACCGGTTTCCTTCGCGCGTGAACGCATCACGTCATAGCGCACGCTCAGCTTGTTCATGTCATAAGGTGAACAGTTGATCGACACCAGCAGCTCGGCGCCCGCAGCTTGCGCCTGCGCGGCGGGCTCGGCAAACCATAAATCCTCGCAAATAGTCACGGCAATGCGTCTGCCTTCGTGCTCGATGACCAGCGGTGAATCTCCGGTGTCGAAATAGCGCTTTTCGTCGAACACCAGATAATTCGGCAGACGCTGCTTGTCGTAAGTCTGAGCCACTTTTCCATCACGCAAAACCGATGCCGAGTTGAAACGTCTTGCACCATGTTTGCGCGGATGGCCAACAATGACCGTAATGCCGCGCGCGTGCTGCGCCACCTCCTGCAAGGCGCGGTCAGTCTGCACCAGGAAATCGTCGCGCAGCAGCAGGTCCTCGGGGGGATATCCGGACAGCAACATTTCGGGAGAAACCAGCAGCGTGGCGCCCTGCGCCCTGGCGCGCTCGATGGCCGCGCCGATGTTGCCCACGTTGCCGGAAAAGTCGCCGACTGTTGCGTTGATCTGGGCAATTGCGATTTTCATTTGTCTGGCTGCGGATACGGTGACGGTATTATAGCTGTCGCGTCGCCCGCCTTGCCGGAAAGTCCCATGCCAGACCGTAAGCTGCAAATCGTCGAATCCCTCAGCCAGATCGCGCAGGCGGAGTGGGATAGTCTCGCGGGAAATAATCCGACATTAAGCCATGCCTTCCTCGACAGCCTGCACTCCAGCGGTTGCGCGAGCGCCGCAACCGGCTGGGCGCCGCGTTACCTCACGCTGTGGCAAGGCGAACAACTGCGCGGCGCCATGCCGCTGTATGTGAAATCGCATTCCTATGGCGAATTCGTTTTCGACTGGGCGTGGGCCGAAGCCTATGCGCGCCACGGCTTGCGCTACTACCCCAAGCTGCTGGGCGCCGTGCCGTTCACGCCCTGCAGCGGTACGCGCCTGCTCGCGCGCGATGCAACGGACCGCGTCCTGCTCCTGCGTGCCGCGCTCGATATGGCGCAAGACAGCGATGTGTCCTCCCTGCATATCCTGTTTCCCGGCGAAAGCGAAGCCCTTCTCATGCAGGACGCAGGCATGATGCTGCGCACCACCATTCAGTTCCACTGGAACAATGCCGGCTATGCGAGTTTCACCGACTATCTTGCGACCATGAGCCATGACAAGCGCAAGAAAATCCGCCAGGAACGCAGGCGTGTGGCGGATGCGGGAATCGGCTTCGAGCAGCGCGTGGGCAGCGACATCGGCGAACCAGACTGGGATTTTTTTATGTCGTGCTACCACCGCACCTATCGCGAGCATGGCTCAACGCCCTATCTCAACCGCGCCTTCTTCAACGCGCTGGCAAGGCGCATGCCGGAAAATCTGCTGCTGGTCATCGCTTACCGCGAAGGCAAACCCATCGCCTCGGCGCTCAACCTGTTCAACGCGGACACATTCTACGGACGCTACTGGGGGGCGCAAGAATTTCACTCCGGGCTGCACTTCGAAACCTGCTACTACCAGGCCCTGGAATTTTGCATCGCACGCAAAATCGGGATTTTTGAAGGAGGCGCCCAGGGCGCGCACAAACTGGCGCGCGGCCTGCTACCGGTGAAAACCTGGTCTGCGCACTGGCTCAAGGAACCGGCCTTCGCCAATGCCGTCGAGGACTACCTGAGCCGCGAAAGCGGCAGCATCGAAACGCGGCTCGATGAATTGCAAGAAAGCAGCCCGTTCAAGGGTGAGTAAGTAGTTGTACTGTGTTATTTATGCTTCGTCGGGGGAATTGGTGGGTAACTTTCGCCACTTTTTAGCTACTGAACAAATTTTCTGTGTGCCAAACCGGCCATGATGATCGAAGCTTGCCAA
>Ga0315281_10003000_pt1 | contig 24846 bp, 21 predicted proteins | sample YL17G07_0_MG_FD_204540 | JGI IMG/M metagenome (GOLD analysis project Ga0315281, IMG submission 204540) | Sediment microbial communities from Yellowstone Lake, YNP, Wyoming, USA - YL17G07_0 | ecosystem: Environmental > Aquatic > Freshwater > Lake > Sediment | place: USA: Wyoming | collected... | reverse complement strand
GCCAGTTTTTGTAAATCTTACCGATAAAATCCGCCACAAATAAAGTATGCGAATATGCTTTAACTGCAAATATACAGTATTATGCCGCATTGCTTGAATTCTTTTATCGTATTGCGGAATTCCTGGCGCAATCGTGATTGAGTTGACAAGGGGAGGTGTGTTATGGTAATAATCTCAAAGAAATGACGCCGGACATCCGGGAAAGGCGCGACGTACACTGGTATCGTTGCATTGATGAAAGAGAGGCTCCATCGTGACCTTGAGTATCGATTACGGCCTGTGCGCCGGGTGCGGGGCATGCGCCGAGGTGTACCCTCTGCTCTTCGAGCTCCGGGATGACAAGGCGTGGATCATCGATTATTCGCGATTCCATCCCGAAGAGCACAAAGACCTGCCGACTGTCTGCCCCTATCGCGCCATCACCATCGAGTAACCGGAGGACCCTGAAAGCGGCGCGAGCGCCACAGCATGCCACGGACAGGCGCGGGAAATCACTTCCTGGACGTACTGACCTGGGACCTCCTGTCGACGAACTCTTCGATAGCGGACCTTGCCTCAGAGGCAAGCGGTGAGAACCTGACGCCGTACTGTCGGGTTTTCGATCCTCCAGCCTGCTTCAATACCCTGACGATCTCTCCAATAGTTTTTATCCGCGCCGCCCCGGGGAGAAAGAACGAGCACGTCAGCTGGTCCCCTTTCTCGAGGACCTTTTCGCTTTCGATAAGCATCCCGGTCGAACTGATATTTCCCGAGCGGCCGAAGAACGGCACGTCCCTGTTACTCCCCTCGACTATCACACTCACGAGAACTCGGTACGACTCCCGCCAGGAGACCTCCAGGAGCTGTCGCACTTTCTCAAGGAGCAGGGCGGGATCCACCGGCATCGCAAGGACCACGTTCGCCTTACACTGCGCGCTTCTCTCGATGTCCGCCGCATTGTCCGGACAGATGATGATTATCGATACCGTGCGCAACGCATCGTCCGCCCTTATTGCGGAGCAAAGCGCTTCGCTCTTCATGCCGGGCGCTTTGAGGGTTGTGATAATAACATTGGCCTTTTCCGCCCGGTGGACAGACATTACATCGTCGTTTGTTGCCGCCATTAACAGTTTGACACCCTCGCGGTCCAGAAAGCTTTTTTCCCTCGAAATGATCGGGGTGACGTCTTCGGTGATCAGTATTTTTTTCATGATTGTTCCCTTTTTTCGGATCTATTTGTCCTGCCTCAAACAACGCGATTTGTGTCGATAGTCTACCATAGTTGCTTTCATGACGCAAAAACTATTTTTTAATCCGGCATAAATCGTCCATGAACTGCATTTTGATGGGGTCATCCTCAGGCAGGCTTACCTCCCCAACACGGTGATGAGTTGAGATAATACCACAGTGATCGTAGTTTCGTAATAAATTTGATGTGCCGGGTTTATCCGCGGTTAACTGCCGCTTCGCTATTCAGCCGGTTCTTCCTTTACATTTTTGCCCTATTGTGTTAAAAATTCTTCATGAAATCATTGTTCTGGTCGGTCGGGTGGTTCCTGATGACCATGTTTATCTCCCCTGTCTATGCGTCGCCTGGTTCCTATTCGGGAATGACGATAACCCGGATCGAGGTCAAGGACGACCTCGGCGAACCCTGGCCCAAGCCCGGGCAAGTGCTGCGGCTCATCGCGGTGAGGATAGGAGACCGTCTCACCGGCTCCGCTGTCCGCGAAGGGATAGCGACGCTCTATCTGAAAGGGATCTTTAAAGACATCCGGGTCGAGGCCTTTCCCGACGATGGCGGCGTACGGCTCGTATATGTCGTGACGCCGATTACGGTCGTGGATACGATTGCCATCCACGGCAATAGCGGGGTGTCCACAAGCACGATCCTGGATACGCTCGCAGGGATAAAGGGGAAGGAACTGCGCGAAGAGAAGCTTCCCTCGCTTAAGGCGGGCCTCCTTGCCCTCTACCAGTCTGAAGGATTTTATGAAGCATCCGTGGCCTTCCGAAGCGAGCCCCTCAAAGAACCGAAGCATGTTGCCCTCCATGTCGATATCCGGGAGTCATTACCGACCCTTATCGCGGATATCACCTTTTCCGGCAATACCGTGTTCAAGGATAAACAACTCCTCAGAGTCATGAAAAGCAATAAAGGAGCGCCGCTGAAACGCGAGCTCCTCCTGGACACGGACAGGGAAGCGATCCTTAATAAATATTTCAAGGCGGGTTATCCGGCGGCAAAATTCGGGCCGGTCAACATAAGCTTCAGGGACTCTCGTGCATTCGTAAACATCGTATGCAACGAGGGCCCGCGCGTCATTACCCGGTTCACCGACAACCGCGAGTTCGGAGCAAAGACGCTTGCTCAAAACCTGCTGATCTGGTCGGAGCATGACATCTCGGACTCCGTCGTCGACAGCAGCGTTGATAAGATCAAGGCACTGTACCGGGAAAATGGTTATGCCGAAGCGACGCTGGACGTAATAAAGACGGAGCAACCGGGCCTGCTTGACCTGGAATTTAAAATCCAGGAAGGGCCGCGGGTGCTGGTGAAGGAGATCACGGTCCGGGGAAACACCGTATTCACGGCCAAGGACATCAAAAAGCGGATGGCGTTGCGGGAGTCGGGCTGGTTCACATCACACCCTTTTAGGGAAGACCTCCTGGACAACGACGTCGAAAATATCCGAGATCGGTACCTTGACCTCGGCTATTTGTCCGTGGCCGTGAATCAAAACACCGTCATGAGCAGCGACAAAAGCACGGCAGCGGTGATGCTCGATCTCGTCGAAGGACCGCAGACCAGGACGGGCGGCATTTCCTTTGAAGGGAATACCGCCTTCACTGTGGCGGAGCTTCTGGACACGGCAAACCTGAAATCGGGCGCGCCGTTCAACGAACGGCTCGTGGATGAGGACAAATACCGGATCCTGATGGCGTACTCAAACAAGGCATATCTCTTCGTCAGGGTGGATGTGGAAAAAACCCCTCGTGACGGGACCGTAGACGTCCATTACCGGATCACCGAGGACCGTCCTGTCTCGATCGGCAGGATCATCCTGCGGGGGAACGTGCGGACGAGAGACGAGGTGATCATGCGCGAGCTGCTCGTGAAACAGGGGGACCCTTACGACTACGGCGCCATCCTCACGAGCCAGCAGCGGATCTACCACTTCGGCTATTTCCGGGTGGCCAGGTTCGATCCCGTGCATCCCGGCGTAAAGGAATACATTACAGACCTGCTGTTCACGGTCGAAGAAAGGCCCGCGGGCGCCGTGACGTTAAGCGTCGGCTACGGCGACCTTGACCGGATCCGGGGCTCCGTGGAGGTCTCGCACCGGAACCTCTGGGGCACGGCGCGGTACGCGAGCCTGCGGTACGAGCAGAGCGATATCCTCAAGCGCGCGATCTTTAATTTTCAGGAGCCCTGGATCCTGGGCTATAGACTCGATAACAAGTTCAGCCTCGTGTGGTCTGATTCCGAGAAGCTGAACTCCGACACCCGCGAGATCTATTATAAAACGCGCAAGACAGTTGCCTCCTTCGGGGTTGAAAAGACCTTCAAGAATCTGACGCCTTCCCTGACGTACCAGTTCGAGAATGTCGTCAACTATGACGTGCTGCAGGCCGCCGAGCTCACCCCTGAGGACAGCGGCCGCGTGCTGGTGAGCAGTCTGAGTCCCGCCCTGATCTGGGACCTGCGCGATGATGTATTCAATCCGGGGAGAGGGGCGCTCTACGGAATCGTTCTGAAGGAGGCTTTGCGGGAGCTGTGGTCGCAGGCGGACTTCTCAAAACTCACCGTCCAGGGCAGCTGGTTCCTGCCGATCGATGCCTCGGTGCTCGCTTTATCAGCGCGTGCGGGGACGGCATGGCCCTTCCGCGGGACAGCCGAAGTCCCGATCCACGAGCGGTTCTATGCGGGCGGCAGCACCACGGTGCGGGGCTTCACTCAGGACTCCATCGGCCCGAGCGCCGTCGATGAGAACGGGGACGTGATCCCGACGGGAGGCTCGAGCATGGTGGTGCTGAACGTGGAACTCCGTCTGAATCCCGGTGAGGGCTTCGGCGTCGTCTTCTTTACCGACGCCGGAAATGTGTGGCCGGGCCAGGAGCTCAACATAAAAGACCTCCGGTCCTCCTATGGAGCGGGGATCCGGTACGGCACCCCCGTCGGCCCGCTAAGGATCGACTACGGCCAGAAGACGCGCCAGCTTCCCGGGGAAAGTCCGGGAGAGTTTCATTTCAATATCGGCAATACGTTCTGAATGGAGCTCACATGAGCAGAATGCGTCCCTGGTGTGTGCAAACAACTCTCGTTGTCATCGTCTTCCTGTTCCCCTTCGCTCTTCAGGCGGAACTCGTGGACCGCATCGTTGCCACGGTCAATACCGAGGTCATCACCGCAAGCGAGCTCAACTGCGCGGTAGCGCTCAACCAGCGGCTCGGCGGCGCCGATAAGGACCGGATAGCCCCGGAGGCAACAATCCTTGAGGGTCTTATCGACCGGCGGCTGCTCGTCCAGGAGGCGCATCGGCTCAAATTCGTTGAAGTATCGGAACAGGAGCTCAGCGCAGAGGTAGAAACCGTCGCGAAACGCTTCGCTTCCGACAAGGAGTTCGGCGATTTTCTGGCGGGACTGGACATGACTCGCCAGGACCTTGCCCGCATGCTCGGCGAGCAGCTTCTGGCCGTGCGGTTCGTGGAAAAAAAGGTCGGACTGTTTATGCGGGTGAGTCGGGAAGAGGCGGAGAGTTATTTCAACGAGCATGCCGCGGAGTTCAAGGACAAACGTTTCCAGGACGTCCAAAAAACGATAATCGCGCTTCTGACGGAACAAAAAATGGGGTTGCAGCTTGCCCAGTACCTGGCGGAACTCCGCGGAAGAGCGGACATCAGGGCCGGCGTACGCTGACAGCGGCGCCCCGGCAGGCCGAAGCGCGCATTTTTTGCCGCGGGATCGGTTGACAGCGCAACTACGATTGTGCTATGGTAGAAACACCAAGAGAGGAGGAGGCAATGGCGTATAACCGATCATTGATCTATGTTCTCACTGCCATGCTGAGCATGGCCGCCGCTCCGGCATTTCCGGCGGAAGAGGTCTTCGACACAGCAACAGCCTCAAAACATCTGGAACAGGGTATTTCCCATTTGAAAGCAAAAGATTTTGATGCGGCCATAACCGAATTCGATGAGTCCGCCTCAATCTCGCCGGAAGCTGAAGCCTACTATTATCTCGGGTACGCGTATTATATGAAGGGCAGAACAGGTGACGGCGGGAGCCGGCAAAAGGCCTTGGAAAATTTCGACGCAGCGTACGAGCTCGACCCTGACTTTTCACCGACACGGTTAAAACCGTCCGAACCGGCTCCGCAACAAACCGCCACACCTGCGCCGAATGCGCCGCAAGCCCCGACTTCGGAGCAGCCAAACCCATAAGATCAGGTTCAGAACGCTGTTCATAAAAAAGCCGCCGGTTGAAACCGGCGGCTTTTTTATGAATATAGAGTATCTCTCCCCCGCGTTTTTAAATACCGGGCAGCTCGAGCATTTTAATGGGCGTATTCATGGACGCGCTGAATGTTCCCGCTACTCATCCGCATTGTCATCACGCTCTTCAGCAGGGCCCCTGATCCCCAGTTCCTTGATCTTCTTTCTGAGGGTGTTCCGGTTGATGCCCAGGAGGCTCGCGGCGCGCACCTGGTTCCCCTCGGTCTTCTTGAGCACAAGCGTGATGAGCGGCTTCTCAACGCGCCGGAGCACCATGGAGTGGATGTCTCCACGCTCGAGGCCTCCCATGCGCTCCACGAGATCGGCGAGCTTCTCTTCAAGGAAGTTCTCAAAGGAGAGGTGGGCGCCCTGTCCCGGCTTGAAGATCTGCGGCGGCAGCGCATCGGGGAATATCTTGTCGCCCTGGGACAGGGTGATGGCGCGCTGGATCGCGTTCTCGAGCTCGCGCACGTTGCCCGGCCAGTCATAGGCGCGGAGGATTTTAAGGGTCTCGGGCGTCAGCAGCTTTTTTCCGGTTTCTTTAGCCTGATATTTCTGCATGAAGAACTCGGCGAGCGGGACGATATCATCCTTCCGTTTCCTGAGCGGGGGTATGTTAATCTGGATCACGTTCAGACGATAGAACAAGTCTTCGCGGAACCGCTTCTCACGCGCGGCCTTGTCGAGGTCCCGGTGCGTCGCGGCGAGTACGCGCACGTCGGTCCTGATCGGCTCGGCGCCGCCCACGCGCTCGAACTCTTTTTCCTGCAGCACGCGCAACAGCTTCCCCTGGAGCGGCAGGTCCATGTCGCCGATCTCGTCAAGGAACAGGGTCCCGCCGGCCGCGGCCTCGAACTTGCCGATCTTGCGGCCGATCGCGCCGGTAAACGCGCCCTTCTCGTGCCCGAATAGTTCGCTCTCGAGCAGCTCCGACGGGATGGCGGCGGAATTCACGGCCACGAAAGGCCTGCCCGCGCGCCTGCTGTGATAGTGGATCGCGCGCGCCACCAGCTCCTTGCCGGTGCCGCTTTCCCCGCAGATCAGGACCGTGGCATCGCTTTCCGCCACGCGGCCGATCGTCTTGTAGATCTCCCGCATGACGGCCGTGTTGCCCACAAGACCGCCCTCGTATTTCTCCCGCACTTCGGCGCGGAGCGCGGTCACTTCCTGAGAAAGCCGCCTGACGTCGATGGCCTTCTTTAGAAGGATATTCACCTCGTCGAGGTCGAAGGGCTTCGTGATATAATCGAAGGCGCCGCGCCGCATGGCCTCGATCGCGTTCTGCATCGTGGCCTGGGCGGTCATGATGATGACCGAGCTCCCGCGCCCGTCGGCCTGGATCTTGTCGAGCGCATCTAATCCGCTCATGCCGGGCATGCGGATGTCCATGAGCACGATCGCGATATCGCCCTCTTTAATCCGCTCAAGCGCCTCGGCCGCGTTTTTGGCGAGGACCGTCTCGAGGCCCTCTTTATCCAGGGACTTCTTGAGCACCCAGCGGACGCTCTCGTCGTCGTCGACTATGAGAACTTTTTCATTGGTCATAAGATTAACCCCGCAGCGCGCATAGGGCATGGTGTTGCTCTCTGCTCTCTACAGTTTCATCCCGCCAGCGGCAGATGCACGCTGAACGTCGTACCTTCGTTCTCATGGCTCTCAACGCGGATTGTCCCCAAATGTTCCTGCACGATCTGGTAGGAGAGCGCCAGACCCAGCCCCACGCCCCTGTCCTTGGTCGTGAAAAAGGGGGTGAAAATGTCCTGCACGTGCTCCTGCTTGATGCCGGATCCGGTGTCGCTCACCTTCACGACCATGAGCTGGTGTTTTTTCCCGTCAGCCTGCACGGTCGTGAAAAGGTCCGACATCCTCGTCATGACCGTGAGCTTTCCGCCCTTCGGCATGGCCTCGACGGCGTTCTTGATGATGTTCAGGAACACCTGGACAAGCTGGTCCTCGTTTCCCGTGAGGTCCGGCAGACTCGGATCATACATCCGGGAAAGGATTACGCCGCTCTGTTTCGCGTGCTCCTCGTTCAACAACAACACCCGGTCAAGGATGCTGTGGATATTGTGGGCCTTCATCTCGCGGGGCTTGAGCCGCGTGAAATCAAGGATCCCCTCCAGGACGTTGTTCAGCCGGTCCGCTTCCTTCAGGACCACGTCAAGATATTCCTCGAGATTCCTGCCGGCGCCGGCACGGAGCTCCGACTGCATGAGCTGCGCCGCTCCCCGGATGCCGACGAGCGGGTTCTTGACCTCATGGGCTATGCCCGCCGCGATCATCCCGAGCGTGGCCAGCCGGTCCGATCTCCGCATGCGCTCCTTGAGGTCCCGAACGCCGGACTGGTCCCGGACCGTCAGGATCACCCCGAGGGGCATTCCATCGTTGTCCATAAGCACGCTCGTCACCAGACCCACAGGGCGCGGAGGCCCATGCTTCACAACGAGCTCCGCCTCGTAATCCGAATAGGACCGCCCGGAGGCGAGTGTTTTTTCAATCAGGCCGACCACCGCCGGGTTGTCGGAAAGCGCGGCGTTCACGCGCTTCCCTATGACATCGGCGCCCGTGATGCCGGTCATCTCCTCGGCGGCCCGGTTCCAGATAAGGACACTGCCGGCCGCATTGGTCACGATCACGCCGTCAATGATGCCGGTCAGAATGTCCGCGGTCAGTTCTTGTATGCGGGGCGAGAGTAACTCCATGCTTATTGATAGCATAATATATTTGAGTATTCAAGCGAATTCATGGTACAGTGGGCCACGCATGGCGCGGAATGCAGGGCGTAGTGAGACGCACTGCTCTTTGCGCCCTGCCCATTGCGCTCCGCCCTATGCAAACTTCCATAAATCCCCGTCTCCTCTTAGTCGCAATTGTCTGGGGCGTGAATTTCGCTTTCGTCAAGTACGCCCTTGCCGACTTCCTGCCCCTGAGCTTTACGATCGTGCGGTTCTCGCTCGCGGCGCTGTTTCTCTTCATAGTCATGCTCATACGACGCGAGTCTCTTGCTCTGGAACGCCGTGATCTCGGCGCGGCCATCAAGCTCGGCATTATCGGGATCACGCTGTACAATCTTCTTTTCATGGAGGGGCTCAACTATACCACCGCATCGAACTCAGCCCTGTTCATCTCGTCCTCGCCGCTCTTTGCCGCGCTCATTCTCGCGCTGTCAAAAAGGGAGCGCATTCATATGCACATCGCGGCGGGTCTGGCTCTTGCGACACTCGGGGTCTTTCTTATCATCCGGAACAGGCCCGGCGGCCTCAGTTTCTCCCGCCGCGAGCTCGCCGGAGACCTGCTCACCATCTGCGCAGCCGCATTCTGGGCGCTTTACACCATAAAGGCCGGTCCGCTGCTCGAAAAGTATTCCGCCATCAAGGTCACGGCCTACAGTATGGCGGCGGGGACCGTGTTGCTTCTGCCCATCGGCTCGTATGAGCTCCTGCATCAGCCTTGGAGCGCCGTGTCAGTCCGGTCCTGGGCCGCGTTGGCGTTCTCCGCATTCATCTCCGGCGGGGTCGCCTTCACCCTCTGGTACCAGGGAGTGCAGAGGATCGGCGTAACCCGCACGATCGTGTATCATTACATCGTACCCTTTGTGGCCGTGCTTTTTGCGGCCCTGTTTCTGGGAGAACGGATCACCTTTCCCCAGGTCACGGGTGGCATATCCATTCTCGCCGGCGTGTATCTGGTGCAGAGGGAAAAATAGGTAGGGGCAGGCCCCCGTGCCTGCCCAAGGAAGGGCAACCGCGGGGGGTTGCCCCTACAGTTCTTGATATTTTTTCTCTACGAGCTTTGCGCCTGCAAGAAATATTCTGCCTTTTTGAGCAGAATTTGACTCGGAACCGCTCTAATGCGTATATCCCGCCTCTCCGTGCTGGCTGATATCCAGGCCTTCTGTCTCCTGCTCCGCGTCGACCCTGAGCCCCAATACCATATCAATGATCTTGAACAGGCCCAGGCTGACCGCAAATGAATAGACAGCGACCAGCGCAACAGCTCCTATCTGAACACCTAATTGTTTAGGATTTCCGAAGAGCAGTCCGTTTGCGCCGGCCGCATTAATGGCGACCGATGCAAAGACCCCGGCCATGATCGTCCCGAGTGTCCCTCCAACGCCGTGCACACCGAAGGCATCGAGAGAGTCGTCATATTTGAACCTGGTCTTGGCGTTCAGCGCGATATAACAGAGGACACCCGCCGCCATCCCGATGAAAAGAGCGGGCATCGGACCCACGAAACCTGCCGCCGGTGTGATCGTGGCGAGGCCTGCAATGGCCCCGGTCGCGGCCCCGAACATCGTGGGCTTTCCGCGGTGCATCCACTCGACAAATGTCCAGGTGAGCGTGGCTGAAACAGCCGCCGTGTGCGTAGTAACAAAGGCCATGGTCGCAAGCGATCCCGAGGACAGGGCGCTGCCGGCGTTGAAACCAAACCACCCGAACCAGAGGAGGCCGGCGCCGAGCACGGTCATGGGAAGATCATGAGGAGGCATATGCTCTTGCAGAAATCCCTTTCTCTTTCCTATATAAAGCGCGGCGGCAAGGGCGGAAAAGCCCGAGGTGGCATGCACGACAATGCCGCCGGCAAAGTCAAGGACCCCAAGGTTTTTCAACCAGCCACCGGCGCCCCAGACCCAGTGGGCCACGGGATCGTACACGATCGTGGTCCATGCCAGCGTAAAAATGAGAAATGAGGAAAATTTTATCCGTTCCGCAAACGCGCCGCTGATGAGCGCCGGTGTGATGACCGCGAACATCATCTGGTAGGCCATGAATGCAAGATGCGGCACCGTGGGCGCGTAATCCGCATTCGGCGTCAGGCCGACATTGCCCAGCCCGACCCAACTCAGATCCCCGATAAAACCGTTCACATCAGGACCGAAAGAAAGCGAGTATCCAAGGAAAATCCATTGGATACTCACCAGCGCGATCGCGATGAAGCTGTGCATGATCGTCCCGAGCACGTTCTTTCTCCGTACCATCCCGCCGTAGAACAAGGCGAGGCCTGGCGTCATGAGCATGACCAGCGCCGTAGACATCAGGATCCAGGCAGTATCACCGGAATCTATTTTTAAAAGCGCGGCCCCGGCGGGCGTGGAAATCGCTGCCGGTGAAGCATCCCGCGCCATCGCTGCCAGCGGTACGAGCGCCGGCATGCAGAACAGTAAAACCATAACCAACCTGTTTGTCCTTCCTTCCACCATTGCATCCCCTCCTCGATATGATTGCCTATCATGTAACCAACGCCTTATTTAATAGCAAGTGACATGCCACACTTCTGTCCGGAGACAGTCGCGATAGGCTATTGATTGTATTGCACAAATAGTATTGCGGGGCCTGGTTGAATTTTAAGTAATCATAAATCACGATGATAAAATAGGCATGTGATTAATTAGTGGGCACATTTCACGATCAAATGTTTTACTATAATAATTATTGACAAATAATTATTATTATGTTAGAGTCATTACAATTTATATAATCGCCAAATGGAAAAATACAGACATATAGGTTTTAAGCTCACTCCCCAGCGGATCGCCATCCTCGACTATCTTGAAGGGAATAAAGACCATCCTTCCGCTGATGATATTTACAAGACAGTATCAAAAAAATTCACGACCATGTCCATTGCCACTGTTTACACAACGCTGGCTGCTCTCAAAGAAAGGGGCGCCGTGCTCGAGTTGACGGTGGATCCGGATAAAAAACGATATGACCCGACAACGGAGAGCCATGGTCACCTGATCTGTATATCCTGTAAACGGATCGTTGATATCCCCGGTGAACACCAACTCGAGCTCTCTGAAAGCGCAAAGCAGAATTTTACGGTGCTCAAGAGTCATCTCGAAGTTCACGGGTACTGCCCGGCATGTAACAATAAAAACCTTACCGTGGCAAAGGAGGCTGTCAATGTGCGTAGATCATAGTATCAACTGCCTGTGCGGAAAATATCATGCGAGCTTCAATTTTCGCGATGAGGCGCTGCCTTCTGAGGCTGTAACAAAACTGTACTGCCCTGCGTGTTCGCAAGGCGTCTCTCACAACCCCGCAACCATGCTGGCGGACAATGGATGGATCATCGGGTTTGATATGGATGTAGCCCGTTTCATGCTGCAAAAGGTCGCTCCCGCCGATCAGGTGACCCCCGAGTTCATATTTGACGAGGGCTATTGCACCTGGCGGGGAGTGACTCCCACGGACCACATTGATTCCGTCAAAGAGCGCGAGGCGCTCGCCAAGATCGCCACAATCGATCGCAAACGCTACTTTGAAGAGATCAAGAGCTGGAGCAATAAAAGGATGGAGCGTCTCGCACGGGAAGGATGGAGGAAAGCAAATGAAAGAGAACCCGTCAAAATATAAAACCGGCAAACCTCGTGGCGCGAAGATCGCCGCAATACCGGACATCATTACGACCTGCCCCAAATGCGGCGGTGAATTGGGCATCTGGTCGGGGGAAAACGAGACCTTGTGCATCTTCTGCGATCACAAGGTCTTTGAGAAGGAAAAAACCATTCACTGACATCGAGGAAAAGGAGCAGATGGTAAAATTTGAAGACTTGCCCTCGGATTGGAACTGCCCGGTCTGCAAGGCAGGAAAAGACGTCTTTGTACAAGTCGGCTGAATTGCGACCCTGACAATTCCCTCCCGCATTTTTTGCTATACTTTAGAATATTCCGGTAACGATGTTATCTCACACAGGGAGGAAACGATCATGCCATACACACCAAAGGATTATACGAAGCTTATTGGGATGGAAGGTTTTAGTGAGACATTATTAAAAAATCATTTTACGCTGTATCAGGGGTACGTGACAAACACAAACAAGGTGCTCGATACCCTGGATCAGATGAGCAAGGACGGCAAGACCGCGCTGCCCGAGTTTGCTGAATTGAAACGACGGCTGGGCTGGGAATTCAACGGTATGCGGCTTCATGAATATTACTTTGAAAATCTTGGAGGCAAAGGCGGCATCGGCAAGGACGGCAAGGCCGCCAAGGCGATCACAGCGAGTTTTGGCAACGTAGCAGCTTGGGAAAAGGACTTCAGAGCCACCGGCGCCATGCGCGGCATCGGCTGGGTTGTCCTGTACCAGGACCCGGGATCGAACAGACTGATCAATTTCTGGGTCAATGAGCATGATACCGCCCACCCTGCCGGATGCAATCCCCTCCTCATCATGGACGTGTTCGAACACGCCTTCATGCTCGATTATGGGCTGAAACGGGCCGACTATATCGAGGCCTTTTTCAAGAACATCAACTGGTCCGCGGTTGACGCACGGGTAAAATAAGATTGTTTTCTCCCCCAGGGGCGGGGATGTACAGGCAACTGCATCCCCGCCTCACCTCCTCCATCAACGGAGTTCAATAGATCATTACATTCGAAGACCAATGCCTCTTATCGAAAGGAGCACTACAGCAATGTCAAAATCGGAAAAGAACCTGCAGGACGCATTCGCCGGGGAATCCCAGGCCAACAGAAAATATCTTGCCTTCGCGAAAAAGGCGGAAGCGGAAGGCCACAAACAGGTCGCAAAGCTGTTCCGCGCTGCCGCCGCGGCTGAGACCATCCATGCACATAATCACCTGCGAGAGCTCGGTGTCGTTAAGTCGACCAGGGACAACTTGATGGATGCCATCAATGGAGAATCCTATGAGTTCCGGAATATGTATCCCCGGATGATCGCCGATGCACAGGCAGAGGGCAACAGTAAGGCACTACAGAGCTTTAACTATGCGAACGCGGTGGAGAAGGTGCATGCAGCGCTCTATCAAAAAGCGCTCGACAGCCTCGGCAAAAACATGGACACCGACTATTACGTCTGTTCCGTCTGCGGGTATACCGCCGAGGGCGAGGCGCCTGATACCTGCCCCGTCTGTGGATCGAAGAAACAGGCATTTCACAAGGTGGAATAACGCTTGAAGATCGTCGCATTCAACGGCAGCCCGCGTCCTGGCGGGAATACCGAGGTCCTGCTCGCCGAGGCGCTCAAGCCCCTGCGGGAGGCAGGCCACGAAATCACCGTCTTCAACCTGAACACCCTGGTTTTCATACCCTGCCAGGACTGCGGTGGTTGCACGTATACCGGGATATGTATTCATGACGACGCAATGACCGGGATCTACGCTGCGATCAGGAAGGCTGACAGGATCATTCTCGCCTCCCCTATTTTTTTCTACAGCCTAAGCGCCCAGGCCAAGGCCATGGTGGACCGGTGTCAGGCGTTCTGGTGCGAGAAATATCTCCTCAAGAAGATCATCTCTGCGGGCCCCCACGGAAGAAAGGGCCTGCTCCTGCTCGCGGGCGGGATGAATAAAGAGGACGGCAAGAACTGCGCCGGGGCCGTGGCAAAGGGTTTTTTCAGGACCTGCAGTGTGCCTGAACACGAAACATTGTTTTTCGGAGGCATTGACGCAAAGGGTGATATTCAGAAACATCCGACAGCGCTGAAAGAGGCCTATGAGGCTGGGAAAAAGCTGGGGAAATAAAAAAAGGATGTAACGAACAGATAAAATTATGCTACTACCCATTCCGGCGCGAGCAACTCAGCCTGCTGCAGCACGGTCTGGGTAGCCTTTTCCTGTTTATCAGGCGGATAACCGTACTTCCGAAGAATCCGCTTCACAATCACCCGCAGTTTCGCTTTTACTGACTCCTTCACGGTCCAATCGATAGACGTATTCCTGCGTACGGTCTCAACCAGCTCCCGGGCTATTGCTTTAAGCGTCTCGTCCCCAAGGACCTTCACCGCGCTGTCGTTCACTTCCAGCGCCTCGTAGAAAGCCACCTCGTCGTCGTTCAAGCCCAGGGCCTCGCCCCGCTTCTCAGCCCCACGAATGTCTTTGGCGAGTTTGATCAGCTCTTCGATGATCTGGGCTGTCTCTATGGCCCGGTTCTGGTATCGCCTGATGGATTCTTCCAGCATCTCAAAGAATGAACGCGCCTGGACCAGGTGCCGCTTGGCCCGCGTCTTGATCTCATTGTTCAGGAGCTTCCGCAAGAGCTCCACAGCCAGGTTCTTCTGCGGCATGTTGCGCACTTCGGCAAGGAACTCGTCGGACAGGATCGAAATATCCGGCTTCTTCAAGCCAGCTGCAGCGAAGATATCGATCATCTCGCCGGGAGCGATAGCCCGCGAGACGATCTGCTGGATCGCAAGATTCATTTCGTATTCGGTCTTTCCACCGGTAGGCTCGCTTTTTACCAGGGCTGCCTTTACCGCCTGGAAGAATGCCACGTCATCGCGTATGCGGACCGTCTCCTCATGCGGTACGGACAGGGCAAACGCCTTCGACAGGTCAATCACGGCCTTCACAAGCCTCGCCTTCCCGTCCACCTGCTTCAGGATGTGCTCCTGTGCCGAAGAAAGGACCGAAAGCTGTGCAGCAGCCTTTCCGGTTTTCCAGGCTAACCAGTCGAAGCCGTGGAACATCCCGAGGCAGATTTCGTATTTTTCGAGCATCACCGCCACGGCCTCTGCCTGGTCGATGGCAGTCTCTCCAGTGCCGCCGCTCTCGGTGTACGCTGCCAGAGCATTCCTGAGCTGATCAGCCAATCCCAGATAATCAACAACCAATCCGCCCGGTTTGTCCCTGAACACGCGGTTCACCCGCGCGATGGCCTGCATCAGTCCGTGGCCCCGCATGGGCTTATCCACATACATCGTATGCAGGCAAGGCACGTCAAACCCTGTGAGCCACATGTCGCGCACCAGAACGATCTTGAAGCCATCCTTCGGGAGTTTGAACCGATTGGCCAGTACCTCTCTTCTGGGCTTGTTCCGGATATGCTGTTGCCAATGCAGGGGGTCGGATGCTGAGCCGGTCATCACGACTTTGATAGCGCCTTTGTCGTCATCCTCGGAATGCCACTCAGGCCGGAGCTTCACGATAGCCTGATACAGGTCCACGCAGATGCGCCTGCTCATGCAGACCACCATGGCCTTGCCGATCATGGCCTCCTGCCTCTTCTCGAAGTGCTCCACTAGATCGCGGGCGATCACACCTACGCGCTTCTCCGTGCCTACGACCGCCTCAAGGGCTGCCCATTTAGTCTTGAGTTTTTCCTTACGCTCGACCTCTTCCCCTTCTGTTGCCTCGTCGAATTCAGGATCAACCTTCGGTTTCTCGGACTCGGCAATCTCCAGCTTCGCGTATCGGCTCTCATAGTAAATCGGCACAGTCGCGCCGTCCAGCACCGCCCGCTGGATGTCGTAGATGCTGATGTAGTCGCCGAAAACTGCTCGTGTGTTCTTGTCCGTCAGCTCGATCGGCGTGCCCGTAAATCCGATGAATGACGCATTCGGAAGGGCGTCGCGCATGTGGCGCGCATAGCCGTCGATAAAGTCGTATTGGCTCCGATGCGCCTCGTCGGCGATCACGACGATGTTCCGGCGGTCCGAGAGCATGGGGAAGGTGTCGCCCTTTTCCTCAGGGAAGAACTTCTGAATCGTGGTAAATACCACGCCGCCTGACGCGACCTGCAACAGCTCGCGGAGATGTTTGCGGTCCCCTGCCTGCACCGGTGCCTGGCGCAAAAGTTCACTACAGCGCGAGAAGGTGCCGAAGAGCTGATCGTCAAGGTCGTTCCGATCCGTGAGCACTACGAGCGTCGGGTTCTCCATGGCAGGATGGAGGATCACCTTGCCCGCATAGAACGCCATGGTCAGGCTCTTGCCCGACCCCTGCGTATGCCAGACCACGCCCACGCGCCGGTCCCCAACATCTCGTTTTTCCTTCGCCTTGTCAGCTCGTGAGAAATAAACGCCTCGTTCTTCTGCACTTTTACCTAATCTATTCGCAGCGCGGAGCGTCTCTTCCAAAGCTGCGTTCACAGCATGGAACTGATGATATCCTGCCATTTTCTTCACCAGTTGGCCGCTGCCCTCATCTTCGAACACGATGAAATGCCGGATCATATCCAGGAAGCGACGTTTGTCAAAGACCCCGAGAAGCAAGACCTCGATCTGCGGCATGTGTGTAGGTGCAAGTGTTTCGCCCTCGATGGTACGCCATGGCATAAACCGTTCTCGGTCAGCCGTAAGCGTACCTATCCTAGCTTCGAGCCCGTCGGAGATAATGAGCGCGGCATTGTACAGAAAGAGCGAAGGTATCTGTTGTTTATAAGTCTGGAGCTGGTTAAAGGCAGACCAGATCGTGGCATTCTCGTCAGCGGGATTCTTGAGTTCAATCACAGCGAGCGGTAGGCCGTTCACAAAGATCACAATATCCGGTCTGCGGTTAAACTTGCCCTCGATCACCGCGAACTGATTGACCGCTAGCCAATCGTTGTTCTCGAGATTCTCGAAGTCGATCACCCGAACGGTGACCCCATGCCCGCCGTCAGGCCGTACAATGTCGACAGGTACGCCGTTTACGAGATAGTTGTGGATAGTGTGGTTGTTTCGGATCAGAGAAACGTGAGAGGAATGCAGGAGTTTCCGAATCGCCTCGTCGATGGCTGTTTCATCAAGGGACGGGTTAAGCCGCGCCAAGACATCGCGCAACCGGGCTTTCAGCACAACGTCGCCGAACTCAGCACGTTCGGCAAGAAGCTCGCCTGGGGCTATGCTGGGACCGGAAAGGATGGTACAGCCAAGTCCAGACAGCCAGGAAAGAACGGTTTGTTCGAGATCGTTCTCGTTCAGCATCTATTCTTCTTTCGTCTGACAAACATTGTGCAAACCTTCGGAGCTGTCCCTGATTAAAACAATCGACCTGACGATGATACGGCTCGATACCGGGTCGGTTTCTTGACCTTTTCAATTAATCCTTCTCCAACCAAGCGTTCCAACCACGCCTTAGCCTGACTTTTGGTGGCTCCCAGCATCTCGGCAACTTCAGCATCAGTCTGTGGTGCCTCCAGGTTTCTAAGTAGTTCTCTAACCTTGTCAAACAACGCTTCAGCGGGGGTAGCAGTGCTACTTGAGGCCCGATTCGTTGTCATTTGTTCACTCTCTGGAGCGGGCTTTTCAACAGGCGCAAGCTTTATTTGCTCTTCTCGCACTGCGAAGGTTAATTCATCCTGGCCAGGCGCAACTGGTTCAGGATAACTTTTCGCTGCCAAAGCTTCTGAAAATGCTTCCGTTGTCTCTGGATTCGGCCAGGGCAAGGCACCATTTCTCCGCAGCGCATCAAGACCCTTATTTGGTTCACCCGTCGTGCGAACATAGACCGGTACAAACCGCATTTTTTTCAATTGCTCGATTGCACCCGCCCACGTACCTCCCTTCTCCACGTCGGAGTTCACCACAAGCGCGGCATCCGCAAACGCGTAGATCAGCTTATTACGCTGCATCGCATTTCCGACATTGAACCCGGCTGACGGATCATAAGGCGATATCAGGACCAGTCGGCCTTCCATCAGGAACTCCCGATGTTCCCGAACCAGCGCCATCCGTTCGAGACCTTCTGACAACACGCCGACGACACATCCGCCCGCAGCCAAAGCGCCCCTCATTGCAGCCTGATCGATTCCCCGTGCACCGCCCGAAACCACAGTTCGCTTTGCTTCTGCCGCCAGTCTGCCGATGCCCTCGGTATATTCTACAAGGGCAGAGTCCACATTCCTTGATCCGACGACTGCCAGACCACCTGTCTCCATGAGCGCCGCATCCCCACAGCCGTATAGGACCGGCGGTGCTTCGTCTTTGAGTCGAGCTTTCAGCTTTCCGGGATATCCGGCATCAGCCCGGCTGACAACCCAGATCGTTCTCGTCTGCCATCGCTCGATAGCCTGGCTTAAGAGAAAGCCCCTGCCCAAAAGACGCTCTATCCGCGCCCGATCAAACAGGGCCGAACAATTCTCAATAAGCTCTTTTGCATCCAAACCAATTAAGTCAGAAGGTTGCCGCTGGTTATCGCGCAGGAACCTTGCCATTTGTTTGTATTCGCCGTGAGTCAGGCTATCTGGTGATTGTTGACCTTTGCCGACAATCAAGGGGGCTGTAAGCAAAAGAATAGCTTGTGTATTTGGGGAAAGATTCATAATTTAGTCACCACGTCCCGTGCGCGCCAGCGCCAGGGGAAATACTTCACCGCTGCCGTTCTTTCGAAGCAACCATGCGGCGACTGTTAAAGTCCAGCGGGAATCTACCATATCATCCACAAGAAGCACGGGGCCATTTGGAATTGTCCCGTTCCGGATAGCAATGGAACCGTCTATGTTGCGAGCTTGCTGCGTACTGTTTGCCATTGTTTTCTGTTCCGGCCGACCTACTGTTTTTTCCAGAACCGGGTGAAATGGAATATTCATCGCTAACGCAAGACGCCTGGCAAAATCAGGAACCAGATCGGGGTGCCTCAGCGATGGAATACAAGTCACCCACTTCGGCGCCGGTTGCGGCGACCACGCGCGAACGAGGCTAACGCATGCAGTGACCAGGTCTTCAGAGAATCGTCTGTCTTGATATTTTCCCTTCCTGACAAGTTCACCCCACCCCGCATCGCCCCAAACACACAGTACCTTTCCCAGCTGAGCCTGATGCTCCGCCGGAATATTTCCTTTCACATTATACTGCGGCATTCCACCAGTGGGCCATTTTTTCCGCAACTCAACAGGCAAACTTGTACGTCTGAGAAAGCTTACCGCCTCCCTTACCAGTGTCGAGTCAACGATAACCGGCAACAGAGGGAGTACGGGCGGGTGGACCGCGCTTGGATCTCCGTCAAGTGCACGGATAAGGAATGCCATATGACCGGTTGTCAACCTCACATACTCCTGCATCTGCTGCTGCTCAGCACGCCGAAGAGCTGTCAGACGCTCCGCCCGTTGCCAGAAAGCCTCGCTCAAAGTCGCTGCCGTCAGCTGCCATTTCGTGCCTTGTTTGACAATGGGTGGAGGTGACTCCAATGATAGAAGGTCTATTACTTTATTTATCCTGCCATAACTGACGTTCACACAACCCATCAATTCCGGGACAGAACGTCCACTCGGTGAAGCAGTGAGAGCATCAAGCACAAGCTGAACTTCCTGGCGTGTCGGGAAAGCGCTCTCAATAAAGTAATCCGCAATTTCTGTCTCTTCCTCACCGCTCAGCAACACTCCGTACGCAGCATCAAGGGCGCGGCCCGCGCGCCCGACCTGCTGATAGTAACCAACCACCGAACCCGGCATCTGGTAGTGGACCACAAAACCCAGATCGGGTTTGTCATACCCCATGCCCAGTGCTGTTGTCGCGACCAAAGCTTTTACCCGGTTTTCGAGCAGCGCCTGCTCCAGTTCCACGCGACGATCTCCGGTCTCACCGGTATAGGACTCTACATTCAAGCCCCGTGATCGGAGCCACTCAGCCACTTGCCCAGCATCGCGCACGGTTAGCGTATAGATAATACCATGTCCAGGCAGAGATGGCACCTGTGCGGCGAGCCACGCCAGACGCTCCGATTGACTTGGTAGACGGATTGTCTGAAGCATAAGCGACGGACGGCTGAGATCGCCACGCGAGACGCTGATGTTTGGCCCGAGCACTGCCTTCAGATCGTCCATAACGCGATTGTTAGCCGTAGCCGTTGTTGCTAAAAGCCGAAGATTCGCTGGTAGCGTACGTACGATGCGCTCCAAGAGGCGGTAGTGCGGCCGGAAATCGTGGCCCCAATCTGAAATGCAGTGGGCCTCATCTATTACCAGCAGGGCGATCCGCGAAGCGATATTTGCCAGCACCTCGGATCGAAAGCGTTCATTAGCCAGACGCTCGGGCGAGATTAACAATATGTCAACCTCATTACGCCTCACCGCAGCCTCGATGCGCTCCCATTCATCTTGATTGTCGGAGTTGATCGTGACTGCCCGCACACCCATCCGCTCCGCAGCCGCAATCTGGTTGCGCATTAAAGCCAACAAGGGAGATATGAGCAGCGCAGGACCAGTACCCGCATCTCTCAGCAGTTTAGTCGCGATGAAGTAGACGAAGCTCTTGCCCCACCCCGTCTTCTGCACCACGAGCAGTCGTCCACGGCCTTCTACAACATGGCGTATCGCGTCTTCCTGTCCTTCGCGGAATACGGCATCAGATCGGCCTGTGCCTTTACGAAGCAAACCCAAAGCATGTTGAGGATTGCAACTCATTTGTAGCTTCTCCGTCTTTGTGAACAAGCAGCTTTTTACTTCAACATGAGCTCATTTCTTCATGATCTGTTCAAACCATAGGATAGCCGCTTCACCCTCCTTACGGGTGATTTCATCAACTGTGCGGCTATGCCGAATACCGTTTCTAAGTTCGGCAAGCTGGTTAAACTTCGTAATTAGTGTTTCCTTGTTTGCGAATCGCTTGGCGAAGTCGGGCCATAGTGCTTTATTCGCTATTGTTTCCTGCAGTTCCCTCAAGTCGAAGTACTCTAGCCGGCCAGCTAAGCTGTTATAGTGTTCCACGTCCAAGGCAGCATTCTTCTTTGCCGCGCCCTGTATACGTTCTTCAGCTTTCTGATTAATGTGAGAAGGTAGCTTGGCAATATCGTTATTAAGATCTTTGATGATTACAGCCCGCAGCTGTAGTTCTATTTGTTCAATTTTAATATCGAGCTCGCGGAGCTGCGGTGGCAGATCAAGCCGTTCCTTGACCAGTAGGTTTTCGATGGCATCCTGAAAGGTTCGCTGACGCTCAGAGATAAAGTCCTCAAAATTAGCAGGAGTAAACGGATCTCGCAGCAGGATTGTCTGTGCTACGGGTGAGATGAAATGAGATTCCAAGATAGCACGAACCGCGCTTTCACCGTTCGACTTTATCAGTTCAGGCAAATAGGTGTTTGGTAGTCGATCCTTTATGACATTACGGTTAGTATCGGCTGTCAATGGTGTTCTGTTCAGTATGGTATGAACAAGATTGTTTTTTAGATTCTTGGCACCCCACGACGCCGGAACGATATGATGATCATCGAGGTCTCCGTGCTGAGGCACATTGCCCGTCATCCAATCCCTGGCTCCTTGAATTACCAGTAGGTTAAAGATTCCATTGTAAATTGAAGTGCCCCTCTTGGTTTCCTTGCGCAACTCAAGACTCTTGAATTGCGTCTTAAACTGCAGCAGGAGTGCTGGCTCTTTGGAGTCATCATCGATCCAAATCTTAACGTCAAGAAAATCCCGTGCACTCATTGATTCCACGGAGCCTGAGTAGCGACTTGTAAATACTGAAGCCCAGTACCAGTGACGAATCTTACGTTGCGCGTCGAGTTGTCTGTTTGCCGGGAGCGTTTTCGCATGGGTCTGAAGTGCAGCGAATACCGGAAGAATCGAGACATACGGCAAGTAGTTAGACGCTATCGCGCCGAACTCCTGCGGATGACGCAGTAGCTTGATCGTTCCCTCAAGCGCACCGACTGCTTCTTGCCATCGTTTCTCGAAATCCGCCGTGTTCGATATCAATACCTCTTTTCGGCGGGTGCCATCTGGATCGCGTACTGGTTTCTCCTGACCTGGAAGTAAGAAATAGAGATACTTCGGTGAGCAATATGCTTGCCGCAGGATAGACATTACCTGCAGGATATAGACATTCATCTTCTCTGTTTCCACAAATTCAAGTTTTGATGATGCCTTACGCCACATTTTCTTGAGCTGCAATCCCTTCGGTTTCAGTAAAGCATTAATAAGATCGAATGTGTCAAGTTGGATGCCACGGCTGTTGATTTGAGTGAAAATATCGCAAACCTTATCAATCCCCAAGTCCTGATCCAACTCAATGTATGATATCTGGTACTGTTCGGTAATTCCCTTAAGGTGGTCACCAAATACTCGCGCGTTGTCCGCATTCAATAGAGCAGCACTATGCGCTACTTTATCACCCGCCGCATCTGCCGCTTTTGCTTTCTCAACCCAGTACTGTTCGTAGCCCTGCACCCAGTTTGGAAGTTCCCATCCGCCTTGACCAACCACTAAAAGGGGGAATATGTGCTCTGCGTACTGGGTCTCACGCTGGCTGAGGATTTTTGACCAGCGCCGTGTGAGCCAGTCGTATCCAAAGGCCTCGTCATAATCTTCACCCATGAATTTGTCCACTTGCACATAGAATAGATATCGGTTTGCTCGGTTTGGTAAGGGGACGTCTGGGGCAAGGAACGCATATAGCAGCGCGGTAAGGCGTTGCTGACCATCGAGTACAATGTGCTCAGGTTTTCCATTTCCAGAAAAACCGTATATTGGCTCGCAAGAAAGCGCCGCGAAGTTTTCCTTCTTCCCATTCCAGAGAAGTAGGCTACCGATGTAATAATCTAGGAAGATGGAACGCATCAAATCCCTTATATCCCAAGGCTTCCATTCAAATTCGCGCTGGAAGTCAGGAATTACAAAACGACCTTCTTTAATACGCCCGATCAGAGTGTTGAGACTGACATGGTCAGGTTTTTGAGCATCTTTCATGCTATTACTCCTTCGGCGTTTCGCGCCATATTCTTCACCCTTAATTTCCCCCGACACAACTTCGTATAGCGGTTTTTCGACCACCGATTCGATGAAGCCAGGCAATCAATACCTCGACATCGTGAAGACCGCGACTTCCTGCGGCGCCATGACAGGCTTGAGCGACCTCAACTTCGACTTGTTGACAATCTGCGACGGGTCTAGCGCTGCTTTCAGCTTTCCCGAAGTGATCCAGTCGTTGTTCCAAACCTCAACGCGGCGACCCTTTACTAAGTGGCACAATGGCTCTGTGTATTTGAGTTTGGACTCGAATGAGTGGCTAATACGCTGCAGCCAGACCTCCATATGTCCCGTGTTCGGAAGCTGAGACAGCTTTCGATAGATCTTCTTGATCACCTCAACCCGGTCCGCCTTGCTGTTGAGAACGCTCAAGAGCTTACTAATGATCGCCGCACACACCGGAAACGTTCTGGGGCTGCTGTAAGCGATATCAACTGCAATACTGATGAGTACGCATGGGTTTTGGATTCGCTTCGCTTTTGTCAACCGTTCATGGAACTGTGTGAGAGCGACGGTGAGACTCCCTGCGTTCGGGAAATCAATGCCGTGTCCATGAATGACCAGCAAGTGCTTCTGCAAATTGTGATCGCCTTGGCGACCGCGAAGCCAGGCCCGTTTATCTGCCTTGATCGAAGACACCACCACTTGCAGAGACCCGGTGGTCTTGTTCGTGTTGAGCTTTAGGCCGAGTCCAATCAGCACCTCTGTCAAAGCCTTGAGTACGGCTTCACCGATCTGTGGACTTTGAACAAAGATTCTGTAATCATCGCGGTAACGAAGAATTCGAAACTCGGTGATACCTGTGGCTTTGAGCCGATCGCTCAATTCAAGGTCGGCGAATCCGAGCACCAACTCAGCAACGAAGTCCATCAAGACTGACCCTTGCGGAATGCCGTTGGTCTGCCCGTGCCGCATATCTTGTATGTGTGAGTCAATGATATTGCCAATTAGTGACTTGTCGGTTTTCTTCTCCTTCGCTACTGCCTTTGTATGAAGAGCCCACGCGATTGAATGCGTGTAAATGTCGGCGTAACAATCGGTGATGTCGGCATGGAACACGTAGTTGTAGACCAACGCCAGCTCGATTGAGCCCTGTTCGATCCCAAGCCACCAATTCAGAATCTGCGCCGCCTTGTCCACTCGTCTGGAGGTTGCCGCGAGGGGGATGCTTAGACACTTGAAGTTGGACGGCTTTTGAAACTCCTTAAACCTGTCACGGATCACCCGCCAATTCGCAGGCTCCGTCATGTGCTCTACAAGCGCGACATAGAGCGCAGGGTGGATTAGCTGGAATGGTCTCCACGCATGGCGGCCATCCTTGTTTGAGAGCATAGAGTAATTGACACCTTCGTGATCACGAGGCTTCGATGACATGCTAGCAAGTTGCTTTCCGCGTAGTTCTCGCGATACCGCAGAAAGTATCTTCGCGAAAGTGAAGTAAGGGGGAAGATCGATGCTGCAGTAACTCTCAGGTTTCAAGAGGAAAGCGCGCGCCTGTTTCGCGGTCATTTCGAGGATTGACCGATCCGCAGGTCGCTCCGACTTGGTCGCATTCTTTCGCTTGCCGCTCACGCACACCTCCCAGCAATACGCTCCGCATCCTTCACCCTTATCTCTCCCGACAACAACTTCGGCAACAGCGCGTCGCGCAGGGCGGCGAGGGTGTGAGATTCTCCGTTGTTATGGTTAATGCGCTCGAAAAACGGCTTAATCCTTTTGTCGAATGCGTCGAGTAAAAGGGCACTTGGAACAACTAGATGCCCCATATACGCCATATTTCGATTCAGACCTGGCACAGCAGAATCAGATCCCTGCGAAGCGAGGTTCAGATCTTGGGTTCCTCAGCAGAATCTGTGGTTGATTTTTGGTTCGGGTAGTTTACCAAGCGTATGATATAAGGCCGTTTGCAGTGTTTCTACGTTCCTAAAACCATACGCTTTTCTCATTGTCAATTTTGCT
>Ga0315281_10002999_pt1 | contig 24858 bp, 19 predicted proteins | sample YL17G07_0_MG_FD_204540 | JGI IMG/M metagenome (GOLD analysis project Ga0315281, IMG submission 204540) | Sediment microbial communities from Yellowstone Lake, YNP, Wyoming, USA - YL17G07_0 | ecosystem: Environmental > Aquatic > Freshwater > Lake > Sediment | place: USA: Wyoming | collected... | reverse complement strand
GTCATCGACCCGGTCATCGTCAGCTCGCTCGTCGACTCGACGGTCTTCGTCGTCCGGGCCGGGAAGACGACCCGGCGGCCCCTCGTCCGGGCTGTCGAGGAGATCCGCAAGTCCAAGGCCGACATCATCGGCGTCGTCTTCAACGAGGTCAAGATCGGCCACCGGGGGATCGGGACGCCCTTCTATCATTATTACCAGTACGAGTACGAGGCGACCGAAGGGGCCGGGCCGTCCGAGAAGAAGCCCATTTCGGCCAAGGAACCCGGGAACACGGCAGCGAAAAAGAAATCATGAAGAGGAAGACGATCGAATACGGGCTCCTGGCCCTTCTCCTTTGGAGCCCCCTCCCGGCCGCCTCCGTCGAGGAATGGTCGGTTTTCGTCATCGAGCTGGCCGTGGCCGTGATGGCCGCCGCTTACATCCTTCTCGACGAGAAGCCCTCCCTCAACCGCCATCTGCCGCCCGTCCTGCGACGGCTGAGGTTTTTCGCGGCCGGCTTCTTCGTCTTCGTCGCCTTCCAGGTCCTGCCGCTTCCGGCCGCCCTCGTCCGGCTCGTCTCCCCCGGGAGCTACGAGTTCCAACGGCTCTATTCCCCCGGCTTCGCCCGGATGAAGTTCATGAGCCTCTCCATCTCTCCGGCGGCGACCCTGCGGGAGGGGCTTTTTCTCGCGGCCTGCTTCCTCCTGGGTTTCCTCGTCCTCAAGACCGTTACCCGCGGCCGCCAGATCCGGACGATCATCTTTGTCCTCATCGGCTCGGGCGTCTTCCAGGCCCTTTACGGCCTCTTCGAGCTCACCCGGGCCAACCCGCGCCTCCTTTTTTATAAGAAAATGTTCAGCCCCGATTCCGTGACCGGGACGTTCGTCAACAGGAGCCATCTGTCCGGCTACTTGGAGATGATCGTCCCCCTGGCCGTCGGCCTGGCCATCGCCCGGATGAATCTCCTGACTTTTGGGGTCAAGGGCTTCCGGGAGAAGATCATGCTCTGGACCTCTAAGGGGGTCCTCGAGAACGTCCTCATCACCGCTGGTGTCGTGGTCATGTCCCTGGGCATCGTCCTCTCCAACTCGCGGTCCGGCCTGGCCGTCCTCGTCTTCACCTTCTTCCTCTTCCTCGGATTTTCCATCCTGACCTTCAGCCGGACCGGCTACCGCCAGGTCTGGGTCAGGAAGTTCGTCCGGACGACCTTCCTCATCGTCACCATCCTGGCTGTTTACATCGGCGTCGGCTCGACCATCCAGCGCTTCGCCCTCGACGACCTCCTCCACGAGGACCGGCCGCTCTACTGGGCCAACACGGCCGACATCGTCGGGGATTTCCCGCTCTTCGGGACGGGCTTGGGCACGTTCGCCTCTGCCTACAACGCCTACGAGAAGCGTGGCGGGTCGGAGATGCGGCTCGTCCACGCCCACAACGATTACCTGGAGTACGTCGCCGAAGTCGGCGTCCTCGGCGCCCTCATCCTCCTCGGCGGCATCCTCTATCTCGCCATCCAGGCGTTCCTGGCCTGGAGGAGCCGGAGGAACACGGAAGCCCGGGGGCTCGCCCTCGGCGGTATCGTCAGCCTCGCCGGCATCGGCCTCCACACGCTTACCGACTTCAACCTGCATATTCCCGCGAACATGGTCCTCTTCACCGTCGTCCTGTGCCTGACCCTGGTCATGGCCACCTACCGGAAAAGCTGAGGTTTTCTCTTGAAGAAAAAGATCCTCTTGTTCTTCGGGCTCGTGGTCCTCGTCGTTTTCCAGGCCGCCATCGCCTGGAACGCGCGCTTCTATTGGAAAGCGAAGGCGCCGGCCGCGAGCCCCGAGGAGAAGATCCGCCTCCTCCGCCGCGCCGCCGCGGCCTATCCCTGGAACGACCTCGTCCCCTTCGAGCTCGGCAAGGCCTACTTCGAGCGCGGGGCCGAGGCCCTGGGGAGCCCGGCCGAGCGCGACGCTCTCTTCTCCCAGGCCGTTGGCTCGTTCCTCCGCTCCCTGCGCCTCAACCCGGGCTCTCCCGAGGTCCACTTCCATTTCGCCCAAACGCTCCTTTACATGAACTACCTGTCGCTCCCGACGCCGGTCCCGTATTTCGAAGAATACAAGAAGGCGGCCGAGCTGACCGGCCACAACAGCCAAATCTATTTCGAGGTCGGCAAGGTCCTCCTCGCCCGGTGGGAGACGTTGTCGGCGGCGGAGAAGGACTTCACCCTCGACATCCTGAGGAAGATGCTGTCCGGCAAGAACGAGGAGCGCCTGATCGATCTCCTCGAGATCTGGAACCTCGAGGTCCGGGACACCTCGCTCGTCGACCGGATCCTCCCCGAAGACGCCGCACTCCTCCACGCCTACGCCCGGTTCCTAGGGGAGAAATCGCTCGCCCTCGAGGCCCGGCAAACGGCCCTGGCCAAGGCCGAGCATCTCGATTTCCTCCGGGCCAAGAACGAGCTCGACCTGGGCCGGAGGGAGGCCGAGGCTTTCCGCAACGCCGAGGCCTCCGCCCACTACGCACGCGCGCTCGAGGCGCTCGGGGCGATCAAGTTCTATCAGGCGCTCGCCGGGCGGGAGCTCTTCGACCCCCGGGAATACGCCGAGGTCCGCAAGTTGGCCCGCCGTCTCCTGGCCATGAACCGCATCGAGGAAACGCGTTCCCTGGCCGACGCCGACGGCACGATCGCCGCCTATCTCGAACTCGAAGACCAGTTCACGGTCCTGGGCGAGTTCGAGGCTTTCATCAAGGAGCGGGGCCTCCTCGGTGAGGGCCCGACGGCCGCTGCGCCGGCGAAGGACCTCCAGACGCTGGCCTTCCGGATGGCCCTCGATTTCCAGCAGAACCGCTACCGGGACATCGTCCGGGTCGGCGACCTCCTGGCTTCGAGCTCTCTCGTCATCTCCCCGTCCGGAAAGGCGAGCTACGTCCGTGTCCTCGGCTTGATCGGCGAATCCTACCTCAAGCTCGACTACATCTACGAAGCGGAGAAATATTTCCGGATGGCCCTGGAGATCGATCCGGAAAACCTCGGTGTCCTTCTGGGCGTCGAGAGATGCTCCGACCGCCTGAACGACGAGGACAAGGCCGCCGAAGCCCGGCAGACGATCGACCGTCTGGTCACGCCCGGGACGATCGACCTCGACGGCCGGCTCCTCCGGAAGGGGGAATCCTTCGAGGAGGTTCTGGTCACCGACGGCCGGCCGCGGACGATCCGAGTCGAATTCGCCCCCACGGCGGCCGGCAGCCGTCCCCTCGTCGCCGTTTTCTTCAACGGCCGGGTCGTCTGGGAAGGCACCGCTGACGCCGGGTCGGCGAGTTTCTCGGCATCGCCCCGGCCGGGAGGGAATTCCCTCGAGATAGCCGCTGTCAGCGATTCCGTCGCCCTGGCCGGGATCACCCAGGAAATCTCTCCGGCCCGTTAGGGTCAACAAATTTTTGGGGCTTGACAAGCCTCGGACAAGACGCCTATCATATTAATCGCTAAGGAGGAAGCCCATGAGGCGAGGTGCCAAGGTCGTTGTCTCATATGGGTCGGCGCTAGCGCTGATCCTCGTCCTGTTCCCTTCGACCCTGAGTCCCCAGGAGGCAGGGAAGGGAAATCTGATCGGATTCATCTATGCGCAGGACGGCTCGACCCCCATCGAGGGGGCGGTCGTCGTGGTCAAAAACCTGACGACGGGGACCGTCACCGAAAGCCCGAAGTCCGACGCGCTGGGCGTGTTCAAAGTCTCGGGTCTCGGGGCGGGGATCTACGCCTTGGGAGTGAGATCCGACAAGGGGAGCTACAACTCTCAGGATTTCTTCGGCGTCATGGCCGACAAGACGTCCAAGATCTCCCTCGCCCTGAACGTCTATGACCCCGCCGCCGCCTCTGCCGCCGCGGCCGTCATCAAGGAACAGCGGGAAAAGGGCGAGGCCTACATCGGCAAGGTCGTCAAGTACACCGCCGAGACAAAGGAAGCCGAGGTCCTCGTGGAGATCGGGCTCCTTCAGAACGAGGACCGCGTCCACGTCAAGGGCCAGGTCACGGACTTCTACCAGGACATGCGGGTCCTGAAAACCTACGGAACCAAGGTCAAGCGCGTCCTCTCCGGCTACAACGCCAAGCTCCAGACGTCGAAGGCCTGCGCGACCGGGGATTTCGTCTACATCGTCTGCAAGCGCGGCGTCCCGCCCTTTTTCCTGGCCCCGCTGGGCATCGCCGCGATCGTAGCCGGGGCGGTCCCCCTCATCGCCATCTACGAAGAGGAACCGGTTTCACAGTTCAAGATCAAGTAACGACCGCGAACCGCTTTTCCTGACGATCGACGTTCCCCCCGCGGGGTGCACTCCTTGAGCGAATATTCCCTAGCCCGTCTTTTCGTTCTCTGTTCCCGCCCGTCCCCGGGCGCCGGAGCAAGGGAGGAAGTTCTCCGTCTCGCCGGCTCCGTCCTGGATTGGGACCGGGCCCTCGGCAAGGCCGATGAAGAGGGCATCCTCCCTCTACTTTACTGGAGCCTCCGGGACGATCCCGGCGCCGTGCCGGCCGGCGTCCTTGAAACCCTCCGGCGCTCCTTTTTGCGGAACCTGGCCCGGAACACGCAGGTCTACAGGGAGATGGAGCTTTTTCTCGAATCCGTCCGCCGGGCGGGCCTCCGGGTCGCGCTGACCAAGGGCGGGCGGTTGGCCCTCGACCTCTACCCCGACGTCGCCCTGCGCCCCTTTTGGGACGTGGACTTCATCGTCCATCCCTCCGATTGGCCCGCCCTGAAAAAGACCCTCGGCGGCATCGGCTACACGGAAGCGGCCGGCTTAGGCGGGGGACCCGCCCCGGCGGACCCGCCGCTCGACTGGACCTATTCTCCCTATTACCGCAAGGACTCTCTTTTCCTGGAATTCCATTTCACCCCGCTCGGGCTCCACTTCCGGAACCTTGAGGAAGATGGTCTCTGGTCCTCGGCCAGCCGGCTGAGCGTGCGCGGGACCGAGGCCATGGTCCTGCCGGCCGAGCACGAGCTGTGCTATCTCTGCATCCACGCCCAACAGCACTCCTACCAGCGGCTCGTCTGGCTCTCGGACATCGCCGAACTGGCTTCGCGACCGGGGCTCGACTGGGATCGAGTCGTGAAGATCTCCCGGGCTGAACGGGTCAAGGGGCCCGTGTTTTACGGCCTCCATCTGGCTAATACGCTCTGGCCGGGGGCGGTCCCTCCGGGTCCCCTGGCCGAGTTGCTGCCGGGGCCTCTCGAAAGAGCCGGGCTGCGTATCCTCTGGCCCGAGGCCTCGACGGTCGCTCGGCGTGCGGCGCCGGCCTGGCCTTATTATATGCCCTCGCTTTTCTCGCTCTGGGAACGGAAGAGCCCGGGCCTCGCCGCGCGGACCCTGCGGGACATCCTGTTTCCGCCGCCTGCCTGGCTGGCCGTGAACTGCGGCCTGCCCCCGAATTCGCTGCGGCTCTACGGCCGTTACCTCGGCCGGATCCTGCAGCCGGTCCTCACGGCCGCCAAGCGTTTCACGGCAGACCCATGAACCCGACCCCGGCCATCCTCGCCGAAAACCTGGTTAAGAGGTATCCCGTTTTCCGGAGTTTCCGGGACCTCGTCCGCAGGCCCTTCGAAAGGCGGACGACGACCGCCCTCGACGGCCTCGACCTCCGTGTCGAGCGGGGCCGCGTCTTCTGCCTGCTCGGCCCGAACGGCGCGGGCAAGACGACCCTGATCAAGATCCTGGCCACCCTCGTCCTGCCGGACGGCGGGCGGGCGAGCGTCGACGGGCACGACGTCGAACGGCACCCGGGCCCGGTGAAGAACACCGTCGGCTACGCCATCAACGACGAGCGCAGCTTCTACTGGCGGCTGACCGGCCGGCAGAACCTCGAATTCTTCGGAGCGCTCTACGGACTCCGCGGTCCGGCCCGCGACCGCAGGATCGACGAGGTCCTGCGCCTGACCCGGCTCGAGGCCGCGGCCGACCTGCGCTTCAATTCCTATTCGACGGGGATGCGCCAGATGCTGGCCTTCGCCCGGGCCCTGCTCGCGGACGCGTCCATCCTCCTCGTCGACGAGCCGACGCGGTCCCTCGACCCGCAGGCCGCCGACAGGATCGGGTCGTTCCTCCGCGGCGAGCTTGTCGAGGGCAAAGGGAAAACCGTTTTCTGGGCCACGCACGACCTCGCCGAGGCGGCCGAGTTCGCCCACGAGATCGCCGTCATCGGCCGCGGCCGGATCCGGCTGCAGGGCACGGCCGCGTCCCTCACCGGCGAAGGCCGGACGTCCCTGCGCCAGGTCTACGAGAAGGCCGTCGACGATCCCCCGGTGAGCCGATGAGCGGCCGGTCGAGGACGATGACGCTCCTGCCGGGCCGGCTTTCCGCCTTCCTCCTCCGGGATTTTCGGGAAGCCCTGACCTATAGGTTCTCGTTCGTCTCGTCCTTCGTCGGCATCCTCCTGTCCTCGGCGACGTTCTATTTCGTGGCCAAGCTCGTCCCGTCGGGGACGCCGTCCCTGGGGCCTTTCGGCGGAGACTACTTTTCCTTCGCCGTCGTCGGTGTCGCCTTCTCGAGCCTCCTCGGGATGTTCCAGGAAGGCTTGCCGGCCGTCGTCCGCGGCGCCCAGGTCTCGGGGACGCTCGAGGCTCTTCTCGTCACCCCGTCCTCGATCCCGACCGTCCTCTTCGGCTCGTCGCTCTACTCCGTCCTCCTCCAGGTTTTTCGGACGCTCCTCCACCTCGGCGTGGCCCTGGCCTTCTTCGGCATGACCTTCGGTCGGGTCAACGGGCCGGGCGTCCTCTCGGTCGGCGTCCTGACGGTCCTCTGCTTCCTCAGCGTCGGCATACTCTCGGCGAGCTTCATCCTGGTTTACAAGACCGGCAGCCCCTTCGGCTGGATCCTCGGGACCGTCTCCGGACTGCTCGGGGGGGTCGTCTTCCCGGTCGCGCTTCTCCCGCCCTGGATCCGCTGGGTCTCGAGCCTCCTGCCCGTGACCTACGCGCTCGACGGCATGAGAAAAAGCCTCCTCGCCTCGGCCGGCTTCGCCGAGGTCCTGCCGGACATCGCCGCCCTGGCGGTGTTCAACATCATCCTCCTGCCGGCGAGCCTTCTCGCTTTCCGGATGGCCGTCCGGAAGGCCAAGAAGGACGGCACGCTCTCCCACTACTGACCCCGTCCTCGAATTCACCCCAGCCCTTCGGCCCTCCGGCACCCCTCCCTTTTTTCCGCTTTCCCATCCCCCTTCCTGTTTTCTCGGCTCCCCTAATCTGCTAACATGGGAGCGGACGCCCGACCGCCATGAAAAAGACAGCCGTTCTGACGCTAGCGACGCTTCTATTCGCCCTGCCGGGCGTTACGGCCGAGGTGCGGCCGGAGGTCCGGGCCAAAGCGGCCGGGATCCTGGACGCCCTGAAAAAGATCGAGGCGGAACGGCACCAGCCCGCCGCGGCCCTCCGCAGCTTGACGTTCACCGAGGTCGAATTCAACGCCTACGTCGTCTGCCGCCTCGACGCCGAGAACGATCCCTTCGTCAAGGCCGCGGAGTTCAAGCTGCTGTCGGCCGATCGCATCGAAGGACGGATCACGATCGACCTCGGTGACGGGCAGTCCTCCGGCCTGCTCCCGAAGCGCCAGGACCTGTTGTTCTCGGCCGGCATCGAGACCCGCGACGGCAAGATCAAGATCTCCATGGACAAGCTCTTCCTCGGCACCCAGCCGATCGCGCCGGCCGTCGTCGACGTCATTATCGGCATCCTCTCCCGCCTGCAGGGCGTGGAGCCGACGAGCCTCGGGGACTGGTACGACCTGCCGCCCGGAGTCCGGAAACTCGAATCCCGGGCCGGCCAAGTCGTCGTCTATTACTAGGAAAGGATGGGAAAGGGAGCGCCATGATCCGCATCATCACCGGCAGCTACAAGGGCCGGCGGCTGAAAAAGGTCCCAAGCCCGTCGGTCCGGCCCATGCAGGACAAGGTCAAGGGGGCCCTGTTCAGCATCGTCCGGGACCGGCTCCAGGGAAGCGTCTGCCTGGACGGGTTCTCCGGCACGGGCTCGGTCGGCCTCGAGGCCCTGAGCCGTGGCGCCGACCGGGTCGTCTTCGTCGACGAGTTCTATCCTTCGGTGAAAGCCATCCGGCTGAATGTCGCCAAGTGCGGGGCGGATGAGAAGGCCGTCGTCCTCCACCGGGAGTTCAACCGGGCCGTCATCGACCTGGCCAAGAAGGGCGTCCGCTTCGACCTCATATTCCTCGACCCCCCCTACCGGCTCCTCGAAGAGAGGAACCCGCTCAGGGTCATCCGCAAGCGCGGCATTCTCAAGCCGGGCGGCCTCATCGTCCTCCGCCACTATTTCAAGATCAAGCCGAAGCTCGGCGATTTCAAGCTCGAGCGGCGGGTGGCCCTCGGGGACGACATCCTCTCGCTGTTCGTCCGGGAGGCGGGGGAGTCCGGGGGAGAACCCGGTCCCGGCGAACCGGCGGAAACGGGCTTGCCTGCCGCGCCGCGTTCCCCCAAAATGGGGAGACCACGGCGAAAGGACACGGAGACCCGACCATGAAAAAATCGGAGGGCAAGGCGGTCCCGTTCTGGAAGGAGACCCCGCTCGTCGACGAGCGCGAGATCTTCACCGAGCTCGCCTCGAAGAAGGGCAGCTCCCTTTTCCTCGGCCGCTATTCCCTCAGCGAGATCCTGGCCGTCCTCAACAAGAAGGGCATTCTCAAGGAGGCGCGCAAGCGCTTCCTCTGGCCGCTCGCCTTCGAGATCGACTCTTCCGAATACCCGCTCCAGAGGCTCCAGATCTATCTGCGCGAGCCCGGGCCCGAGACCCTCATCGTCGACGTCAAGGTCAGGGAAACCGAGTTCGTCCCCAAGGAGACCCCCGACCGCATCGCCGTCCTCCCGCCGCAAAAAGCGCTGGCCTTCGAGTGGCTGACTCTCCAGAACCCACTCATGAAGTTCGGCGAGCAGTTCACGCCCCTGCCCGGCCAGACCCGTCCCGGGCTGAGAATGAGGACGAGGATCATGGACCTGTTCCTCTACCTCGCCCGCTTGACCCGCAAGGACTGCCTCCTGGCCTTCCCGGCCTATTTCCACAACGCCGTCCTTTTTTCACGCTATTTCCACTTCTGGAACCCCTGCAAGGAGGCGGAGGTCCTAGCCATCCGCCGCTCCTTCAGCCACATGCCCTTCAAGCAGCTGGCCTGGGTCGTCCACCTGAACTGTCTGAGGCGCGAGGACGGCACGGTCTACGAATGGGCGGCCGAAGAACAGCTCTACCCCATGACCCGGCCCCTCAAGGAGTACTTCGATTCCCGACGATACAAGGACATCGTCAAGAGAGGCCGCAAATCCCCCGCTTTTTCCGTCGATTGGGCCGACTTCGAGAGGAAATCCGGAGACCTGCCGACGTTTTGCGGCGGCGCCTAGAATCTGTTATAATACCGCGCTCAAGGAGATCGTCCCATGAAAAAAGACGTCCATCCCGAATACCAGGAATGCGCCGTGACCTGCGCCTGCGGCAGCACGTTCAAGACGAAGTCCACGAAAAAGGAGATCCGGGTGGAGATCTGCTCCCAGTGCCATCCCTTCTTCACCGGCAAGCAGAAGTTCATCGACAGCGCAGGCCGCGTCGAGAAGTTCAAGAAAAAATACGGCGACGTCAAGAACATCAAGAGCATCGCGAAGCCCAAAAAATCCTCTCGATGATCCAGGAACTCCAGGCGATCGGGGACAAGTACCGCCAGCTGACAGCCGCTCTCTCCGACCCCGCGATCGCCTCCAATCCCCAAAAAATCCGTGACCTGGCCAAAGAACGGGCGGAGCTCGAGCCCGTCTTCCGGAAGTACGAGGAATATAAGCGTGTCCGCAAGGACCGTGAGGATGCCCTCCACATCCTGGACGACCCCAAGACCGAGCCGGAGCTCCGGCGCATGGCCGAGGGCGAGGCCGAGGAACTCGAGAAGCGGGAGCAGGCCTTCGTGGCCGACCTCCGGACCATGCTCCTGCCCAAGGACCCCAACGACGAGAAGAACGTCATCCTCGAGATCCGGGCCGGGGCGGGAGGGGACGAAGCGTCGCTTTTCGCCCAGGACCTTTTCCGGATGTACTCCCGGTTCGCCGAAAAGAAGGGCTGGAAGCTCGAGATCGTGGACACGAGCTTCTCGCCGATCGGCGGTCTCAAGGAGGCCATCGGCAACATCCGCGGCAAAGGCGCCTACTCGATCCTCAAGTATGAGAGCGGCGTCCACCGCGTCCAGCGCGTGCCCAAGACCGAGGCTTCCGGCCGCATCCACACCTCGACGGCCACCGTGGCCGTCCTGCCGGAGGCCGAGGAGATCGACCTCAAGATCGACGCCAAGGACCTCAAGATCGAGGCCTTCGGCGCCTCGGGCCCGGGCGGCCAGAACGTCAACCGGAATTACACCGCGATCCGCGTCACCCACAAGCCGTCGGGCCTCGTCGTCTCCTGCCAGGATGAAAAGTCCCAGCACCGGAACAAGGAGAAGGCCATGCGGGTCCTCCGCTCGCGGCTCCTGGACATCGCCCAGCGGGAGCAGCAGGCGAAGATCGCCCAGAACCGGCGGTCCCAGGTAGGGACGGGGGAGAGGAGCGAGAAGATCCGGACCTACAACTTCCCCCAGTCTCGGATCACCGACCACCGGCTGAACGAGAACTTCCACAACATGGAGGGCATCCTGGACGGGGACTTGGACGACATGCTGGAAAAACTCGTCCTCCATTCCCAAGCCCAGGCCCTGGGCGAGACACCCAAGGACCTAGGCCAGGCCAAGGACGTTGGAATCTAACAAGACACTCGTCGACCTCTTCAGGAGTGGAATCGCCCTCCTTCAAGACCGGCCCCAGGCCATCCTCGAGGCCAAGGTTCTTCTTCTCCGGGCCGCCGCCCTGACCGAAGAACGATACCTCGCCGCCCCTAACAATCCATGCTCGCCGAAGGCGGCAGCCTATTTCCGGAGGCTCGTCGATAAGCGGCTGGGCGGGGTGCCGCTGTCCTATCTCACCGGGGTGAAGGAATTCTGGTCCATCCCGTTCGAGGTGACGCCGTCCGTATTGGTGCCGCGGCCCGAGACCGAAGTGCTGGTCGAGAAGGTCCTCGAGCTCTCGACGCGCGAGAGCGAGTCGATCCTCGACGTCGGGACGGGCAGCGGCTGTATCGCCGTCGCCTTGGCCAAGGAACTGCCCCGGGCCCACATTCAGGCCGTGGATATTTCCGAGAGGGCTTTGCGCGTCGCCCGGCGGAACGCCTCGCTTCACAGGACGAGGCACGTCCAGTTCCACAAGAGCAACCTCTTCTCGGCTTTCCGGGGGACGGGGGTGCGCTTCGACTTCATCGTTTCGAACCCGCCTTATATCTCGCGGGACGAGTGGGATGGTCTGTCGCCCGAGGTCCGCGACTTCGAACCCCGGCGGGCCCTCCTTTCGGGGGAGTCCGGGCTGGAGATGATCGAACGATTGGTGCGTAGGGCCGGGACTTACTTGAGGCCCGGCGGCTACCTTATCTTTGAGATCGGGGACGGCCAGCGCGACAGGGTCCTGTCCCTCTTCGGCAAGCGCTGGACCGAGATCGAGACGGCCTGGGACATGGCCGGAAAACCGCGGGTCATTACGGCCCGCCGGGCCTGAGCCGGGCGCAACGGGCACTTTTCTAATCCCGCTAGGGCCAGGATCAGGAAATTACGCTTCATTTCTTCTCCTAACCGGCATTTCGCCCGAAGCAGAGCAGAATCAAAACCTATCAAACTATGCTTTTTAAAATGACTGAGTCTCAGGCCCCTGTCAAGCACATGGTTTCGTACGCCTGACTTTCGATGCGTTCCGCGGCTTGACAAATTGAGAACATTTCAATAGATTCGGATGAACAAGATACCAGATGAAGGCGGACAGTTCTTGATCCAAAGGAGGAAACGATGAGGCGTAACATCAGCTGGCGGTGGATTTCAATGACCGCAATCGTCTTCGTGTCCCTGGGCACGGCCGTTTCGTTCCAGGGAACCCCAAAAACCATCACCTACGAAGAGCTCAAGAAAACGAACGTCAGCCTGGAACTCGCGGGCTTCGATTTCGCGTCGGGGCTTCGGACCGACGCCAGCGGCAAGCCGAACTGGAACGGCGTCGAGATGGTGGATGCTCAATGGGCCGGCAGCGGATTCATCATCCAGGGCGAGGGGACCATCGTGACGAACTATCACGTCGCCCGCAAAGCGCTGGGCGGGCGGGCGATTTTCGAAGACGGGGCCTCCTTCGACATCACCCAGATCAAGGCCTATGACCCCGTCAACGACATCGCTATCCTGAAAATCAAGGCTCAAAAGACGTTCCCCTCGGTCAAGATGGGGGATTCCGACGCCGTCAACGTCATGGACAAGGTTCTTGCCGTCGGCAACGCCTTCAACCAGCGCATGGCGGTCACGGAGGGGATGATCAACCAGGTCTTCGTCAACGACAACAACGCCCGCTACCAGATCCGGCATTCGGCCACGATCGCGCCCGGAAACAGCGGCGGCGCTCTCTACAGGGAAGACGAAGTCATCGGCATCAATGTCGCGGGCATACCGGGCTATTCGATCTATTATTCCATTCCCATCAACATCGCCAAACCCTTGCTCGATCCCAAATACGCCTTGGTCCCCTTGTCTCAGGCGTTTCCCGCCAACTTAGAGGCCATCGCCAAGAGGGCCAAGCAGATCTTCACCCAGAACGGCCAAGTGCCGGCCGCTGCGGGCCAGAACCCCGGCAGCCAGGGATATGCCCTCGATGTCTTTCCGCTCGAGGACATCATGTTCGTCGTCCAATCCCCGGGGAGGAACCTGGCGCTCCAGGCCGTCTCCCCCCAGGAAAATAAAACCATCGGCCTGGGCGACCTTGCTGTTCCTGACACCGAGATCCTGATCATCAACAACGAGAATCTGTCCAAAGTCAATATCTACGTCATGAATTATGACAAGAAGCCGGCCAATTTCGCCCTGACGGCCTACCTGATCCAGTGGTAGGACATCCTTGAGCCTGAGGGGATGATCCGTGCAACAATCGGCGGCGATCCGGAGTTGGTAAGAGTGTCTGACGGAAGATCATGAAGGAGGACAGCATGTTCGATCGGCAAAATAATAAGTTGAAACCGGGGATCCTGTTCCTGGTCCTGACCTTTACCTTGGGCTTGGCCGCCCAGGAGGAGAAACGCCTCCCCCCGAAACTCGACCCGGCCGCCGCCCAGCTCGTTTTCGACTCGGGCCGGTTCCAATCGCGTATCAGCGGCCCGAAGGGCCTCGGCGTCCTGGCGAACGAGCTCTCACTCTATGGGATGGGCGGACAGGCCATGGGTTTCGCCGCCAAATCCGAAGAGGCCAAGACGTTTCTCATCGGCTCGTTTTACTCCGAGTGCATCGCCTATGTCCGGGGGGGGAAGTCGGAGCTGGCCCTCGACCGACTGAAGGCTATCGAAAAAGAGTTCATCACCATGGGCGTGCCCAACTCGGTCTACGGCTTCGTCAGCAAGATCGAGAACGCCATCACGACGAAGAAGTACGAGCCGGCCGTCCTGCTGGATTTCTTCGCCCTGTTCCAGCCGGTCTATGAGGAATTCCTCAAGGCGAAGGGCCAGGACCGCCTGACCCTTTTCCAGGCCGGTTCCTGGCTCATGGACATGGGCCTGGCCGCGGCCGCCCAGGACAAGACCCTGCTCAAACAGCCGCAGGTCCTGAACTATTTCATCGCCGAGATGAAACGGATGGACGCTCCCAAGGGAGTCCAGGATTCGCTGGCCGAGATCTCGGCCATCTCCGCGAAAAAGGAGATCGCCGACCGCGACGCGGACCAGGTCCTGAGGCTCATCAAGAAGATCCAGACCGTCCTCGGCTGACGCTCCCGAACGCCGGCCGAAGGAGGTCGACCATGTTGACCCGGAAAGCGGCGTTCGGCTTGCTCCTGATTTGTTTCCTGCCGCCGCTCTCTGGATTCGGCCAGGAGGGGCGCTCGCGACTGGATTTCTGGAAAACCAACTACAGCGAGCTTCGCCCCGAAGACGACGCCCGGGCCGCGAAAGCCTATGAGATTTTTGGCCGTGTGATCAACGCCGCGGGAAAGCGGGCGGGAGTCGTCCCGAGTCTCTTCGTCGTGAAAAACGCGGGCTCGGCCGTTCCCCTGGCCATCGCCCTTCCCGACGGCGGCATCGTCATCTCCCTTCAGGTCTTGGATATCTGCTATAAAGAACCGGAGAAGGGGGATGACCGACTGGCTTTCATCTTGGCCCACGAGATCGCCCATCAGCTCAAGGACGATTTCTGGCACTTGAGGTTCTTTCAAGCCGTCGAGCTTTCCCAGAAGGCGAAGCCCGGCGACGCCGCGGTCATCGAAGAGATCAGGAAGATCGCGAACCACTCCCAGGAGCCTCTCCTCAAAGAGATGCAGTGTGACGAATACGGGATCGTGTACGCCTCGATGGCCGGTTTCGATACCCGGGCCATCGTCCTCGAGGACGACGAAGTCAACTTCTTCAGGTACTTCGCCGCCGCTCTCGACCCGGAAAATATCAGAGGGGAGGCGCGGGACGCCGAGCATCCTACTCCCGACGCTCGGGCCGCGGCGGTCAAGGCCCGGCTCGTCCAGGTCCTCGAAGTCGTAGACCTGTTCGACCTCGGTCTCCTCTTCTATCGAACCGGCGATTTCGAGACCGCCTCGCGACTTTTCTCCGAATTCCTCCGCTTTTATCCCGGCCGGGAGGTCTATCACAATCTCGGCACGAGCCACCACCAGATTGCGTTGAAGTACTACCGGGAATGGAAAGGAAAGGACAAGGACTTCCCCTTCAAGCTTTCCCTGACGGTCGAATCCGAAACCCGGGCCAGGAAGATCATTCTGCGGGACGAAGCCAGGCCCGATTGGGAAGCGAGGTTCAAGGAGGAGATCGCCAAGGCAATCGAGTTTTACAGGACGGCGATCGGCCAGGACCCGTCCTACTGGCCGTCGGCCAATAATCTCGGGTGTGCTCTCCTACTTCAGGAGAGCCCCTACGAGGCCGTGGCGGTCCTTCAGAAGGCCCTCCAGGGCGCGCCCGAGTCGCCGCTTGTCCTCAGCAATCTGGGGGCCGCTTTTTGCCTGGCGGAAAACCCGCAAAAAGCCAAAGAGAAGCTCCTGGCGGCCCTGAAGATCTCACCGGCATACGAACCCGCCCTTTACAATCTGGGCCTCGTCGCTTCTCTCGAAAACGACCAGGCCGGGGCGAGGAAAAACTGGGATGCCTACCTCCAGAACGATCCGGACAGCCCCTGGGCCGGGCGTATCCTCGCCAGCATCTCTCCCGGCCAGGCTCCTAAGCCGCCCGAGGCGAAAGCCGAGTCCGCCCCGGAAGCCCTTTCAGGTCTGACCATCGGGGACTACACGGACGTCATTCCGGCGGACTGGGGTGCCCCGGTCAGAAAAAAGGAATTCCTTGGGGGCGAAAACCCCGTCACGATGTCGGTCTTTGCCAACGGCATCATGGTCGTATCCCGGGACGAGGAGATCATCCGGCTGTCCGTTTTGCCTGTCTTTAGCGGTCAGACCGCCAAAGGCACCGCGCTCGGGTCCGGACAGAAAGACCTCATAGCCGAATATGGAAAGCCGTCCGGCACCTGCCTTTCGAGCGGGGGGGAAGCCTGGGCCTACGCGGGTCGGGGCATCGCCTTCGTTCTCCAGAACGGGAAGGTCGTTTCCTGGATCCTTTTCAAGCCCGCTTAGCGCCAGCTCCCGATCATGAGGAAGGACGCCCAAAAGAAGGGGTGGGAATACTCCGCGGAGCGGATGAGAGCGATCTGGCCCGCCCTGAGGGCGTCGAGTTTGTCCTTTTTCTTGTTCATCAATTCGTCGTAAAAGTTCTCGGCGAGAAGGCGCGTCGAATTTTCTTCGACCTTCCAAAGAGTCGCGATCAAAGTTGGCGCGCCGGCCATGGCGAACGCCTCGGACAGGGTGATGAGCTCGGACCCGCTCCCCGACTTCGTCGCTTCCGTGGCCGTCTGACAGGCCGAGAGAAAGACCAGGGAGTTCTTCTCCCGCAGGGCCGTATAACCCGCGACTTCCAGGAGCGACAGCTCCCGGTCCGCTTTCGAGTCGCCGGCGAAAAGGAGGTAGGATTCGAGCGGATTGACTCCGATGACTCCGTGCGTGGCCAGGTGGAGGATGTTGGCGTCCTTGGCCAGCTTGAAGAACGCGCCCTTCGTCGCGTCCTTCGACGTAAGCGCCTTGCCGTTGGCCTTGAAGATCTTATTCCGGAGGGCCTCGACTTCCTCCGTGGCCGCCGCAAGGTCGCCGGCGGGGTTCCCGAATCCCAGGAAACTCCGGGTTTCTCGGGGCTTGACGTTGAGAATGTCGGCGAATGTGGCCGAAGTCGTATAGCAGACCCTTTTCCGTTCGATCAGGTATTCCGGCTTGCCCGCCGTCTCTTTGACGAGGGCGTGGAAGGGGAAGTAGTAGAGAATGCCGAAGGGGACGATCACAACGGTGTCGAATTTCTCGACGATGTCGTCCACCGGACCGATCAGGAGCCCGTAAAGCTGCCGGGCCAGGGGAAGAAATCGCTCGGTCCCGCCGGAAGGCGGCTCCTGGCACTGGCGGAGGAAACGGTTGACCAGGGTGTTGAGTTCCGGCTCGGTGATAGCCGTCGAGCGGGCCAGGAAAAAATCCTTCCCGATGCAGAATACGTAGAGCTCTTCCGGCGAGATGAAGTATTCGAGGAACACGGCCCCGGCCGGAATATCGCGCTGGACGTCTCCCAAAGCAGCCGGCGAGATGGACAGGGCGTCGTACATCTTCCTGTTCTGGAACTTGAGCTTCATCATCCACTGGTTGAACTCGCCCTCTGTTGAGGCCAAGGTTTTGGTCAGGATCTCAATCTTCTTAGCGTCACGGGCCTCCTCTGGCTTTTTCTTTTCCTCCCGGAGTTCGCTTTCGAGCGCTTCTTTCTTCGTCTCCATCTTGTCGACGGAAAGAAGTGTCTGCTTCAGATCGGCGTCCGCGGCCGCGGGCTTTATGTCGCCGAAGGCGTCCTTGACGATTTTGGACTTGCTCTCTTCGATATACCTGAAGGCCTCCTCCGTCCGCCCGGACTTCAGGAGGAGCGCGATCAACCGCTTATAGACCTCCGTCTGCTTTTCCTGTTCGCCGAAATTCTTGAGAAGCTTCTCGTTGGTGATCCTGTTCTTGATCCCTTTTAAGGTCTCTGCGGCCTTTTGATAGTATTCGACGGCCTTCGGAGCCTCCCCCTTGGCCTCGTAGACTTTCGCCGCGGCCAGCTCATAGAGCCACTGCTCCGACCGTGCCCCGAAAAATTCCGCCAACTCCCGCGCCTTGAGCTGGCAGTCCAAGGCTTGATCGTATTCCTTGAGCCCGTAGAGGGTCTCTCCCTTTTCATTGAGCCCCTGCATTTCCAGGTACCGGTCCTTGGACTCTCCGATGATTTTCAAGGCCTCCTCATGCTGGACTAGGGCTTCCCTGTATTTCCCCTGGCGGGAAGTGACGACGGCGAGGTTGGCCGAGGCGACCCCCTCCGCGATACGATATCCGATGAGTCGCGAGAGATCCCTCGACTCCTCGAAAAAGACGACGGCCTTATCGTAGTCCTTGAATTTTTCGAGATAGAGAAGGCCGAGAGAATTCAAAGCACTGACCCTTTCGGATTTATTCCCGAGGGCGATCGCTGTATCCAGGTAGCTTTTGAGGTATCGCTGGGCGTTCTCAATGTCCCCCAATGAGGAATAAACCCAACCGAGTCCAGCGTAGGCCCGCATAGCGGTGTCGCGGAGATTGTGCTTTTGAGCGACGGCCCGCGCTTGCAGGTAGGATTCGACGGACCGAGAGTACTCTCCCTTCAACTCACAAGCCGAGGCGATGTCGAGGAGGATCGAAGATTCCCCCAGAGGATAGAGTAGTTTCCGGTGGATGAGGAGGGCCTTTTCGTAATACTCGAGCTCTCTTTGAGAATCGCCGAGCCTCTGCTTGAGCCACCCGATCGCGGGGAGAGAAACTCTGGCTTCGGACAGGAGATCGTTGGTCTTATGCCACAGCGCACCGGCCTTTTGACGGTATTCCAGCGATTTCTCATAATCACTGAGAGCGGCGTAATAGTCCCCCAAGCTGGAGAGATACAACGCTTCAACCGATTCGCGTCGCAGGGCTGTGGCGGCCCGTCCGGCCAGGTCATAGAAGCGCAGCGCGTCGTCGTGCTTGAACAAGGCCGCGTAGCTCCAGCCGACCCTGAGGAGCGCGTTGACCTGCCCTTGCCCTGCGCCCAGCTCTCTGTAGAGAGCGAGGGATCGTTCGCCGAACTCGACCGCTTTCTCATACTGGGCCCTTCCGTAGGATTCGATAGCCAGGCCGAGCTGCCTCTTCGCTTCCAGGCCCTTGCGGGCAAGTTCCATCTTGGCGGTGATCGTCGCCGAGTCTCCTCCCAGGTCCAGCGCTTTCTGAAAATGGGGGAGGGCCGCGTCATACGATTCCCAGTAGAGGGAATCCTCGCCCAGTTTGATCGTCGCCGCGGGGTCCGACGGGTTCTTTTTGAGGAGGAGCTGCGCCTCGGCGAACCGGATCCACGCCTGCACGTCCGGCTTGGGGTCTAGCCTGTACGAGTCCTCGAGCTCGGCCTTGCCTTGCTCGAATTTTTCCTTCCTGACCAGACAGTGACCGAGCTGCTCGCGGGCCGGGGCCAGGTCCTTACCTGATTTGATAACCTCCTCAAGATGGCGGATGGCCAGGTCATAGTCGCCGAGGTCGAAGAGAGCTTTGGCCAGCCTGAGCCGGTCCACATTGTCGCCGGGTTTCGAACTTAGGGCCTCCCGGGTTTCTCGGAGGCATTCGAGAGAGACCAGGCCGTTCCGGGCGCTGCCGTAGCCGATGTCGATTTCGAGGGTCCGCCGGAAAAATTCTCCCGCCTTCTCATAATCGCCTTTGAGGGCATAGATGTTGCCGAGCCGCCAGTTCGCGTCGGCGTATTGAGGAGTGATCTCGACGGCCTTCTGATAGTTCGCGGCGGCCAGGTCAAGATTGCCCGCGGCCTTGTAGACCTCGCCCAGGATGTTGTATCCCCAGGCTCCTTCGGGGTCGAGGGCCAAGCCCGATTTAGCCCATTGGATGGCGGATGCGTATGTCTTTTGCTCTAGATAACACCGGGCGATCTCGAAATGGCTGGAGGCGTCCTGGGGATTCTTGGCCAGGACGCGCCGGTACAACGCGATGGCCTGTTCATGGAAATCTGCGTTAACAAGGGACTCTCCTGCCCCCCGTATGATCGCTTCGACGGCCTCCTGGTCTCCCGAGGCTTCGCAAAAATCGATGGCCGCCTTCCAGCGGCCGTAGGCTTCGACGAATTTACCGTTGCTCCAGAGCTCCTTGGCCCACCGTTCTTCCCGACTGGCCCGCCGCCGGGCCACGGTCTTGGCGATATTGAGCCAGATGTCCTTGTCGAGCGGCGCGATCTCCAGGGCGGCGTTGAAACTGGCAATGGCTTCCTCGTAGGAGCCCCACTTGTGCCAAGCTTTGCCGATCGCCAGGTAGGATGCCACGTTGGGGCCTTGACGAACCAAGTTCGCGCTTTCCCTGGAGTATTCGGCCCAGGCCCTGAGGCCGGAAACGTCGGGAAACCGGGCCGCGAGGGGTTCGAAAATTTTCTGGGCCTCCGCGTATTGTCCCTTCGAACCGTAGCAATTGCCAAGATACTCGTCCAGGTCGGTCGATTCGAAGCCGAGCTCCTTGACCTTGAGAAACTCCTTGAGCGCGCTGTCCTTGAGCTTCAGGTTGAACAAATCCACCCCGACGCCGTAGCGCGTGGAGACGTCCCCAGGGTCTTCTTCGAGCATCCTCCGGCCTTCGAGGACGCGGTTCACCTTTTCAACCATCGACTTCGTGTCGTCATCCTCCGGGTCGATGAGCAGCGCTTGGGCGTATTCGGCTAGCGCCTCCTGGAATTTTTCCTCGGCCAGAAAGCCCTCCGCCCGGCGGATGGCCGGCCCGGCTTGGGACTTTCTCCGTTCGCTGTCCCCCGACTTTCCTCCCGTCTCGACCCAATTGACGAAGCTGTCGATGAGGAGCCAGTTGTAGTTGATCAGCTGCCCGCCGAACCAGGCCCGATACCCGACGAAATCCTCAATCGCCTTACGATCGACCGTGCCGAAGACGTCCTGCAGGGTCAGGCCGCTGAACCGGCCCTCCTGAATGGCCCCTCCCTGATATTTCTCGGCGAGAACGGCCGCCGGTGTGGTCCGGATCTCGCGTAGCAGTTTGTCGTAGATGGCGTCGAGCGCTTTCGGCGACGAATCCTTGACGAGGTCTTTGAGAATGAATAGGGGCGACTGACGGGCTTGGTCCAGGAAAATGATGTCGTTGAGGGCGATCTGGCCGAGGTCGGTCGCCGCGACCTTGGCGGGGATGTCCGTTTCGACCGCGCAGTAGTCCCGCGGCTCGACCTTTGTCGGGCCGACGACCGTGAGCTTGACGACCGAGGTTTCGGGGCCGACGGATTGAACGACGCCCTTGGCGAAATAGATGTCCCATTCGATGTCAGCCTCGTTCTGGCCACGGTTCGGGCGGATGACGCAGGAGCTGCCGAGGATGACGTTCTCACCCTTGCCGCGGTTGATGACGAGCGTCGTTTGCTCCGAGGAGACGGAGACGACGCGAGCGGCGATGGCCCTCCGTTCGGTCGCGTCGGCGGCAAGGAACTGGGGAACCAGGCCGACGACAAAGACGGTCATTGCGCCGATTCGAAGGCGAGCCCGGAGCTTCTTCACGGTACGACCTCGGGCTATCATATGACAAGCCTCCGGCCGAATCAAGAAAGGTGCGTTATCCGCATTCTTGACACCCGTTCGAGGACGGCGATATAGTCAGCCCTGTATGAGAACCCAAGTCCGTTTACGCGTATTGGGTCGACGGTCCGGCCGCATCAGGAGGAGTTCATGATGATCAGGGGTGCGCATTTCGGTTGTCTCCTTCTCGCCTCGGCTGTCATCCTATGTCCCGGGCATGGCGCTGCGGATACGTTTTCCGCTCCTCTCCCGGGGCGCGAGTTCCTACAGACGGGGGGAGTCGCCCCGCGCGTTCCGGCCGGATTCCGCGCCTCCCCGAATACGGGCCCTGAGCCCTACACCAACACCGGTTGGGCCAAGGAGGTCATCCACGAGAAAACCGGCATCGCCATGGTGTTCATTCCCGCCGGCGAATTCTGGATGGGATCGGTGGCCTCCGAAGCATTGAAGGCCGGTGAGATCCCGAACGTCAGCGAGATCCCGAAGCACGTGGTCCGGATACTGAGGCCGTATTACATGGGAAAGTATGAGCTGGTAAACGCCGAGTTCCGGAGGCACCGGCCCGAACATTCCAGCGGCAAGAAGATCGACGGGAAGACCGATCTGGACGGGGACCTACAGCCGGCTGTCCGTGTCTCCTGGGACGATGCCAACGCCTTTGCGGATTGGGCGGGATTGCGTCTGCCGACGGAAGCGGAATGGGAACATGCTTGCCGGGCCGGGACCGGGACCCGGTATTCGTTCGGCGACAAGAATTCTAAACTGGGAAACCATGCCTGGTTCAACGGCAACAGCGGGCGCCCGAGGCGAAGCCATCCCGCGGGTGAGAAGAAGCCGAACCCCTGGGGCCTTTACGACATCCACGGGAACGTCTGGGAATGGTGCGCGGATTGGTATTACGAGATGTTCTACGCCGATTTCACCATCGACCATCCGAACGTCATCCCGGTCGACCCGACAGGGCCCGCCACAGGCACGCGCCGTGTTAAGCGGGGCGGGTCCTGGGCCGTCTTCCCTGTGGATTGCCGGTCCGCGGCCCGTTACTCCGGCGAACCTTCGGCCACGGACGAGACCTGCGGCTTCCGTCTCGCTTTCACCCTTGACAGGCCGGCCGAGCGTTAGAGAAGAGCGTCCTAGAGATCCGTCTAAATAGCCGAGGAGGTCAAACATGCCGGCCCGTTCCGAGAGGATCATCCTGGTCCCCGACGAGGGCGGCCAGCCCGTCCGAATCATGGTCTTTCCCTTCTGGTGGGACCGCGGCGCGTTCGTCGAGAACTACCGGCCTCGGGAGATCGACACCGGGAATCCCATCGACGCGAATTTCGCCTGGCTCCTGAGCGCCGGGGAAGCCGTCGCTTGGAACGAAAAGTGCAAGAAGGAGTTTTCCAGGGGGCCCGACGGCGGCAACTCGATAGTGCTGGAGGATATGCGTCGATGGGAAGCCGCGCTGGCCCAAGCCGGCTGGGTCATCGTCGAATCCTGCGAATGGGAGTCCGGCCTGGATTGACCGCCCCGCCGACCGGGACCTTACGCGGACCGCTTTCCGAAGGCCGTCAGATCGACCGAATGGGTGATGAGATCCACCGCGGTTTTGATCCCCGTAAAAAGAACGATTATGGAAAGGTTGGCATTTGCAGAAAAGTAAGAGCCCACAGCGCCGATCAATCCACCCAGGATTATCGTGAGGTGCATCGGAACGATCCGGACGTAAGGCGCGAACATTAAACGGCCGAGATTGGGGATTTCTTGGCCTTCTTCATTCCTCGATTTGATGAACTCGATAAGATAGCTTACAAAAAACGTCGCTGCAGAATAGAACAGATACCCTTTTCCTGATCCATCAGAAGCTGTGCCTGCGAAGATCGAGAATCCACCGAGAAAAATAGCATAGACGAAGTGAAAGAATCCATAGTGAAAAAGAAAGAAAATGGCCGTGGAGATCTTTGCGCCCTTTGTCGGTAATACCTGTTTGTTTCCCTGCTTGAATCCTTCCGTAGAAAATTTTTTGAGCGTAAGTATTTTGACGACATTAAAGATCCCGATAATGACGCTTTGGGACCAGTATATCCAAAGCAGATCAATGGCCGAGAGCTTATCGACTATGGCAAAAAATATGACAAGGACATTTGAAAAAATTAACGAGAGCGTAGAAAACTTGGTAAGATCGATCCGCTTCCAAAGATCGGAAAATAGTATCCGGGGCTTTTCTTTCATGTCAGATTAACGAGATGATATTCCCGGCCGCAGATCAGTGTCAAGAACTTCACAATGGACGCACGTTCCGCGGACGTTCTTGAAGAGGCGTCTTATACGACAAGCCCACCCGATCCATTCGGAAACGGGCACTGTGCCCCGGCAAAAAAAAAGGGGGCCGGGACGGGCCCGGCCCCCGCGAAAATCGCTGCTGCCGCGTTTCCTACTTGATGACGTTGCCGTCGGTGTCGATGACGAAGATGTCGGTGATGCCGAGCTCGCGGATCTTGGGTTCGATCTGGGCCCTGTCGCCGACGACGATCCAGGTCACGCTCTCCGGATGGACCGTTTTCTTGGCGGCCTTGGCCAGGTCGTCGATCGTCAGCTTCTGCACCCGAGCGGAATACTTCTGGTAGTAATCGTCCGGCAGGCCGTAGCTGACGATCTCGCCGAGGGAGGCCTGCACGGCGGCCATGGTCTCCCACCGGCCGGGCAGGCCCAGGACCTTGCTGTTCTTGGCGTTATTGAATTCGTCGTTCGTGATCGGCTTCTTGCCGAGGATGCCCTCGAGTTCGTTCTTGATCTCGACCATGGTCTCCTTGGTCTTGTCCGACTGGACCGGCGCCAGGACAAGGAATGGCCGCTGGCCCCTGGCCCCGACCAGAACGGACATGGCCCCGTAGCTCCAGTGCTTGTCCTCGCGGATGTTGAGGTTGATCCGGGAGACGAAGTCGCCGCCGAGGATGTCGTTCATTGTCTCGATGGCGATGGCGTCGGGGTCGGCCGACGGCGGCGCGGTGTGGCCGCACATGACCACCGACTGGGACGCGCCCGGTTTGTCCATGATATACACGGCGGACCTCGGCTTCAGGGCGACCGTGGCGATATTCTTGGCCGGGACCTTGCCGCTTTGCCAGGCCCTAAAAAGGCTCTCCAGCCTGGGCCTGATCTCCGCCATGGTCGTATCCCCGACCACGACCAGGGTCGCATTGTTGGGTTTGAACCAGGTTTTATGGAAATTGACAAGGTCGGCTCGCGTTAGCTTGGCGATGGCCTCTGCATAGCCCGAGCCCGTGAACGGGATGGCGTAGGGATGGCCCTCGCCGTAGATGAACTTGGGTAGAACTCGGAGGGCCATGTAGATGGGCGAGGCTTTTTCCTGGGCGATCTGGGCGATCTGGATCTTCTGGATCCTCTGTAAGTCCGCCTCGGGGAAGGCGGGACGGAGGATGACGTCGGCGTAGATTTCGAGGGCGGGGTCGAGTTTGTCCTTGAGGGTCGACAGGGACACGCCGGACATATCCAGGTCCGACCCCGTCCCCAACATGGCCCCGAGCTGGGCCAGTTCTTCGCTGATCTGGAGGGATGTCCGTTTGGCCGTCCCTTCGTCCAGCATGGCCATGGCCAGGCTGGCCGTTCCCGCGATCCCTGAGCTGTCCGCGGCGTAGCCCGCGTCGACGACGAGCCCGAATTCCACGACCGGGATGGCATGCCGCTCGGCCAGGACGATCTTCAAGCCGTTCCCCAGGGTCGCCCGCTGGACGGCCGGGAATTGGACCGTGGGCGGAGAGCCGACGGCGGGCATCGTCTTGCGGTCGGCGCCGTCCTTCGCGGCGGCGTAGGCAGGATAGGGCGTGATCTCGAGGATGTAGACGCCGTCGGAGAGCCAGTCATTCGCGCTGCCCTTGAGGGCTTCGGGGGTGGCGTCCTCGACATGCTTGAGGGTCGTCCTGTAGGCGTCGGGGGAGCCGCCGAACGCCTGGCTTTTCGCTAGGATGTCGGACTTGCCGCCGAAGCCGCCGATGCGTTCGACGCCCTTGACGAACCCGGCCGCGAACTGAATCTTGACCCGTTCGAGCTCCTTCGCCGTCGGGCCTTCGGCCAGGAACTTGGCCAGCTCTTCATCGATGGCCTTCTCGACCTTCGAAAGCTCGACGCCGG
>Ga0315281_10002997_pt1 | contig 24861 bp, 18 predicted proteins | sample YL17G07_0_MG_FD_204540 | JGI IMG/M metagenome (GOLD analysis project Ga0315281, IMG submission 204540) | Sediment microbial communities from Yellowstone Lake, YNP, Wyoming, USA - YL17G07_0 | ecosystem: Environmental > Aquatic > Freshwater > Lake > Sediment | place: USA: Wyoming | collected... | reverse complement strand
AAAGAAGTTCTCCACTAGCGGACGGTAGAAGCCCATCGCAACGTCCGCGCCGTCTTCAAGGAGCTTCGCGAGCCGCTCTAGCCAATCTGGTTCCAATACGCAATCGGCGTCAGACACGGCGATGACAGCGTGCGTCGCGGAGGCGATGGCGCGCGCCCGCCCTTGGGAGATGTTGGCCCCCGGCTCTTCGACGAGGGTGACGCCGTTCGCATCGCGGAGCGTTTCCAGGGTGCCGTCGGTAGATCCCCCGTCCACGATGACGATCTCGTCAGGCGGCCGCGTTTGTGCCGCAACGGATGCGAGGAACTCGCCTACGAACGGGCCGGCATCCTTCACTGTCGCGATGAGCGAGATCTTCATCCGCCGTACACCTCGAGAGTCATCCGGGCTGCCCGCTCCCATGAGAACTCCGCCGCGCGGTTGACGCCCGCGCGGGCCAAGGACTCGGCGAGGGCGGAGTCGTCGGCTACGTACCGAAGAGCAGCTGATATCTCTCGTACCGATCGCGGATCGACCGACAATGCCGCATCACCGGATACCTCAGGGAGCGATGAGGTGTTCGAGCATACGACGGGGATCCCTCTGGCCATCGCTTCCAGGACCGGCAAGCCGAAGCCTTCGTATGTGGAGAGGTAGGCGAATACTGAGGCGCCTCTGTAGATGGCGTCGAGATCCTCGGCCGGCAATGCTCCGGTCACAAGGACTTCGCCGGGACCCGCGAGCGCGATCTCGCGCATGAGCGGCTGACTGTTCCAGCCAAGGGCGCCCGCCAAGATCAACGCGTGCTTCATCCCGTCAGCGGCAGCGCGCCTGTAGGAACGAACGAGTCTCACGAGGTTCTTGCGAGGCTCCAGCGTACCCACGAAGAGGATGTACTGGCGGGGCAACTTGAGACGCGCGAGGGTCTCGTCCGGGTCCGAACCGCTCGATGCGAGCGACGGCGCCTCCGGGATCACGTGGACCTTCGCCGGGTTCACCTTGGTCCGAGAGATCAGGTCCTCCGCGGTGTTGCGCGAGGGGGCGACTATCGCGTCGGCTCTCTTGACCGCAGCAGCCAGGCCGAGCCGGTACAGCATCCGCCAGCGAGCGGGGAACATCTTCGGGCTGACCATGAAGGCCAGATCGTGCACGGTGACCACCAGTCTCTGTCCGTACCTAACGGGTGGCACAACGGCGGGGAGAGGCGCGTGTATGACATCGACGGCGGCGAGCGCTTCAGGCAAAGCGGGCCGCCCCGTGAGGTTCCACCGCGGGTACAGGCTGCGTATCTCCGCGTCCAGGCCCACGTTGGGAAACCCGGACATCCACGGCTCGGGCGGCCCGGCACCGGACGCCGCGAAGCGGGAGTGGAACAGGGTGATATCGACACCCCGTTCCGCCAGCTCGGGAACCAGCTCCCGGATGTACGTTCCGATACCTCCAGGAGCTGGGCTGTAGAGCTGATCGACGTGAACCGCGACCTTCATCGGACCCCTGGTCTCGCGACCACTATGTGATCAGGATGAAGACGGTGGCCGTCGGCTCCTCACTGGACCCTCCGCCCGTGACTACCATGGCCTTCAAGGGCTTGAGGCTGTTGGCGGTCTCACCGCCGTCATCGACCGAGACGGCTTGCAGGATCGCCTCGATGTCCAGATAGAACATCCCCGAGTTCTGGGCGTCGGCGTGCGAGATCGCCGCTTCGTAGTTGGGCGAAGACGTGATCTGCGACCCACCGTGGGCGTCGATCAGCTTCTTGATCTCATCGGGGGAGGTAGCGATGATCGCCATCCCGTCAGTTACGGCATAGGCGGGTTCTGGGTCCTCGGCCATCGCGTCTGGCAAGCGCAGGTAGGAGATGGTCGCGCCCTCATAGTCTTCCGTCTGCCACTGGGGCGCGGTGACCACCGAGAGGGGGGTGATCGCGTCCGTAGATGGTGTCATGGGCAGTCCCGGAGGCATCAAGGAGCCGTCTCCCGCGTCGCCGCCGCTGCTTCCGGTGAATGCGGAGGCAGCCATCGGGGCTATGACGTCGAGGAAGGTCTGCATCGCGGCCTCATCGTCGGTTGCCATCAGGACGGCGCCTGCTGGCGATCGACCTGAGCTCGGAGTCACCACAACCCCGAAGTCGCCTGAAAGGGCGTCGATCACCTTGCCGAGGCCCATCTGGTCGACTTGATCGGCAAGACCCGGGCTGGCCTGGTCGATCTGATCGATGAGGCCGCCAAGGGATTGCCCTAGGTTGCCTGAGGCCAAGAAACCATAGGCATCGGCGGGCGTCCAGCTGACAACCGCGTTCTCGCGCGGTGCCGCGCCGGTCGAGCCTGCGGGCAACTTGGATGTATCGACGAGTCCCGCCATCTTCATGGCGACGCCGTCAGACTCCACGGAGAGGCTCATCCCTGCGCCGCGCAGGGCCTCGAGTGACCTGAGAGCGCCGGCTTCGACGGACACCATGCCTGATAGGTCCGCCGTCTGCTTGACAAGATCGGTTAGAGCAGCTCCATTCACGAACACGTCTGCCACCCGCTCCTTGGGGAGCTGACCCATCGTGTCGGAATACGAGCTGCTGTCCGCCAGGCTTTTCACGTCGCCCTTCGAGGCGTCGACTATCGCTTTGACCACGTCCACGTTGTTGGAAAGGACGACGGCCCCATCCACGATGCCGTAGACCATGGCGGGCGTCATGGCTCCCATATCGACACCCATGTCGCTCATGTCGTAGCCAGCGCTGGCGATGGCTACGCCCTTGTAGTCCTGGTCCGTCCACTTGAGGCTGCCGAATCGGTCATCGGTCTTCATCTCGGCGAGCGCCGCCTCAGCTGCGCTATCGTTCTTCGACGCCAAGAGAGCGGCGACGCCTGGCTCGCTTGTGCTGGGAACGACCACGGCCCCCATCTGGGTTCCGAGCCAAGGTTTCACGTCCGTCTCGTAGTCGAGACCTGTTCCAGAGAAAGCGCCGTTCATGAATGTGTTGAACTGCTGATCGAAGCTGGTGTTGCCGACATCCGGGAACTTGCCGAGCAGGCTCTCGATGTTCATCTTCTGCGCGGCCGCCGGGTCCAGATAGACGGTTGCGTATATCAAGGAGCTGTCGGGGGCCTTGCTCAGGAGCACATCGCTCGTTCCGCGCAGCGCCATCATCACCGCGGCGCTCGCTCCGGCCGCGACAAGGATCACGCCGACCAGCAGGCCGACGAGCAGACCCGTCCGCTTCTTGCGCGCCTTGGGCACCTCAGCCGTGGCGCCGACGGGCTCCGGAACGTCGGCACCCGGGGCGGGTGGCGGCGGCGGAGGGGTTTCGGGTGGCGGAGCAGCAGTCGTTTCCGGCGCCGACGACACCTCACTCGGCGGCGGTTCGGGCGTCTGGCCAGGGTCCTGCGGGTTGTTGGTCTCGTCTGTCATCGGAACCCCCTTTGGGGCTATATGGCCCCTTCGCCTTCCAGTCTCTCAAGGTCCTCATCGCTGAGGCCCAGCTCTTCCTTGAATACCTCTTCGTTGGCGGCGCCACGAGGCAGGCCCGCGTGGCGGATCCTTCCCGGAGTTTCCGAGAAACGGGGTTGTGGGTCAACCAGGGGTATATCCCCAAGCTCGTCATCGGCGACATGAACGATCGTGCCACGCGCCTGGTATTGGGGATCTTCGTAGATCTGCGCGATGTCATATACGGGTGCCAGCGCGGCGTCCTCGCGCTCGAAGATCTCGATCACCTCACCGAGGTTGTGCTGGCTCATCCATGTCTGGATCAGTTCGTCGAGTTCCTCTACGTTTTCCATGCGGGCGCCGTTGGTGGAGAAGCGCTCGTCGGTTATCAGGTCGGGGTGACCTATCGCGATCAAGATCCGTTCGGCCACGGACTGCGCAGTGCCAGACAGGGCGACCCATTTGTTGTCTTTCGTCTCGTAGGCCCCGCGCGGGGCTGCGAAGTTCAGGCGATTCCCGCGGCGCTCCTCGACGATACCGAGCTTCTCGTAGGCGGCGGCCTGCGGGCCCACGATTTGGAACAGGTTCTCGAACAACGAGGAATCGATAACCTGTCCGGGCCCGTTGTGCGCATCGCGATGGTAGAGGGCGACCATCACGGCGTAGGCGCCAGCCACCGCGGCCACCTCATCTGCGAGCGCGATGGCGGGAAGGACCGGCCCGCCGTCGGAAAACCCGGTCATGTGTGCGAGGCCCGATATGGCTTCGGCAAGCGTCCCGAACCCCGGGCGCTTCGCGTAGGGACCGGTCTGCCCGAACGCCGAGTTGCGAAGGATGATCAGTCTGGGGTTGCGCTCCAGGAGCCGCCGGGGTGAAAGGTCCCATTTCTCAAGGGTTCCCGGGCGGAAGGATTCGACCAAGACGTCCGAGGATTCCACCAGTCGCAGGAAGAGCTCCTGGCCCTCCGGATGCGAGAGGTTGAGCGTTATCGGCCGTTTGTTGCGCGATATGTGCTTCCACCACAGCGAGACGCCCTGAACCTTCCAGCCGAGGTTGCGCGTCGTGTCACCGATCTTGGGATGCTCGACCTTGATGACGTCGGCTCCGAAGTCGCCGAGGCGTGCGCAGATACCGGGCCCCGCGATGACGGTGGCGATGTCCAGAACGCGTATCCCCTCAAGGGGGAGCGGAGGATCGGTCATGCCTTGGGGACCTCCAGCAGTTCGCGGGCGATCTGGCGCGCCTCCTCGAGCCTGGCGGCGGACACGAGAACGTTCTGGTCACCGCTGAGCGTGGGCGAGTTCACATAGGGGAATCGGTAGCCCTGGTTCTCGGCCATGGCCTCGATACCGGCTGCCTCCAAGGCTCCGGCGAGCAACATTGCCTCCTCGGCCGGGAGGCGGCAAAGAACGGCAGGCTCGGGATGTTCCTCGCTCCCTTTGATCTCGCTATCCACGCTGGCAAAGCTCCTTGGATCGGGGTCGGCTTACCGTGCGTCGCCGCGTCCGTGGAAGTTCGGATGACTCCTGGCTGCGAGTGGCAGGCGCTTCACCCACTGCCAGGACGACCCGGGCAGCAACCGACGTGCTTGCCACGGTCCCTGCCTAGTGTTGGCTGCGCGACCCGCGAGCGCCCATGAGTCGGGCTTGCCGTCGGGATCCGTGAAGTACCTTTCCAGCGCAAGTATGACGGCCCGTTCGTCCTCGGGCGGCAGGTCCTTCGGAAGCCGGTAGGACTCGGTCACAGGGGGATGTTCCCGTGCTTGCGCGGCGGGACGGCCTCGCGCTTGGTCTGAAGCATGCGCAGTGTCTTGATAAGGCGCGAGCGCGTCTCCGCAGGCTCGATGACGTCGTCGATGTATCCGCGTTCGGCGGCGACGTAGGGGTTCGAGAACTTCTTCTCGTACTCGGAGACGAGTTCGTGGCGCCTGGCCTCCGGGTCGTCTGCCTTCTCGATCTGCTTGCGGAACACGATGCTGGCGGCGCCCTCGGCGCCCATGACCGCGATCTCGGCCGTCGGCCACGCGAACGAGGCGTCGGCCCGCAGATGCTTCGAGTTCATGACGACGTAGGCGCCGCCGTAGGCCTTGCGGGTTATGACCGTCACGCGGGGAACCGTCGCCTCGGCGAAGGCGTACAGCAGTTTCGCGCCGTGGCGGATGATGCCGCCGTATTCCTGGTTGGTTCCCGGCATGAATCCGGGAACGTCGACAAGGGTCACGATCGGGATGTTGAACGCGTCGCAGAAGCGGATGAACCGCGCCGCCTTCTCCGAAGATTCGATGTCGAGGACCCCGGCCAGAACCTTGGGCTGGTTGGCGATGATGCCGACGCTGCGGCCGTCCAGGCGAGCGAATCCCGTGATAACGCTCATCGAGTAGAACGGGAGGATCTCGTAGAACTCGCCGTCGTCCATCAGGTGGGCGATCACGTCCTTCATGTCGTAGGGCTGGTTCGCCGCTGCCGGAACCAGGCTCGCCAGCCCTTCGTCACGCCGATCTGGATCGTCCGTCGGCGCGTAGGCCGGCGCGTCCTCCATGTTGTTGGAGGGAAGGAACGACAGGAGGTAGCGCACCTGAGCCAGGCAGTCCTCCTCGTCCTGGGCAACCACCGAGGCGACTCCGCTACGGGACGCGTGGGTCATCGCACCACCGAGTTCCTCGAAGGTCACGTCCTCGCCGGTGACCGTCTTGATGACCTCTGGCCCGGTGATGAACATATGCGATGTTTCCTTGACCATGTAGATGAAGTCGGTGATGGCGGGGGAGTACACGGCGCCGCCTGCACAGGGCCCCATGATCAGCGAGATCTGAGGGACCACCCCGGACGCCCTCACGTTGCGGTCGAAGATCGTTCCGTAGCCCGCGAGCGAGCCTGCCCCCTCCTGGATACGGGCCCCGCCGGAGTCGTTGATCCCGATGATGGGCGCCCCGGTCGCGGTCGCGAGGTCCATGACCTTGCAGATCTTCTGCGCCATCACCTCGCCGAGCGAACCACCGAATACGGTGAAATCCTGCGAGAAGACGAAGACCTTGCGTCCGTTGATGTTGCCCCATCCGGTGATGACACCGTCGCCGGGAGGCCGGCTCTTGTCCATGCCGAAGTCGTGGGCTCGATGCCGGGCCAGGGAGTCGGTCTCGACGAACGTTCCCTTGTCGAGGAGCAGATCGATGCGTTCGCGAGCGGTCAGCTTCCCACGCGAGTGCTGCTTCTTCGTGGCTTCCTTGCCGCCCGGCTCGTAGGCCTCGGCTTTGCGTTCGCGCAGTTCCTCGATCAGTTCCTCGAGGGTGCGCGGCTTCGCCTCGGTGGGTTGGCTGGCGTGTTCCTCGGTCTTGGCCATGGTTAGCTGAGTCTAGCGTCAATGCCAGACGGGCAGAGCCACCTCCTCGTCCAGCTCGCGAACCGGAGCAGGGCCCTCGAACGTGCGGTAGTAGGCCTCGATCATGTAGACCTCCGTGCCCTGGGTCAGGTGCCCGGCTACCGCCCGGCCGTCCTGGCCGGACCCGGTTACGTGGATATGCACGAACGGCTCGCCGTCCTTGAGCGAGACGTTCCCGATCCCTCCGCTGATCTCGAGTCCGCCCTCGTAGCGGTGGGGTTCGTACTGCTTGGTGTTCTGGTTGAAGTAGGCGACGGCCAGCGACCTCACGGCGCCGACGATCTGCAGCGTGGCTGCCCGGAAGCCGAGTTCTGCCGCGGCCTGGTTCAGGCCGTCGAGCAGATCTGTGCCGGGCAGGAGGCGCACCATCGCCGCCTTTCCGTCCTCGGAACGGAACATCTTCATAGGTGGTACTCCTCTGGGCTCGGGTGAGCGCTAAGCATACCCAGGCGACCTGCTTGAGGGGTAGGGGTCCGGGGAAGGGTGGATGTTGACGGCGATGTATCTCGGACAAGCGGGTACCGTTGGAACTCTGGTTCAGATCTCACGTATGCGGAAAGGAGCCAGGTGGGGGCGAGATGAGTCGCGGTCCGTCGAAGCGGCCGGTTGAGGTTGTGGAAGCGAACATGAGTGACGATTGCCCTTCTTGCGACGAGCCGCGGGCTGAGCATCGCCAGATCTCCGTGCACGTGTGCTATTCGGACAAGGTGATCAGGTCTTGGATGCGCCCGCTTCCTGAAGACGACCCTCCGTCCACCGGAAGGAGAGGCCCCGGCTCCTGACCGAGTGCAAACGCTGGGAACGGTTCCTCGGGTTGCCGTTGCTCATGTCGCTGGCATATGTTCCAGGCGGCGCCAGAATGGGGTCGAAGAGCACACTTCGATGGGGTGAGAGCATGGCTAAGGACCTGTATGCGATAGGTGAAGTTCCACCGGTGGGAGAGGTCCCGCCGAAGATGTACGCCAACCTGGTCCGTCCCGAGAACTACAACGAGGCGGAGCCGGGCAAGGCTTTCACGGTGGAGGTCGTCGAGACGCCACCCGTGGGTCGCAACCAGGTGCTCGTCTCCGTGATGGCCGCAGGCATCAACTACAACAACGTGTGGGCTGCCAAGGGTATCCCGATCGACGTGACGAAGGTCCAGGGTTCTATCGGTCAGCCCACCGAGTGGCACATCGGCGGCTCCGACGCCTCGGGCGTGGTTTATGCGATAGGGGAGAACGTCACCAACGTTGAGGTCGGTGACGAGGTCGTCGTGCACTGCGGATGGTTCGATCCGGAGGACCCGCAGATACAGGCCGGCGTGGATCCCGGCTTCACTCCGAGTTTCAAGATCTGGGGATACGAGACCAACTGGGGTTCCTTCGGACAGTTCTGCATGGCGTACGCGCACCAATGCCTTCCGAAGGCTCCGAACCTGACGTGGGAAGAGGCTGCCGCACCGACCCTGGTCGGTGGCACCGCCTATCGGATGCTGATGGGCTGGTCGCCGAACGTCGTGCGGGACGGTGACCCGGTTCTCGTATGGGGCGGTTCGGGCGGTCTCGGGACGATGGCCATACAGATCGTGACGCACTTCGGGGGCCGCGCGGTCGCCGTTGTCAGTTCCGACGAGAAGGGCCAGTACTGCAAGAAGCTGGGGGCGGTTGGCTACATCAACCGCAAGAACTTCTCGCACTGGGGTGTCCCGCCGCACTGGACGAAGACGGAAGAGTGGGGGGAGTGGTTCCAGGGCGCGAAGGCGTTCGGCAAGGCGTTCTGGGAAGCGCTGGGTGAGAAGGCGAGTCCCAAGATCGTCTTCGAGCATCCGGGGGAGGACACGATCCCGACATCGATCTTCATGGCTGAGTCCGGTGGCATGGTTGTCATCTGCGCGGGAACCACTGGCTACAGCGCGACCGCGGACCTGCGCTACCTGTGGATGCGTCAGAAACGCCTGCAGGGTTCGCACTTCGCCAACGACGAGCAGGCGGCCGCGTTCAACCAACTCGTCATCGACGGCCACGTGAACCCGTGCATGGGAGAGGTGTTCGCGTTCGACAAGATCGGCGACGCACATCAGCTGATGGGCGACAACAAGCACGGTGAAGGCAACATGGTCGCGCTGGTTGGAGCCAAGACGTCCGGCACGAAGGACGCGCCGAGCTAGGCGGATCTCGCTTCTAGAGGTCTATCTGGATGTCACGCTGTTCCACGAGTTCGACCAAGACGCCGTCGAAGCCCTTCGGATGCACGAAGGCGATGGTGTTGCCCATCGAGCCGATGCGCGGGACCTCGTCGATCAGTCTCACCCCTTCGCTCTTCAGGTGCGAAAGCGTCTGTTCGACAGATGAGACCCTGTAGCCGATGTGGTGGAGGCCGGGCCCCTTGCGTTCGATGAACTTCCCGACAGGCGTGTCGGGCCCCAGAGGCTCGAGCAGTTGGATGAACGACGTTCCGGCACGGAACAGCACCTCCCGCACACCCTGCTCCTCGATCGTCTCGGAATGGTGTGGATCCGCGCCGAGGGTCTTCCGGTAGTGCTCGACGGCCTCGTCGAGGCTGGCGACCGCGATGCCCACATGGTCTATGTCCACGAGCCTCACGCTCATTTGCGCCCGTCCATGTCCCAGGCCGCGTTCAGGCGCGCGATCAGACCCATGGCTTGGGTCAAGTGATAGGCAGGAAGAGAAATGGCTGTTACGACAGCGGCCACTCCTTCGTGGCGGATCTCGGGCGGTGTGCCCTCGGTCTTCAGCGCGTAGAACTCGACCAGATCGAGGAACTGCTTCATCGACGGAACGAGACCGCCGCGTTCGTAGGCGTAGATGGTTTGCAGGGCGGCGGGGCAGTCGGCGCGCGCCGCCGCTTCGTGCACGGCCTTGTACCCGGCCGCCTTGCGAAGGCTGCGGAGGAGCCTTCCTACGGTTCTGGCGGTCTCGGGATCGACCGGAGGTTGTTTCTTCCTAGCCAAAGTTTGCCCCCTGCATGTGTGACTGGTGAGCAGAATGCGATGCTATCAGAAATGACAACCGCGTTCCTCCGCCTCGTCAGTTCTCAGCCTGGATCTCACTCGAGCATCTAGACTCTCTCGACTTCAGAGGCTCACCATAGGGAGAGGTACCAGATGACTTCAGTGATCGTCGCCGGCGCACGGACACCCATCGCCAAGTTCGCGGGCGCTTTCAAGGGTCTCGCCGCCGTTGAGTTGGGTGCCGTCGCCATCCGGGAAGCGCTGGTGCGTGCGAAAGTGGATGGCGATCAGGTCGACTATGTGATCTTCGGCCACGTCCTGCAGGCCGGCACCGGACAGATCACATCCCGTCAGGCGGCAGTAAAGGCGGGCATCCCCAAAGAAACCCCCGCCATCACCGTGAACAAAGTCTGTCTTTCCGGGTCCAGCGCGATAGCGATGGCCGATCAGATGATCCGATCCGGCGACGCCGACATCGTCGTGGCCGGTGGCATGGAGTCCATGACGCAGGCCCCCTACGTTGTTCCCTCGGCTCGCTTCGGTTCACGGCTGGGCGATGGCAAGCTGGTCGATTCGATGATCTACGACGGCCTATGGTCGACCTTCAACGACAAGCACATGGGCGAGGGTTCGGACGAGGTGAACGCCGAGCTCGGGATCACTCGCGAGGAGCAGGATGCCTGGGCCGCGCGCAGTCATCAGCGCGCGGCCGCAGCTTGGGAGTCTGGCGTCTTGGCTCAAGAGGTTGCGCCGGTGGAGATACCCCAGCGCAAGGGTGACCCGGTTGTGTTCGCGCAGGACGACGGCATCCGCGCTGACACCACCGCTGAGTCGCTCGCCGGTCTGAAGCCCGCGTTCCTCAAGGACGGGACCATCACGGCGGGCAACGCCTCCCAGCTTTCCGATGGCGCGGCGGCCCTGGTTGTGATGAGCGCCGAGAAGGCGACGGAGCTGGGATCGCAGCCCATCGCGGAGATAGTAGCTACCGGTATCTCAGCCGATAGGTTCCCGTTTCTTCACACGGTCCCCGCTCTCGCTGTCAACAAGGCTCTCGCGAAGGTGGGATTGCAGGTTTCCGACCTGGGACTGTTCGAGATCAACGAAGCTTTCGCGGCGGTGGCGTTGAACGCGACCAAGCTCCTCGGCGTCAGCGAAGACATCGTCAACGTGAACGGGGGGGCGGTTGCCTTGGGTCATCCCATAGGTGCGAGTGGTGCGCGCATTGTGCTGACACTTGCTCACGAGATGAAGCGCCGGGGAGTCGATCTGGGCGCAGGCGCTATCTGTGGCGGAGGCGGTCAGGGTGACGCTATCGTGATCCGCCGCATCCCCTAGCTGGCAGAACCGCCTCGCATGATGCGCAACTCTTCTTCGGCGCGCATGGCGCGTAGCTCCACCTGAAGCATCCCCTCCTGCGCGCGCCTCAGTCTCTCCTCGGCCTCCTTCGCGGCCTCTTCGGCAACGGCCATGGATTCCTCGGCCTGCTTGGTCCGCTCCTCCGCCTCCTTGAGGCGCTCCTCCTCGGACTGCTCCAAGGTTGCGCGAGCCTTCTCGGCCACCGCTTCCGCCTGGCGGGCGCGCTCTTCTGCCGAGGCTCGCTCTGCCTCGGCGCGTCGCAGCTCGCTCTGAGCGCCGCTGGCGAGTTCTTCCGCCTGGCGGGCGCGCTCTTCGGTGGCGGCGCGCTGTTCATCGGCCAGTCGGATCTGCTGTCGTGCCGAGATGATCAGCTGTTCGGCCTCCTTTATCTCCAGCTGGGCCTGGACCTTCTGCTCATCCGAAACCCCTGTACGGCCAGCCTCCTCGAGTTGCCTGATCCTTTGCTCGGCCTGCCGCGCCTCTTCTTCGAGTTGCCTCGCCCTGTCCGCAGCAGCCCTACGCTCTTCCTCGGCCTTGTTGATGAGCGTCTGCGCGAGAAGGGCCTCGGCGCTGGCCTCCTCGACCTGTTTGCGCGCCTGGAGCATCTGCTCCTCGGCTTGTGCGGAGCGTTCCTCCTCGGCCTGCTTGAGAGCTTCCTGCGCCTGCCGAGCCTGTTCTTCAGCGGCCGCGGCCCGGGCCTCGGTCGCTCTTTGAGCTTCCTGGGTCAGGCGAAGCTGTTCCTCCGCTAGGCGCTTCTGTTCCTCCGCCTGTCGGATGGCCTCTTGAGCCTGGCGGGCCTGCTCCTCCTTGGCCTGCTCCATCTGCTCTCTCGCTTGAGCCGCTTCGTCTTCCGCCTGCTTCGCGCGCTCCTCCGTCGCGCGGCGCTGGGCTTCAGTAGCCTTGATCTGTTCCTGCGCCTTGACCATCTGCTCCTGCGCCTGCTTCAGGCGTTCGTCGGCTTGCGCGGCTTGCTGCGCAGTGTTCCCCGCACGCTCGGTTTCGGCCCGGCGCATCTCTTCCTGGGCCTTGGCCGCCATCTCCTCGGCCTGCTTCGCCCGAGCTTCGATCGCCGCGCGCTCCTCAGCGGCCTTGGCGGCCTGCTCGGTGGCGGACTTCGCCTCTTCCTGCGCCCTGTGGACCATCTCCTCGGCCGCTTTCGCGGCCTCCTCGGCTTCCTTCTGCTGCTGCTCCTGGGCCGCGCGCATCTGCTCGCGGGCTTCCCGAGCCTCGCTCTCCGCCTGCTTGGCCCTCAGTTCGATGGCCTGACGTTCCGTTTGAGCTTCCTTGGCTTGCTCGAGTGCTTGGTTGACCTGCGATTCCGCCTGCTTGATCCGCTCCTCTGCTTCCGCCCTGGCTTCCTCTGCGAGGCGCCCTGCTTCGAGCGACGACCGCTCTCTTTCCTCTTCGGCCTTGGCCAGAAGCTGCTGCGCCAGTTTCCGCTCTTCCTCGGCCTGCTTGGCGCGGTCCTCGATAGCCTTCCGCTCTTCCTCGGCCCGCTTGGCGAGACTCTGGGCGCGCCGCATCTCCTCCTGGGCGGCATGCCGCTCCGCGTGAGCGGCCTTGAGTTCGTCTTCAGCACGACGGGATAGCTGCTGATCCTGGGCGCGATGTTGCTCCCCGATATCCTTCATCTGCTCCTGCGCCGACGCGATCTGGTCCTCTGCCCGGCGCATCTCAACCTCGGTGCCGCTCTGGTTCGCTAGTTCTCGTTCGAGCATCCTCTGCTCGGCCGATTGGGCGGCCTCTTCCGCCTGCCTGATCCGCTCTTGGGCCCTTCGCGTTTCGTCTTCCGCCTGCTTGGCTCGTTGTTCCGCGGACACACGCTCCATCTCGACTCGGAGCGCTTCCTGCTGAACGCGTTTGACCATTTCGGCGGCTTTCTGGGCCTCCTGTTCGGCGCGCACGGCGCGCTCCTCCTGTTCCTTGACGATGCGGGTCTCAGCGGTCTTCGCGTCCTGCGTGGCCTTGCGGATCTCCTCCTCGGCCTTCTTCCTCGCCTCCTCGGCTTGCCGGGCCCTCTCTTCGATCCCCCCCCGCTCGGCCTCCGCTTTCTTGATCTGTTCCGAAGCCTTCTGGACTTCCTGCAAGGCCTTGGCCGCCGCTTGTTCCGCAGCGGCAGCCTTCTCCTCCGCCTTCAAGCGCTCGACTCGATCGATGCGCTTGGTCTCCAGCGCTTCGTCGGTGAAGAACTCTCCCTTCTCGGCCGTGTGGACCCGCGGTTCGCGAAGGGCGAGTGGCAGGAAGAGCAGGCAAAGGAGCAGTCCTCCAGCGAACCCCATGGCGATCGTGCGCCACTGCTTCTGAGCATCCGTGATCGGCTGCATGCTCTGGTCGAGTTCAACCGCGGCGGACGCGGCGCCACCCGACTTCAGGAAGAGCGGCACGAAAGCCTGAAGCTTCTCCGTTGGCTGTCCGGGAGGTAGCCCCGGCTGTGCAACGGTCTTGCCCCCCATCGCCTCGGTCACGATTGGCAAGACGTCCTCGAATGGGTCGCCCGTCTGCTTCTCCCCGTAGGAGGAGAACACAACCGATCCATCCTTCTTCCAGACGACCACGCCTTGGCTGACGCTGTCGCTGAATACCTTGGCCTCCACCGCGGCCAGGATCGCCTGGTAGCCCTGCCCGGATGGCGGCTTGGCGATGTCGGCAGCCGTCATCTCCTTAGCGATGACCTCCGCGGCCACGTAGGTGGCGCGGTCACCAGCGGCCTGCTCCTTCGATGAAACCGCGCTCATCCCCAAGAACAGAGAGGCGCCGATGCCCGCCAGCAGAAGGCCGGCGATCCACGCCCAGGCAAGCCGCCGGCCCTTCCCAGGGCTCGGAGCGAAGAAGCCTTTCAGACCGGCGATGAGGATCCCTCCTTGACGGGCGAGCGATCTGTGCTCGGCGAGTCTAATGGGAGGCGACCGTTCGGCGCCACTAGTAGACGCGGGGCCAGAGGCCCCAGGCACATGTTCCCGTCTCATGGGCCCGACGCTAGGATGGAAGAACGAGTCGGCGCGGTGTGCTCAGGGAAGGAGAACGGATGGGTATCGAGCTCGGTGGCGCCCTCGCCGAGTTCCAGACCCAGGGCGGCCCTGTTGGTGTCTACCGGCTCCGTTGGCTTCGGGAGGCCTGCGGCGGGGAACTCGAGAGCCTCCCCCACACGATCAAGATCCTTCTTGAGAACCTCTTGAGGCGCGCGGGAACCCCAGCCGTCTCCGATGCAGACGTCCTGTCGCTGTTGCGGTGGCCCCTTCCTTCAGAGGCGGACATCGCATTCATGCCTTCGAGGGTTCTGATGCAGGACTTCACCGGCGTACCGGCCGTCGTCGACCTCGCGGCGATGCGTTCGGAGGTGGCTCGGAGTGGGGGAGACCCGGCGAAGGTCAACCCACTCGTTCCGGTGGACCTCGTGGTGGATCACTCGGTGCAGGTGGATGCGTTCGGTTCGCCGGAGGCCTACGAGCAGAACATCGACATCGAGTACCGGAGGAACGCTGAGCGGTACTCCCTGCTGCGTTGGGCCCAGCAGGCGTTCGACGGGTTCAGGGTCGTGCCACCCGGGATGGGCATCGTTCACCAGGTGAACCTCGAACATCTTGCGCAGGTGGTGAGCGTGCGCGACGGGGTCGCGATGCCCGACACGCTGGTTGGTACCGACTCTCACACGACGATGATCAACGGACTTGGCGTGCTCGGCTGGGGGGTCGGCGGCATCGAGGCGGAGGCCGCGATGCTCGGTCAGCCCATATTCCTCCCTTGGCCGGTCGTGGTCGGCATCCGCGTTTCGGGAGCGCTTCGACCGGGAACCACATCGACGGACCTGGTGCTCACCCTCACGCAGATGTTGCGGACCCACGGCGTTGTCGGGAAGTTCGTCGAGTTCTTCGGTGCGGGTCTTTCGGGTCTGGAACTGGCAGATCGCGCAACGCTTGCCAACATGTGTCCGGAGTACGGAGCCACGGCCGCATACTTCCCGGTCGACGAACAGACGATCAAATACCTCGCGCTTACCGGCCGCGGCGATCTGGTGGACCTCGTGGAGCGCTACACGAAGGAGCAAGGGCTCTTCCGGGGTGACCACGATCGCGATCCGAGTTTCAGCGAAGTGGTTGAACTCGATCTGTCGGAGGTCGAGCCGAGCCTCGCGGGGCCACGAAGGCCGCAGGACCGGGTTGCCCTTCCGGATGTGAGGGGTTCGTTCGTCGAGGCGTATCCGGGCGCGGGATCTTCGGGGGCCGGCGTCGATCACGGGAGCGTGGTCATCGCGGCCATCACGTCGTGCACCAATACGTCCAATCCAAGCGTCATGCTTGCAGCCGGTCTTCTGGCCAAGAAGGCGGTGGACCGTGGCCTGGCGACGAAGCCGTGGGTGAAGACCTCGCTGGCTCCCGGTTCCCGGGTGGTCACCAACTACCTGGATCGGGCGGGCCTTTCCCACTACCTCGAGGAACTCGGGTTCTTCCTGGTCGGCTACGGTTGCACAACATGCATCGGCAACTCGGGCCCTCTTCCCGACGAGGTCGCCAAAGCTGTGGACGACGGCGATCTGGTCGTGGCGTCCGTTCTTTCGGGCAACCGCAACTTCGAGGGCCGCGTTCACCCTCAGGTTCGCGCGTCGTACCTCGCATCACCTCCCCTGGTAGTCGCCTATGCGCTCGCCGGGCGTATCGACGTCGACCTGACGCAGGAGCCACTCGGCATCGCGGAGGACGGCACCCCCGTCCATCTGGCGGACGTGTGGCCCACGGGCGACGAGATACGCGAGGCCATGGCGAGCGTCACGGCGGAGAGCTTCCGGTCCGAGTACGAGGGCGTGTTCGGAGGTGACGAGCGTTGGCGAGACATCCCTTCCCCGACCGGCGCACTCTACAGTTGGAACGAGGCGTCGACGTATGTGAAGGAACCACCGTTCTTCGATGGCATCTCTCAAGACATGGCGTCGTCGGTCGACATCGTCCGGGCGCGCGTTCTCGTCTCGGTAGGTGACTCGATCACTACCGACCACATCTCGCCTGCCGGCTCCATCCGAGCCGAGTCGCCAGCGGGCCTCTATCTGGAGTCGTGTGGCGTCGCGCGGGCTGATTTCAACAGCTACGGGTCACGTCGCGGGAACCATGAGGTAATGGTGCGCGGTACGTTCGCGAACGTACGTCTACGCAACATGCTCGCCTCGGGCAGGGAGGGAGCATGGACGGTTCACTTGCCGGACGGCGAGGAAACCAGCGTGTTCGAAGCGGCGATGCGATACCGCGGCGAGGGAGTGCCACTCATCGTCATCGCGGGCAAGGAGTACGGGTCCGGCTCGTCGCGGGACTGGGCGGCCAAAGGACCGGCGCTGCTCGGTGTTCGGATGGTGTTGGCGGAGTCCTTCGAGAGGATCCATCGCAGCAATCTGATAGGGATGGGGATCTTGCCGCTGCAGTACCGCGACGGTGAGAGCGCGACCAGCCTTGGTCTGACCGGTCGCGAGGTCTTCACCGTCTGCGGCGTCGCTGGGCTGAGTCCCCTGTCGGAGGTGGTCGTGGAGGTTCGCAGGGATGACGGCAGCGGCTTCTCGTTCCCGACCGTCGTTCGGATCGACAGTCCTGCGGAGGTTGAGTGCCTCCGCCAGGGGGGGATCCTGCCACTGGTCGCAAGGCGCGCGGGCTTCGATCGTCGGAAGCAGTAGTCGGCGCATCCGCGCTGCTCAGCCCCCGAATCGGCAGCGGGAAGTCCCTTCGAACGGGGGTCCTGAGGACTAGGTCAGTTTTGTACGGACCGGCAATCCTCTACCCGGGAGGCTACTGATAGGGTCTGCCCGCAAGCCACCACAACCGACTGATGGGACCGCATGTGAACGTTGGATGTCCGAAAGAGTCCTTCCCGGGGGAGACTCGCGTGGCAGTATCCCCGGCCGTAGTACCGATCATCGAGAAACTCAATCTCAAGGTCGTCGTCGAATCCGGAGCGGGTCTGGCTTCCGGCTACACCGACGAGGCCTACAGGGCGGCTGGCGCCACCGTCGGCACGCGAGCCGATGCGTTCGGAGCCGACATCGTGGCTCAGGTTAGGGCCGTCGGTGCCTACGAGAGCACGGCTTCGGCCGACCTCGCATCATTGAGATCCGGACAGGTCGTCATCGGGCTGTGCAACTCCCTCGCTGAGCCGGAGCCGATGAAGGCGCTCGCCGAGCGCAAGGTCATCACCTTCGCGATGGAACTCGTCCCCCGCATCACGCGCGCGCAGAGCATGGATGTGCTCTCCTCGCAGGCGAGCATCGCCGGCTACAAGGCGGTACTCCTTGCGGCGACCGAACTTCCGAAGCTCTTCCCGATGATGAGCACGGCCGCGGGTACGATCCAGCCTGCCAAGGTGTTGGTCATGGGCGCTGGCGTCGCCGGATTGCAGGCTATCGCCACGGCCCGCCGTCTCGGCGCTAAGGTCAGTGCGTACGACATCCGCTCCGCGGTCAAGGAGCAGATCGAGTCTCTCGGCGCGACGTTCGTCGAGCTCGACCTTCCGATCGAGGACATGGAGACTTCCGGTGGCTACGCCAAGGAGCAGTCGGAGGAGTTCCTCGCGAAGCAGCGTGAGGCCCTGGGAAAGGTCATCGCCGAAAACGATGTGATCATCACCACCGCTCAGGTTCCCGGCAAGAAGGCGCCCGTTCTGGTCACCGAGGAGATGGTGGCGGGGATGACCGAGGGTTCGGTCATCGTGGACCTCGCCGCCGAACAGGGCGGCAACTGCGCGGTCACGGTTGAGGGCGAGACGATCACCACCGGCAACGGCGTGCGAGTCATCGGCCCGAGGAACGTGCCCGGCACGGTTCAGAAGGACGCCAGTCAGGTGTACGCGAAGAACGTCGCCACCTTCCTGAAAGAGATCGCTCCGGAGGGACAATTGGTGCTCGACCCGGAGAACCAAGTCATCACCGACACACTGGTGACGAATGAAGGGGACATCGCGAACAACCGCGTTCGCGAGATCCTCGGTATGGCACCGCTCGCGCCTCCCTCGGCCCCTGAGCCAGAGCCAGAGCCAGAGCCAGAAAGCGCGTCCGCGCCCGAAACCGAGAACAAGGAGGGGGACGCCTGATGGCCGGGATACCCGACGAGATCTACACGGGGTTGTTCGTCTTCGTGATGGCGGCCTTCGCCGGCCTTGAGGTTATCCGCCGTGTGCCGCAGTTGCTGCACACACCGCTGATGTCCCTGACCAACGCGCTGTCCGGTATCGCTCTGGTCGGATCGCTGGTCCTGGCCGGTGCCGATTACGGCAAGCTCGAAACGACGCTAGGCGCCCTGGCTATCACGGCCTCCACGATCAACGTTGTCGGTGGTTTCTGGATCACCGATCGCATGCTCAAGATGTTCAAACCTCGCCCACGTGTCGAGGCGGGTGAGGCCAAGTGATCGCCGCTGAGACCGTCGCGCAGCTGAACACCTTCGAGCAGATCGCATACATCATCGGCGCGGCTTGTTTCGTGCTCGCTCTGAAGTGGATGTCCGGTCCGAAGACCGCCCGAAAGGGCCTCTGGGTCGGCATCCTCGGGATGACACTCGCCGTGGTCGGGACCCTGACCGATTCGCGCATAGTCACCTACGAGTGGATCGTTGTCGCATTCGTCATCGGGGCGGCGATCGGTATCCCGATGGGGCAGTGGATGAAGATGACCGCGATGCCACAGCGGACCGCGCTGTCGCACGCGTTCGGTGCTCTGGCCGCGGCTCTGGTGGGCACGGCCGAGTACTACCACTCGCTTGAGAACGGCGGCCGGCCGACCAAGTTCATCATGTTCGCCCTGGGACTCGAGGTTTTGCTCGGATTCCTCACCTTCACTGGTTCGCTGATGGCCTTCGGCAAGCTGGCAGAGGTGCTTCCGCAGCGGCCGATCACCTACAAGGGACAGAACTTCGTGAACCTCGCGGTCCTGGCCGTCGCGATCATCATGGTGATCATGCTGATCATCGACCCGACGCAGAAGCCGTTGTGGCTTGCGTTCTCGGCTCTGGCCCTGGTATTCGGGATCATGCTGATAATCCCGATCGGCGGTGCCGACATGCCGACGGTCATCTCGCTGCTGAACTCCTACGCGGGCCTGTCCGGTGCCGCCATGGGGTTCGTCCTGAACAACAAGATGCTGATCGTGGCCGGTGCACTCGACGGCGCCTCCGGTCTGTTCCTGTCGATCATCATGTGTCGCGCGATGAACCGGTCGTTCACCAATGTCCTGTTCGGCGGGTTCGGGCAGTTGCAGGTGGCCACGGATGGTGGCGAGGAGAAGATCCATCGCAGCTCCAACCCGGAAGAGGCTGCCATGGTCATGGACGCCGCTCAGAAGGTCATCATCATCCCGGGCTACGGTATGGCCGTCGCGCAGGCTCAGCACAAGGTCGCCGACCTGGCGAGTGCGCTCACGAAGAAGGGGGTCGACGTCAAGTTCGCCATCCACCCGGTGGCGGGACGCATGCCCGGACATATGAACGTGCTGCTGGCCGAGGCCAACGTGCCATACGAACAACTCGCAGAGATGGAGGAGATCAATCCCGAGTTCGAGGAATGTGACGTCGCATTGGTCATCGGCGCGAACGACGTGACGAATCCCGCGGCCAAGACCGACAAGACCAGCCCGATCTACGGCATGCCCGTGCTGGATGTCGAGAAGGCCAGGCAGGTCTACGTGGTCAAGCGCTCGATGAACCCAGGCTTCGCCGGTATCGACAACCCGCTGTACTACCTCGAGAACACGTCGATGCTTTTCGGCGACGCCAAGGAGATCGCGTCCCAGCTCGTGACCGAGGTGGCGAAGCTCGGCTCGATGCACTCGTAGCTTCCCAGGAGGTCTGGGGTACCATGGTCGGAGCATCAGGAGTGGCTCGAGACAAGATCGAGCCCAGCAACCTGGGACGGACATCCAAGGTGCTTCCCGCGACGGCGGGGATGCGGCGACCGGAAGTCGGTGGCAACTAAGTGTCCTGAAGGCGAGGCCCGTTCTCCTGGTGGGGAGAGCGGGCTCCTTGCATCTCAGGCACGAATCGTGCCTGGATTCTCCCGGGAGGAAGCCCGTCCTATCGCGAGCCCTGACCCCAGTCTCTCGGCGTCGAGTACGACGTGAGCGACTTCATGTAGTTGGCCCGCTCGAAAGCGACAGGGTCCGCGACGTTGCGCTGGCTCATGCTTCCCTTGGCCTGTTCCACCGACTCGTACTCGTGCTCGTCGAGCCACCGCTCCACGCCTTGCAGGACCTCGGTCAGGCGGCCGGGCCCGTTGTGCAGCAGCGCCGACGCCATCATCGTCACGTCGGCTCCGGCGAGGATCAGCTTCAGCGCGTCTTCGGCGGTGTGTACGCCGGTCGTTCCGGCCAGCGAAGCCTCGACGTTGCCGTGAAGGATGGCTATCCAACGCAGGGGTAGCGTGAGTTCCTGGGATGTGGACAGATGAAGCGACGGGTCCACCGAGAGCCTCTCGAGATCGATGTCGGGCTGCATGAAGCGGTTGAAGAGCACAAGGCCGTCGGCTCCGGCCTCCACGAGTTGGTTTGCCATATGCGCCATCGAGGAGAAGAACGGACCGACCTTGACCGCGAGCGGGATGCTCACGGACTCCTTCACGATGTGGACGAGCTTGAGGTAGCGAGCCTCGACCTGTTCGGAGGTGATGTCGCTGCCTGCGGCGACGAGGTACACGTTCAGCTCGAGGGCGTCTGCGCCGGCTTCCTCGATCAGCTTCGCGTAGCGGACCCAGCCTCCCTCGGACGTGCCGTTGATACTGCCGATGACGGGGATGGAGAGGGACTTCTTTGCCTGCTCGACATGAGCCAGGTACGCCTCCGGGCCGACCCGGTAGTCGTCGAGTTCCGGGAAGTAACTGGACGCCTCGTTGGAGGCATTCGCTGCGGTCTCGAGCATCCGGAAGATCTCGCGTTCCTCGTGCTCGATCTGCTCTTCGAAGAGCGACGCGATGACCAGCGCCGAAGCGCCCGCGTCCTCGAGCTTCTTCATGTGATCGAGGCCGAACGTGAGGGGAGAGGCCGAAGGAACGATCGGATTCGCCAGTTCCATCCCGAGATACCTGGTTCTGAGATCGGCACTCACTGAGAGACTTCCTGGTCCGCCTCGGCGGCGGTCGTGTCGCCAAGCGTGTCGCCGGTCACGTTGACGCGCTCCACACCTGCCATCTGCTCGTAGAAGCTTCGGCGCTCATCGACATCCCGCTGAGCCAGCTCGCCGAGGCGCTCGGCTTCCTTGGGCTTGGAGCGGGCCAGCATGGCGAACCTTGCTTCCTTGGAGGTGAACTCCTTGAGCGGGATCGTGGCCTTCTTGGAGTCGAGGATCATCGGGTGTTCCCCAGCCACGGCCTTTCGAGGATCGTATCGGTAGAGGGACCAGTATCCGGCGTCGACGGCTTCCTTCTGATGGCCCATGCTGGTTGCCATGTCGATGCCGTGCGCGATGCACGTGGAGTACGCGATGATCAACGACACGCCGGGATAGGATTCGGCCTCGGAGATGGCCTTGATCGTCTGCGGATTGTCGGCGCCCAGCGCGATCTGCGCGACGTAGACATTGCCGTACTGTGTTGCCAGCATCCCCAGGTCCTTCTTGCCGCTGCGTTTGCCAGCGACCGCGAACTTGGCCACCGCCCCGCGGGGCGTGGCCTTCGACGCCTGGCCTCCAGTGTTCGAGTAGACCTCCGTATCCAGGACCAGGATATTCACATCCGCGCCCGTGGAAAGGACGTGGTCGAGCCCGCCGAAGCCGATGTCGTAGGCCCAGCCGTCGCCTCCGACTATCCAGACGCTCTTGCGCACCAACGCATCCGCCCCGGCGACGAGATCGCGCGCCTTCGGGTCGTCGACGTTGGCGAGGCGATCCTTCAGTTCCTGCACTCGCTCGCGTTGCTCGCGGATACCGGCCTCGTCGTCGAGGATCATCCCGCCGAAGAGGCTGCCGGCAAGGTCGTCGCCGATCGTTCCGGAGAGCGACTTGACCAGCTCGATCGCGTACGCGCGCTGCGAGTCGAGCGCCAGGCGCATACCAAGACCGAATTCCGCGTTGTCTTCGAAGAGCGAGTTGGACCAGGTCGGCCCCCTTCCGTTCGCATCCTGGGTCCAGGGTGTCGTCGGCAGGTTGCCACCGTAGATGGAGGAGCAACCAGTGGCGTTCGCAATCAGAACGCGATCGCCAAACATCTGGGTCATGATCTTCAGGTACGGAGTCTCGCCGCATCCTGCGCACGCGCCCGAGAACTCGAAAAGCGGTTCCAGCATCTGCGAGCCCTTGATGCTCGCGACCTTGACCTTCTCGCGGTCGATGGGCGGGATGGTTCTGAAGAACTCGTAGCTCTCCCGTTCGGCGTCGAGATGATCGAGCTTGTACATCATGTCGATGGACTTGTGCTTGACCTCCGTCTTGGATTTCGCAGGACACACGTCCACGCAAACCCCGCAACCTGTGCAGTCGTCGGGCGCCACCTGGATGCTCATCGCCGCGCCGGGGAAGTCCTTTCCCTTCCATGTCTTGTGCTTGAAGCCTGCCGGAGCGCCTTCCAGGGCAGAGGGATCGAAAACCTTCATGCGTATCGCGGAGTGGGGGCAGACCAGCGCGCACTTCGCGCAGTCGATGCAGATCGTCTCGTCCCAGATCGGGATCTCGACTGCGATGCTGCGCCTCTCCCACTGAGCGGTTCCGGTCGGGAACGTGCCGTCGATCGGCAACGCCGATACTGGGAGCAGGTCACCCTTGCCCTCGATCATCGCCGCGGTCACCCGTTGCACGAAATCGGGAGCGATCTCGGGAACGGGCGGCAGCCGGTGCATGTCTCCAGAAGGAACTTCCGGGACCGCGACCTCGTGCATCGCCGCGAGCGCGCCGTCCACGGCGTCGAAGTTCTGGCGGAGGATCGATTCTCCGCGCTTGCCATAGGTCTTCTGGATAGCTTCCTTGATGGCGGCGATCGCATCGTCGCGCGGAAGCACTCCCGACAGTGCGAAGAAGCAGGTCTGCAGGACCGTGTTCACACGGGTTCCGAGGCCGGCCTCTTTGGCGACTGCGTTCGCGTCCACGATGTAGAGCCTGAGGCCCTTGGTGATGATGGCGTCCTGCACCTCCAGCGGAAGTTCACCCCAGACGTTCTCGGCACCGTAGGGGGAGTTCAGCAGGAACGTCGCGCCCGGCTCAGCTACCTCGAGCATGTCGATCCGCTCCAGGAAGTGGAACTGGTGACAGGCCACGAAGTTGGCGCGCTCGATGAGATAGGTGGAACCGATGGGCCGTGGCCCGAAGCGCAGGTGCGATACCGTGATCGCTCCGGCCTTCTTCGAGTCCAGCACGAAGTAGCCCTGCGCGTGCAGGTCGGTGTTCTCGCCGATGATCTTTGTCGAGTTGCGCGTTGCTCCGACCGTGCCGTCGGAGCCGAGCCCGTAGAACACGGCGCGCACGACGTCGTCGGTCTCGGTCGAGAACTCGCGATCGAACTGGAGTGAAGTGTGTGTGACGTCGTCGAAGATGCCTACGGTGAAATGGTTCTTGGGCTCCGGCTTCGCGGCTTCGTCGAATACAGACTTCGCCATCGCAGGAGTGAATTCCTTGGAGGACAGGCCGTAGCGTCCGCCGATCACGCGGACCTCGCGCCGACCGGCCTCGGTGAGCGCGGTGATGACGTCCTGATAGAGGGGTTCGCCGACGGCGCCCGGTTCCTTGACCCGGTCAAGCACCGCCACCGACTTCGCGCTCGCCGGCAAAGCGGCCACGAAGGCATCGACGTCAAAGGGTCGATAGAGGCGGACCTTCAGCAGGCCGATCTTCTCGCCGGCGGCGATCAGCGGCACCAGCGCGTCCTCGACCGCTCCGCATCCGGAACCCATCATGACGATGACCTTCTCGGCGTCGGGATCACCGACGTAGTCGAACAGCCGGTATTGACGTCCGGTCAGCTTTGCGAACTGGTCCATCTTGCGTTGCACGATGCCGGGGACAGCGAGATAGAACGGGTTGGCGGCCTCGCGGGCCTGGAAGAACACGTCGGGGTTTTGAGCGGAGCCGCGCAATACCGGGTGGTCGGGGGACAGCGCGCGATCGCGGTGGGCCCGGATCAGGTCTTCGTCGAGCATCGCGAGGATGGTCTCGTCAGGAAGCGTCTCGATCTGGTTGACCTCGTGTGACGTGCGGAATCCGTCGAAGAAGTGGACGAACGGGAGTCGGGCCTCCAGCGTTGCCGCGTGCGAGATCAGAGCTTGGTCGTGGGCCTCCTGCACCGAGTTGGACGACAGCATCGCCCAGCCCGTCTGTCGGACGGCCATCACGTCGGAGTGATCGCCGAAGATAGACAGGGCGTGTGTAGCGATAGTGCGGGCCGCGATGTGAAATACGGTGGGGGTCAGTTCGCCGGCGATCTTGTACATGTTCGGGATCATCAGCAGCAACCCCTGTGACGAGGTGAATGTGGTCGAGAGCGCGCCGGCCTGCAACGCTCCGTGAACGGCGCCCGCAGCCCCGCCTTCGCTCTGCATCTCGATCACCCGGGGAACGACACCCCAGACGTTGCACTCTTCTGCGGCCGAAAGGGCATCCGCCATCTCGCCCATGGCGGAAGACGGTGTGATCGGATAGATGGCGATGACTTCGCTTGCCTTGTGGGCGACGCGCGCTACGGCCTCGTTGCCGTCAACCGTGACCTTTGGCACCTTTGCGCCTCCCTTTGGACCCAGGTGTCCCTGCTGAGTCCCCACTCAGCATAGGTAGAGGGGCGCGCAGCCACCACTCCGGGTGGCCCGTCCGACCCGGGACTTTTGTTCGTAGCGGCGC
>Ga0315281_10002996_pt1 | contig 24861 bp, 25 predicted proteins | sample YL17G07_0_MG_FD_204540 | JGI IMG/M metagenome (GOLD analysis project Ga0315281, IMG submission 204540) | Sediment microbial communities from Yellowstone Lake, YNP, Wyoming, USA - YL17G07_0 | ecosystem: Environmental > Aquatic > Freshwater > Lake > Sediment | place: USA: Wyoming | collected... | reverse complement strand
GTGATCTCGGCGATATCGGGATAGGTATCGCCCAGATGCCGCGCCAACCATTGGGTGCCGCAGCGCCCGCTGGAGAGGATGAAGGCGGCGAAGGTCTGCATCGGGCGCGCTGTTCCATGCCTCGTGTCCCGCCCCCTTAGCCCGGGCGCGGCCAGCGATCATAGCGGCCGCGGCCAGGGGTGCAAGGCAAACGGGAGCGCAAGCCAAACCTGCAAGCCTGCCAGGCGCCGTCCGCCATTGCCGCCGGGTCGACGCCCCACTAAGGTCCGGGGGCCAATTCTTGTGGGAGCTTCCATGCCATCGACACCCGACCATTCCGCTGGCCGCTGGTTTCTGGTGGCGATCTGCTTCTTGGTCTTGAGCGTGTCGTTCTCGGCGCGCTCGGTCCTGGGCCTGACCATGCCCTATCTCGAATCGGACCTCGACTGGTCGCGCGGATTCGTCTCCACGGGGGGCGCCGTGGCGCTCGTGGTGATGGCGATAACGGCGCCGCTGGCCGGCAACCTGCTCGATCGCTTCGGGGCCCGGCCAATCTTGGTGGCCGGGCTGGCGGCACTGGGCCTCGGCATGTCGGCGGCGGCGGGCATGAGCGAGCCCTGGCAGCTGATCGGCGGATTCAGCCTCATGGCCGGGGTCGGCTTCGGACTCGCCGCGAACCATGTCGTCTCCACGGTGGTGAGTCAGCGCTTCGAGCATAACCGGGGGCTCGCCGTGGGCATCGCTACCTCGGGATCGACGGCGGGGCAACTGCTGCTCATTCCGATTCTGGCCTGGGTGCTTGCCAGCGCCAGTTGGCGGTGGAGTTTTCTCAGCCTTGGCTTGGTCGGCTTGGCGCTGGCGGGATTGGTTTACCCGATGCTGGCCGGGGGCGGTCGTGCCGCCAGCCATGGGAGCTTGCCGGCGATCGAGCCCTTGGGCCGGCGGCTGCGCTTTCTTTGGGGCAACCGGGTTTTTCAGCTGTTGTTCTGGGGGTTCGTCGTCTGCGGCTTCACCACCACGGGCGTGATCGAAACTCATCTGCTGCCCTATGCCACCGCCTGCGGCTTTCCGCCGCTTGAAAGCGCCACCGCCTATGGCCTGCTCTCGGCCTTCAACCTGGTTGGCATGCTCGGCGCCGGTTGGCTCGCCGATCGGGTCAGTCGGCCGCTGCTGCTGGGGGCGATCTATATCCTGCGCGGCCTGTCGTTCATCCTGCTGATGAACATCACCGGCGACCTGTCCTTGTTACTGATCTTCGCCGTTGCCTTCGGTGTGCTCGATTATTCTACCCTCCCGGTGGTGGCGAATATCGTCGCCAACCATTTGGGACTGCGCATCATGGGCCTCTCCATGGGGCTCTTGTCGGCGGGTCACGCATTGGGCGGAGCCGTGGGCGCCTTCATGGGCGGCGTGCTCTATGACCTGTTCGCCCAATACGAATGGGTCTGGGCGGCCTCGGTCGCGCTCGCCATCGCCGCCGGGTTCATGTCCTTCGCCATCCGCGAGAATAATCGTGCCCGGCCGACGGCGCCGGTGCTGGCGGCGGCTTAGGGCCGGAGAATGCCAGCCAGGGTTTTCTAGACTTCGACTTGGGTTCCGAGTTCGACCACCCGGCCCGGCGGCAGCTCGAAATAGGCGGTGGCGTCGAGCGCCGTTCGCGAGAGGGCGATATACAATCGCTCCTGCCATGCCGGCAGGTCCGGGGAAGGCGAGGGGATGAGGGTCTCGCGGCCGAGAAAGAAAGAAGTGATCGCCAGGTCGATCGGCAGCCCGTATTTACGACAGAGGTCGAGCGCCTGGGGCACGTTGGGCCGATCCAGGTAGCCGTAACGGGCAACCAGGCTGTGAAAACCCTTGCCCAGCCGCTGCACGTCGAGGCGTTTTTCGGGCGGCACCCGCGGCTCGTCCACATACTCGACCTTCATCAGCACCACGCGCTCGTGCAGAACCTGGTTGTGCTTCATGTTGTGCAGCAGGGCATTCGGCACGGTGCCGATATCGGTGGTCATGAATATGGCCGTGCCGGAAACGCGCACCGTCGTCTCGCGCAGGTTCTTGACGAAGGTCTCGATCGGCAGGGCGTCGCGATAGAGGCGCCGGTAAAGCACTTGGCGACCGCGCCGCCAGGTGGCGATGATCACGCAGCCGATTGCGGCCGCCAGCAGGGGGAACCAGCCACCCTCGGGGATCTTCAGCATGGCGGCGCCGAGGAAGCTCATATCGACGACCAGGAAGGCGCCGAACAAGAGCAGGGCCAAGGGCGGCAGCCAGCCCCAGGCGAAGACCGCGACCACGCCCAGCAGCACCGAGTCCACCGCCAGCGCGCCCATGACCGAGATGCCGTAGGCACCGGCAAGCTCGCTGGACGAACCGAAGACCAGGATCAGGAAAACGACGCCCAAAAGCATGATCCAATTGACCGCCGGCAGATAGACTTGGCCGATCTCGGTGGCCGAGGTGTGTCGCACCGACATGCGCGGCAGGAAGCCCAAACGAACGGCCTGGCGCGTCAGCGAGAAGCCGCCGGAGATGACGGCCTGCGAGGCGATGACCGTGGCGCCGGTCGCCAGCAGCACCAGCGGTACCGTCGCCCAGGCGGGCGCCAGCAGGAAGAACGGATGGTCGGCGGCGGCGGGATCGCGCAGCACCAGGGCGCCCTGGCCGAAATAGTTGAGGAGCAAGGAGGGCAGCACGATGCCGGTCCAGGCGGCGCGGATCGGCCGGCGACCGAAATGCCCCATGTCGGCATAGAGGGCCTCGGCGCCGGTGATCGCCAGCAACACGGCGCCGAGCGTCGGGAACGCCTGCCAGCCGTGCTGGCGCAGGAACGAGAGCGCATGGAGAGGATTGATCGCCTGCAGGATACCAGGCTCGCGCAGGATTTCGGCCCCGCCGAGGACGGCGAGCGTGCCGAACCACAGGCACATGACCGGGCCGAACAACCGCCCGACATGGGCCGTGCCGTGGCGCTGGACCACGAACAGCGCCACCAGGATAGCGACGGCGACGGTGATGACATAGGGCTCGAAAACCGGACTCAGGATGGTCAAGCCTTCGACCGCGCTCAAGACCGAGATCGCCGGCGTGATGAGGCCGTCGCCGGCGAACAGCGATAGACCGAGGATGGACAGGCCGGCGATGGCGGCGCGTCGGAACGGCGTGGCTCCGGCCGAGCGCAAGGCGAGCGCCGCCAAGGAGAGTACCCCACCTTCGCCGCGGTTGTCGGCGTTGAGGATGAGGACCACGTATTTGAGCGTGACCACAAGAAGCAGCGCCCACAGGATCAGGGACAGCACACCATAGACGTTGGCTTCGCTGGCTACCAAAGAGCCGCTAAAGGCCTCGCGGAAGGCATAGAGGGGGCTGGTACCGATGTCGCCGAAGACGACGCCGATGGCGGCAACGATGACGGCGGCTTTGAGTTCCTGCGCCGGCGCGGCCGTCGCGGCCGTGCTGTCCACGGAATGATCGCTGCTCACATTGGGGCTCAGTTTGGGAAGGCCATTGGATAGTCCCGACGGCGGGGACAGTCAATAGCCGCCGGCGCGACCCTATCCGGCCGTTAACCGTGTGGTGGGCTCGTGACCGGCCAGATCGAAGAAGGCGTGGACCAAGCGCAGTTCGCGCCGATCGGCAAGGCAAACCAGGTATTCGACGGAATCGAGGCGGGTGTCGGCGATGGCAATCGCCTTCAAGCGCGGATCGTTGCCGAACTCAGCTTCGGCGACGATGCCCACGCCAAGCCCGGCGGCGACCGCTTCGCGCACCGCTTCGCGGCTGGCGATTTCGATGCTGTCGTTGAGAGGGATGCCTGCCCGCGCCAGCGCCGTTTCGAAAATGCGGCGTGTGGTCGAGCCGCGCTCGCGCAGGATCAGGCGCTGGGCGGCAAGCTCGACGAGCGTCACCTGGCGCCGCCGCCGCCAGGGATGATCCTGGCCGACGAAGGCGACCAGGCGATCACGCCGGAGCGCCAGGGCATGCAGGCGCGGATCGGGTGCTACGTTGGCGACCACGGCGACATCGAGGCGATGGTCGAACAGCGCCTGCAACAGCGCCTCGCTGTTGCCGGTGGCAACCGTGACGCGGATGCCGGAATAGCGCCGCCCGAAGGCCGCCATCAGCTTCATGACGCCGTAAGGCGCATCGGCGCCGAGGCGTAAATGGCCGCGCTTCAGGCCGCGTTCGGCGGCGAGGAGTTGCTCGGCCTCGCCCTCGAGGGTGTAGAGCCGCCGGGTGAGGTCGAGCAACCCGCTGCCCAGTTCGGTCAACCGCACGCGCCGGCCACGCCGGTCGAACAGGCGCACGCCGTAGGTTTCCTCCAGCGCCTTGACTTGCCCTGAGAGGGTTGGCTGCGTCAGGCCTAGCGCGCGGGCGGCGCGGCTGAAGCCGCCCTCGCTGGCGACGGCATGAAAGGCGCGTAAGGCGGAACGATTTATAGACATAACCTATAGATCCTATCGAAACTAACGATTGGACGTATATATGCCCGTTGCCCTATCCAGGAGCAAGAGCAGAAACCTGCGGCCCCGAAGCCATCAATTACAGAGAGGCTCCCCTTGCGCGATCCCTGGCTGCTGACCCCCGGCCCGCTTACCACCTCGATGACGGTGAAGGAGGCGATGCTGCATGATTGGGGCTCGCGCGATGAGGCGTTCATCGCCATCAACGCCCGCATGCGCCGCCGGCTGCTGGAGATCGCCGGGGCCAGCGAGACCCATGTTGCCGTGCCGTTGCAGGGCAGCGGCACCTTCGCCGTCGAGGCCATGATCGGCACGCTGGTGCCGCGCCAGGGCAAGCTGCTGGTGCTCGTGAACGGCGCCTATGGCCAGCGCATGCTGCGTATTTGCGGCTATCACGGCCGGGCGGTGGCGTCGGTGACGGCGCCCGAGGACCAGGCCATCGACGCCAAAGCGGTCGAGGCGGCCTTGGCCGCCGATCCCGCCATTACCCACGTCGCCGCGGTTCATTGCGAGACGACCTCGGGTGTGCTCAACCCGGTCGAGGAGATCGCCGGCGTGGTCGAGCGGGCCGGGCGCTCGCTCTTGATCGATGCCATGAGCGCCTTCGGGGCCTTGCCGCTCGACGCGCGGCGCCTACGTTTCGACGCCATGGCGGCGTCGTCCAACAAATGCTTCGAGGGCGTGCCGGGCATGGGCTTCGTCCTGGTCCGGCGTCCGGTCTTGGAGGCCGCCGCCGGCAACGCCCCGGCGCTGACCCTCGACCTCCACGACCAGTGGCAGGCGATGGAGAAGAACGGCCAGTGGCGCTTCACGCCGCCCACCCATGTCATCGCCGCCTTCGACCAGGCCTTGAGCGAACACGAGGCCGAGGGCGGCGTCGAGGGTCGCGGCGAGCGCTATCGCCGGAACTGCAAGATCCTGATCGAGGGTATGCGGGCGATGGGCTTCGCGACGCTGTTGCCTGAACGCTTGCAGGCGCCGATCATCGTCACCTTCCACATGCCGGCCGATCCGAATTTCCACTTCGACGAGTTCTACGACCGACTGCGCCGGCGCGGCTATGTCATCTATCCCGGCAAGCTCACTGTCGCCGATAGCTTCCGCATCGGCTGCATCGGCCGCCTGGGCGAGAGCGAAATGCGCGGCGCACTTGCGGCCATCGCCGTCATCTTGGCCGAGATGAAAGTCAGCAGCGGCACGCCGGCCCAAGCACTATCCCGGGCCGCTTCGGCCTAACGCTTCCCATCCATCGCCACATCAAGAGGGACCACAATCATGGATTTCCGCTACGCGCGCTCCTATCGCGGCAAGGTTCAAGCCGTTCTCCTGGATTGGGCCGGCACGACCATGGATTTCGGCTGTGTCGCCCCGGCCGTCGTTTTCGTCGAGGTCTTCCGGCGCGAGGGCGTGCCGATCACCCAGGAGGAGGCGCGCGCGCCGATGGGCGCCCACAAGCGCGTCCATATCCAGCGCATCACGCGGCTCGACTCGGTGGCCAAGCGCTGGCGCGAAAAGTTCGGGCGCGAGGCCAATGAAAAGGACGTGGACCGTATGTTCAAGGCCTTCGTGCCGTTGCAGGTGAAGTGCCTGTCCGACTACTCCGACCTTATCCCCGGCGCGCTGAAGACGGTGAAAGCGCTGCGCGAGCGCGGCTACAAGATCGGCTCGACCACCGGCTACAACACCGAAATGATGGCGGTGAATTTGCGCGACGCCAAGAAGCAGGGCTACGTGCCCGATTCGACCGTCTGCGCCGCCGACGTGCCGCACGGCCGGCCTTATCCCTTCATGTGCCTCGCCAACATGATCAATCTCGGCGTCTCGCCGGTCGAGGCCTGCGTCAAGGTGGACGACACCCGCCCCGGCATCGAGGAAGGTCTCAACGCCGGCATGTGGACGGTGGGACTGGCGGTTTCCGGCAACGAGGTCGGGCTGTCGCTCAAAGATTGGAAGGCGCTGCCCAAGGTCGAGCAAGAATCGAAGCGCCAGGGCGCCTATCTGCGCCTGTATCAGAGCGGCGCCCACTATGTCGTCGATGACATCAACGGCCTGATTCCTTGCATTGAAGACATCGAGCGGCGGCTCAAGGCCGGCGAGCGACCATAAAAGACCAGCGGCGCGGCCTCACGCGCTCTTTGCGCGCGGGGCCGTTGCCGTTATCATCCCGACCATGAGCACCACGGCGGCGAGCAACGAAGCGAAGACGGCGGACCGGGATATCGTCGTTCGCGTCACCATGCGTGGCCGGCGCCTGGCCGTTTCCTGGCTCGACGGCCGCGAGACGCTCTATCCCTTCATCTGGCTGCGCGACAACTGCCCGTGCGAGGCCTGCCGCGACCAGAAAAGCGGACAGCGCCTGAGCGACATTCTCGACCTGCCGGCGGAGGTGGCGCCGCGCCGCCTCGACGTCTCGGTGACCGACAACCTCGTCATCGAGTGGGAGCCGGACGGGCACAAGAGCCGCTACCGGACCTCGTGGTTGGCGAAGCACGATCTCGGCGCCTCGGCCTGGCGCCGGAACGAGCCGAAGCCGTGGGGCGCCGAGCTGGGGGCCGAACTGCCACGCGCCGACTGGAACGAGATTTTGGGCTCGCCCGCTGGCGAACGCGAGGCGCTGATACGTTTTCGCGACTACGGCTTTGTCGTCATCGGCGCGGTTCCCACCTCGCCCGGCATGGTCGCCGAGGTGGGCAGCCGCTTCGGTCATGTCCGGGTGACGAACTACGGACGCATCTTCGACGTGGTGTCGAAACCGACGGCGAACAATCTCGCCTATACCGACCGGGCGCTCTCGGTGCATACCGATAATCCCTATCGCGACCCGGTGCCCGGCGTGCAACTTCTGCACTGTCTCGTCGCCGACGCGCCGGGCGGCGAGAACATCCTGGTGGACGGTTTTCGGGCCGCCGAGGAAATGCGCCGGCGCGACGCCGCTGGTTTCGATCTGCTGACGCGCCTCTATGTGCCATTCAGCTTCACCGACCGTGAGGCCGACCTCCGGGCGCATGCGCCGATCATTTCTACCGACCGAGAGGGCCGCGTCACCGAGATTCGTTTCAACAACCGCTCGGCCGATGCCCTCGACCTGCCGCTTGAGGCGATTGAATCCTGGTACACCGCCTATCGCAATTTCGCCGCCATCCTGCACGAGACGGCGGGGGAGGTGCGCGTGCGCCTCGACCCGGGCGAGCTGCTGATGATGGCCAACAACCGCGTCTTGCATGGCCGCACGGCCTTCGACACCTCGGTCGGGCGGCGACATCTCCAGGGCTGTTATGTCGATCGCGACGGTTTGGACAGCCGACTGCGCGTGCTGGGGCGGCGCGGGTCGCGGCTATGACCGCCGCCGCCATCGACGGGATTTTCGCTCTTTTTCGCGCCAAGCGGCATTTGCGCTATGGCGAGGGCATCACGCTCTATGAACACGCCATCCAGGCGGGCCTGGAGGCCGAGCGCGAGGGCGCGGCCCCGGCGATGGTGGCTGCGGCCCTGCTACACGACATCGGCTATTACCTTGGCGACTGGCCGGAGGACGCGGCCGAGCGCGGCCTCGACGTGGCGCATGAGAACGTGGGCGCGGTTTGGCTGTCGCAATATTTTTCTGGGCAAGTCTGCGACGCGGTGCGCGGGCATGTGCCGGCCAAGCGCTATCTGTGCCAGGCCGAGCCGGGTTATTGGGAGGGCCTGTCGCCGGCCTCGCGCCAGACCTTGGCCGTCCAGGGCGGGAAGTTCACGCCCGAGCAGGCGGCCGAGTTCAGGCGCCAGCCGGAGGCCCTGGCGGCGCTGGTTTTGCGGCGATGGGACGACGCCGGCAAGAAGCCGGGCCTGGCGCTGCCTGATCTGGAGCATTTCCGCCCCGCCCTCGAAGCGGCGCTCAAGTAGCGCGCGGGCCTCGTTTGCCGACGAGGCCGAGGGCGAACAACGCCACCGCTGCCAGGACCATCGAGGGGCCGGCCGGCGTATCGAACGCGGCCGAGGCAAAGAGACCCAGGGCGACGGCAAGGCATCCCGCCAGCGCCGCCAGGATCGCCATGGCTTCGGGCGAGCGCGCCAGCGGCCGCGCGGTTGCCGCCGGCACCACCAGCAGCGCCGTCGTCAGCAGCACGCCGGCAACCTTCATGGCGACGGCGACGAACACGGCCATCAAGACCATCAGCGCCAGTTCCAGCGCCACCACCGGCCGGCCCTCGGCGCGGGCCAGATCCTCGTCCAGGGTGAGTCCGAGCAGCGGACGCCAGAGAACGACCAGCCCGATGAGGGCGATGCTCGCGCCGGCGTAGATCCAAACCAGGTCGGCGGTGCTGATGGCTAAAATATCGCCGAAGAGATAGGCCAGCAGATCGGTCCTGAGCGCGGCGGCGAGCGTCATCAGCACCACGCCGGCGGCGAGCGCCCCGTGCGAGAGGATGCCGAGCAGCGCGTCGCCGGTAAGCAGGCCGCGCCGGCGCAGCAAGGTCAGCAAGCCAGCAATGGCAAGGGCGACGAAGAAGACGCCGATTGGGCTGTCGAGGCCAAGGACATAGCCCAGCGCCACCCCTAACAGCGCGCTATGCGCCAGCGCGTCACCGAAATAGGCGAGGCGCCGCCACAAGACGAAACAGCCGAGCGGCCCTGCCGCCAGCGCCACGCCGAAACCGCCGAAGAGCGCTCGCAACAGAAAATCGTCAATCATGGCGATGGCCGTGGTCGTGATCGCCATGACCGTGGCCGTCGGCGCCGGAGTCGTCGGCGCCGTGGCGATGGAACGGAGCCGCGCCGGCAACCTCACCGCCCAGGCCGTGTTGGTGATCGTGACGGTGGGCATAGACGGCCAGACGCCGCGCCGCCGCCGGGCCGAACAGGGCCAGGTATTCGGGATGCTCGCTGACGGTTTCCGGATGCCCGGCGCAGCAGACATGGCGGTTGAGACAGATGACGCGCGTGGTCGCCGCCATGACCAAATGCAGATCGTGCGAGACCAGCAATACGCCGACGCCGCGCTCTTGGCGCAGGCGGCCGATCAGGTCGTAAAGCTCGACCTGGCCGCCGACATCGAGGCCGCGATCGGGCTCGTCGAGGACCAGCAGGTCGGGGCTGGCGACCAGGCAGCGCGCCAGCAGGACGCGCTGCAACTGGCCGCCGGAAAGGCCGTGCAGGGGGCTTTCCAAGAGGGCCTCGATGCCGGTATCGGCGGCGGCCAGCGCCAGGCGCGCAGGCGAGGCGCCGCGCGCCAGCGAGAGGAACCGCCGGACCTTGATCGGCATGACCGGATCGGTGCGAAAGCGCTGCGGCACATAGCCAGTGACGAGGCCCGGCCGGCGCCGGAGTTCGCCGCGATCGGGCCGCAACAGGCCCAGCACGATATGCACGAGCGTGGTCTTGCCGGCGCCGTTGGGGCCGATCAGGGTGACGATCTCGCCGGGCGCAATGGCGAGGCTCACCTCGTGCAACACCTCGACCTCGCCGAAGGCGTGGCAGACATGCTCGACGGCGACCAGGGGGGCGACGAGGGGATCGGTGCTCATGCCGCTTCCCTGGCCAAGCAGCGCGAACAGAGGCCCTGCAACTCGATGGTACGCCGGCGTAGGTGAAAGCCCGCCCGCCGGGCGCTGCGGGCGGCGGCATCGCCGAGGCTCCGATCGTCGATTTCCGACGCCGCCCGGCAGTTGGTGCAGATCAGGAACTGTCCGTCATGGCCGTGGCCGGGATGGGCGCAGCCGACGAAGGCGTTGAGGCTTTCGATGCGATGCACGAGGCCGTGGTCGAGCAAGAAGTCGAGGGCGCGATAGACGGTGGGCGGCGCGGCCGGACGCTGGCCGCGCGGTAGGCGGGCCAGGATGTCGTAGGCACCGACGGGCGCATGGCTGCGCCAGACCAGGGCCAGCACGGCCCGGCGCACGGGCGTGAGCCGGGCGCCCTGGTCGGCGCATAGGCGCGCGGCCTCGTCGAGCGCGCGGGCGACGCAGCGCCGATGGTCGTGCGGACGGGCGCCGAAGCTGTTGGCGGCGGGTCTTGAGGCCATGCGTTATGTTATACTATAACATTCGGTGACGACAAGGGCGGGGTTGGAACCGGGAGCGGCCGAGATAGCGATGCGCAGTCGTAAAATCCTGTTGGCGCTGGCGGTTCTGCTGCTGGTCTGCGCGCCGGCAAGGGCCGACGGTCTGGTGGTCGTCGCCAGCATCAAGCCGGTGCATAGCCTCGCCGCCGCCGTTATGGCCGGGGCCGGCGAACCGTACCTGTTGGTGACCGGCGCCGGCTCGCCGCACGATTATGCCCTGAGGCCATCGGCGGCGCGGCGCCTGGGGCAAGCCGATGTCGTGCTGTGGATCGGCCAGCACTTCGAGACCTTCCTGACGCGGCCGCTGGAATCGTTGAGTGCCGAGGCGAGCATCGTGGCGCTGTCGGGCGCCGCTGGCGTGCGGCTGTTGCCGGCGCGCGAAGGCGGGGTATGGGCGGATACGGGTGGCGAAAGCGTGAGCGATGTCGATGGGCCCTGGGACGGGCATATCTGGCTCGATCCGCGCAACGCGGCGGCGATGGCGACGGCGATGGCGCGGACGCTGGCCGTCCGCGATCCGGCGCGGGCCGCACTCTATCGCGGCAACGCCGAGGCGCTGGCGCGACGGCTAACCGAGCTGGACCAGGAGCTGGCGGCGGTGCTGGCCTCGGCGGCGAAGCAGCCGTTCCTGGTCTTTCACGACGCCTTTCAGTATTTCGAGCGGCGCTATGGCCTTGGCGCCCTGGGCGCGCTGGTGGTGAACCCTTCGCTGCCGCCCGGCGCGCGCCGGCTGGCCGAATTGCGCCGCGAGGCCTTGGGCGCGCGCTGCGCCTTCCGCGAACCGGGTGCCAAGGGAGCGCTGTTCGAGGCCCTGGTCGAAGGCACAAACCTGCGCGTCGCCGAACTGGACCCTGAGGGCCTGCGGTTGGATCCAGGCCCGGATTTCTATTTCCAGCTTATGCGCGGTCTGGCCAAGACACTGGCCGGGTGCCTGGGCGGGTAGGGTTAAGGCACCAGGATGGCATGAGCCCCGGCATCGCCACGCCCGCCTAAGCGGCTCATAAACATTACAAATATTTCATCATCCTGGAAACTTTTCGTGAACCGGCCGGTGCTAGGTTTGATCGGGGCTAGGTTTGAATCGACTCGACCGGTTTGCGCAGAGTTGTGGTTGCGCCGAAAAAAAGGAATCCGAGATGAAGAACATGCCGTTGGCCTTGACGCTCGCTATCGCTACGACGTTCGCCGCCCCGGCATTCGCCGCCGATGTCGTGCCGTGCGAGGATATGCTCAAGAATGTACAGGAGGCTTTGGCAACCGCGTCGCTTAGCGACGCCGACAAGGCCAAGGAGACCGAGTTGGAAAACAAGGGAATTGAACGCTGCGCCGCCGACGATGACGAACACGCCGATGCGTTCTTCACCGAGGCCCTGAAAATCATGGGCAAGTAGCGCCCTCAACAACAAACCCGCGAGGGAAACACCCATGCCGGCGCCAAGTAACGGAAGTCCCGCCCTTGTTTTCAATAGAGTGCCGAAGGTCACGGTCGATTTCTGGCTGATCAAGCTCATGGCCGTGACCGTGGGCGAGACCGCCGCCGACTATCTGAGCATGAATCTGGGTTTTGGCTTGTCAACGACGTCCTGGATCATGAGCGCGGTTCTTGTGCCGGCGCTTTTGTGGCAATTCACGCAACGGAAATACATTCCCTGGACTTACTGGGTGGCGGTGGTTCTGATCAGCGTCGTCGGCACCCTCATCACCGACAATTTGGTCGATAACCTTGGCGTCAGATTGGAGACCACCACCGTCTTTTTCAGTATCGCGCTGGCGGCGACATTCGCCATCTGGTACGCGCTTGAAAGGACGCTTTCGATTCACACGATCTACACGACGCGCCGCGAAGTGTTTTATTGGCTGGCGATCCTGTTCACCTTTTCCCTCGGCACGGCGGCCGGGGATCTGGTCGCCGAACAGTTCGACCTGGGTTATCTTTCGACCGGCCTGATATTCGGCGCGGTCATCGCTGTGGTCGCCTTCGCCTACTACGTCTTGAAGATCGACGGCATCCTGGCTTTCTGGGGGGCCTATATTTTTACGCGCCCGCTCGGGGCCTCGTTCGGCGATTTGCTGTCCCAACCCACCGACTACGGCGGTTTGGGCCTTGGCACCATCGTTACGAGCGTGATCTTCCTTGGGGCCATCGCCGCTCTCGTAGTCTATATGACGCTCAGCCGAGACGGCGAAGAGGCGATTGCGCCCGCGTAAGGGAAGCCATCGAAACCGCCGGTTTTCCCTTCGGCTGCCGGCGGCCCCTGAGTGATGGCGCCGCTGCGTGACGATGGGCGCGCGCCGGGCTATGGTCGAGGCGCAAGTCCTGGCAAATCCGGAGGCGTCGTTCTTGTCTAACCCCCCGCCCACCAACGAACGTCCGCTTGGCGTCGTCTGCGCCATGCCGGAGGAAGTGGAGCATCTGGCTGTCGTTCTGGTGGACGACCGGAGCAGCGAGTGCGGCGGCTTTCGCTTCCGCGCCGGCTGGCTCGACGGCCGGGCGGTGGTGCTGGCCGAGGGCGGCATCGGCAAGGTCGCCGGGGCGCTGGTGACGGCGCTGCTGCTTGAGCGCTACGGCTGCCGGGGGTTGGTGCTGTCGGGGGTGGCCGGCGGGCTCGACCCGGCGCTTGGCATCGGCGACGTGGTGGTGGCCGAACGGCTGATCCAGCACGACTACGGCGCCGTGACGCGCGGGCGGATCAAGAACTTCCGCCCCGGCGTGGCGCCACTGGGCGAGGCGCGCGAGATCGTCGATTACCGCTTGGGCGAGGCCTTGCGCGGCGCGCTTGGCGAGGCCTTGTCGGGATATGTCCTGCCGCCGCTGCCGGCAGCGGTGGCCGGCGGGCGGCAACCGAGCCTCGGCTTCGGCACGGTCCTGACCGGCGATCAGTTCGTCAATTGCGAGGATACCCGAGGCGATCTGTTCAATCGTTTTTCGGCGCAGGCGGTGGACATGGAAAGTGCTGCCCTGGCGCAAGTGGCGGAGCGCTACGGGGCGCCGTGGATCGTGGTCCGCGCGCTCAGCGATCTGGCCGGGTCGGAAAGCCATCTCGACTTTCCGGCCTTTGTCTCGGCCACGGCCGAGACGGCGGCGGGCGTCGTGCGCCGGGTGCTGCCGGTTCTATAGGGCGAGGCCCTTGAGGGCGCGACGCAGGCGGCGCAGCAGGGCGGCCTTCTTGGCGGCGGCATAAGGCGAACGGGAAAAGGCGCCCCACACCGGACCCGGCCAGGCCGGGTCGTCGCGATGGCGGGCGATGACGTGGACGTGCAACTGCGGCACCATGTTGCCCAGCGCGCCGATGTTGATCTTGTCGGCGGCGCAGACGGTTTTCAGCAGCTGGCCGACGGCGGCTGCTTCCTCGATCAATAGCCGCCGGTCGCGGGGGCCTAGATCGTGAAGCTCGCTGGCCCCGGCGCGTTCCGGTACCAGGATCAGCCAGGGCCAACGCCGCTCGTCCATCAGCAGCAGCCGCGAAAGCTTAAGCCGCGCCACCTCGACGCTGTCGGCGGCGAGGCGTTCGTGGAGAACGAAAGCATCTCTAGAGGATTGATTTTTATTGTATTTTTTCATAGCGATCGCCTATTTGCAAGTCGTTCTCATCAAGGCATACTCGACGCAACAAGATTAACCAGGGAGGCTGCCGATGGCATCCGATAAATGGTCGCTCAAGGGGCGCAAGCTCAGCATCTGTAATTGCGATTATGGCTGCCCCTGCGAGTTCAACGCCCGCCCGACCAATGGCGATTGCGAGGGCCTGGACGTGGGCGTGATCGACCAGGGCCATTTCGGCTCGGTACTGCTCGACGGCGTGCGCTTTGCTTCGGTCTATCGTTGGCCGGGGCCGCTGCACGAGGGCAAGGGCGAGGCGCAGACCATCCTCGACGAGAGCGCCTCCGTCGAACAGCGCAATGCCCTGCTGGAGATTTTCTCCGGCAAGCATTCGGCGCCGGGAACCATCTTTCCCATCCTTGGCGCCGTCATCGAGAAGGAGCACGAGACGCTGGTGCGCCCGATCACGTTTGAGGTGGATATCCCCGGCGGCCGCGCCAAGGGCGCGATAGCGGACCTGCTTAACGCCGTCGTCGAGCCGATCCGCAATCCCGTGACCGGTGCCGAACACCGCGTGGCGATCGATCTGCCGCGGGGTTGGGAGTTCCGCCGCGCCGAAGTTGTCGCCGGCACGGCCAAGTCCGACGCCGGGATCAAGCTGAACCTTTCCGGGAAGCATGCCTTTGTCTGCGAGTTCGCCTATGGCCCGGATGGGCTCCTTTAAGGCGGGCCGCCGGTGAGCGGCGAGGCGGCGCTCGCCTACGTCTTGAAGCGCAACCGGCTGGTGGTCGCGGCTGGGCTGGTGGCCACGGTCGCTTCCGGCTGGATCTATCTGCTGCTGGCGCCCATGCCGGGGATGGACGGCATGGAGACGATGGTGATGGGTCGCCTCGGCGGCTGGACATCGGCCGATGTGGCGCTGACGTTTCTGATGTGGGCGGCGATGATGGTGGGGATGATGGTGCCGTCGGCGGCGCCGGTGATCCTGCTCTATGCCATGGTCGCGCGCCGACGCGATGCCGCCGGGCACGCCTCGACCGCGGCGCTGGTGGCGGGATATGTGACGGCTTGGTCGGTCTTCTCGCTGGTGGCCACGCTGTTGCAATGGGGGCTCGACGAGGCGGCGCTCTTGACCATGGCCCAAGCGGCGGCGAGCCCGACCCTAGGGGCGGCGATCCTGATGGCCGCCGGCATCTATCAATTCCTGCCGCTGAAACACGCCTGCCTCGATCATTGCCGCTCGCCCTTGCATGTGGTGACGCATGAATGGCGGCCGGGCCGCCGGGGCGCCTTTGTCATGGGTGTGCGGCATGGCGCCGTCTGCGTCGGCTGCTGCTGGGCGCTGATGGGGCTGCTGTTCGTCGGCGGGACCATGAACCTTTTATGGGCGGGGGCCATCGCCGTGCTTGTGCTGGCGGAAAAGCTGCTGCCGGCGGGGCCGCTGGTGGTCCGGCTGGCGGGCTTGGGGCTCATTGCCGCCGGCTTGGCGTTGGTTTTCTAAAGACGCTTGCCTTCGGGCCCGCCCCAAGGCACCAAGGTAGGGTCGCCGTCAGGGAGCGCCGCCGTGTTTCAAGCCCTTCGCTCCGTCGCCTCGCTGCTGCTGGGTGCCGGAATCCTCGTTCTCGGCAACGCGCTTCTCGGCATCACCCTGCCCATTCGCATGAATGTCGAGGGCATGGCGGCGGAGACGGCCGGCTTGGTCATGTCGGCCTATTACCTCGGCTTCGTCGGCGGCAGCCTGTGGGGCCAGACCATCATCGCCCGAGTAGGCCATATCCGGGCCTTCGCCGCCTTCGCGGCGGTGGTCGGCGCGGCAACGCTCATGCATCCGCTGTGGGTGGCGGCGATCCCCTGGGCGGTGTTGCGTGTCGTCAGCGGCTTCTGCATGGCCGGGTTGTTCGCCACCATCGAAAGCTGGCTCAACGTGCGCAGCGCCAGCGCCTCGCGCGGGCAGATCCTGTCGCTTTACATGGTGACGGCCTATCTCGGCTCGGGAATAGGCCAACTGCTGGTCAACGCCTGGGGCGTGTCGGGGGTAGAACTTTTTTGCCTGGCGGCGCTGCTGATGAGCCTGTCGTTGGTTCCGGTCGTGCTGACGCGCGTCTCGGGCCCGGACCTGTCGCAGGTGCGCAGGCTCGGGTTTCGCCAGCTTTACGCCCTGTCGCCGCTCGGCGTCATCGGCGCCTGCGGCGCCGGGGTGATGAGCGGCGCCTTCTATGGCATGGGCGCGATCTTCGCCCAGACGGTCGGGTTGCCGGTGCTGGGCGTTTCGCTGTTCATGGGGGCGGCCGTCCTCGGCGGGCTGGTACTGCAATATCCGATCGGTCACGTTTCCGATCGTTTCGACCGCCGCACCGTGCTGTCGATCATTCTGGCGGTGGGCGCGGTGGTCTATCTCGGCGCCTATCTGTGGTCGAGCCTGATGGCCCCGGCGTTGGCGCCGCTGTTAGTCATCGCGGCGCTGTTCGGCGGCACGGCGGCAACCGTCTATCCGGTCGCCGTGGCCCATGCCTTCGACTATGTCGAGCGCGAGCGCATGGTGGCGGCCTCGGGGGGCCTGCTGCTGGCCTGGTCGGTCGGCGCTACCATCGGGCCGCTTGCGGCCTCGTTCGCCATGGGGCGCTTCGGCGCGCCAAGCCTGTTTCTGGTGCTGGCGGCGACGGCCGGATCGCTGGCCCTGTTCACGCGCTATCGCATGACCCGGCGGCCGAGCCGGCCGGCCGACGAGCAATCGCTGTTCGTCTCGCTGCCGACAAGCCCGGCCGTGGCCGGACAGCTCGATCCGCGCGCGACGCCCGAGAGCGAAGTGCTGATGTCGGGACCGGAGGCGTCCAAGCCCGACGCTTAAGCCTTAAGTGGATTTTCGGATCGGGCCCGGCCCGCCGACATGGACCGGCGCCGTCGAGGGCGCCAAGGGCGGCCGGCCCAGGATCATATCGGCGGCCTTTTCGGCCATCATGATGACGGGCGCGTTCAGGTTGCCGCTGACGACGCTGGGCATGATCGAGGCATCGACCACGCGCAAGCCCTCAAGCCCGCGCACACGCGTCTGCCCGTCGGTCACGGCCATGTCGTCGTTGCCCATCTTGCAGGTGCAGGAGGGGTGATAGGCGCTCTCGGCCTTGGCCCGGATGAAGGCGTCGATGTCGGCGTCGCTGGTGATCTGTGGTCCCGGCGCCAGCTCGCGACCGCGATAGGGATCGAAGGCCTTCTGGGCCAAGACTTCGCGCGTGATAAGCACGGCCTCGCGCATTTCCTGGCGGTCCATCTCGGACTGCATGTAGTTGAACTGGATGATCGGGTGCGTGGCCGGATCGGCCGAGCGCAGCTTGAGCCAGCCGACGCTGGTTGGGCGCATGGGCCCGACATGGGCCTGGAAGCCGTGGCCGCTTTGCGGCGTCGAACCGTCGTAGGACACCGCCATCGGCAGGAAATGGTACTGCAGGTTAGGATGCTCGGCGCTCTCGTTGCTACGGATGAAGCCGCCGGCCTCAAAGGCGTTGCTGGCGGCGGGTCCACTGCCGAATAGCAGCCATTGGGCGCCGATGATGAGCTTGTTAAGCGGCTTGGTGGCGCTGTAGAGCGAAATGGGTTGTGTGCATTCCATCTGCACGTAGATCTCAAGATGGTCCTGAAGGTTCTGGCCAACACCGGGCAGGTCGTGCTGGACGGAAAGGCCGAGTTGGCGCAAATGATCCGCCGGGCCGACGCCCGAGAGCATGAGCAACTGCGGCGAATTAATGACGCCGCCGGAGAGGATCACCTCGCGCTCGGCCCGGACCGAATGTGGCTGGCCCTTCAGCGCGTAATCGACGCCGACGGCGCGTCCGCCCTCGAACAGGATCTTGCGCGCCAGCGCCCGCGTGCGCACGGTGAGGTTCGGGCGCCGCAAGGCGGGCCTTAGATAAGCGGCGGCGCTACTCCAGCGCCGGCCCCGGCGCACGGTCATGTCGTAGCTGCCGAAGCCTTCCTGTTGCCGGCCGTTGACGTCGTCGGTCGACGGGAAACCAGCCTGGGGGCCCGCATCGAGCCAGGCCTTGAACAGCGGGTTACGGCAGGGACCGGTGCTGACATAGAGCGGCCCATCACCGCCGTGATAATCGTCGGCGCCCTGTTCGCGCGTTTCCGCCCGCCGGAAATAGGGCAGGACATGGGCATAGTCCCAGCCCGGCAGGCCGCCCTGGGCCCAGCGGTCGTAGTCGCGGGCGTGGCCGCGGATATAGAGCATGCCGTTGATCGAGGATGAGCCGCCCAGCACGCGCCCGCGCGGGCAATACATGCGCCGGTTGTCCATGTAGGGCTCGGGTTCGGACTTGTAGAACCAATTAAAGCGGTCGTCGGCGAGTGCGTAGGCGAAGGCGAGCGGCATGTGGATGAAGAGGTTGTCGTCCTCGGGTCCGGCCTCGAGCAACAGCACCTTCAACGCCGGATCGGCCGACAGCCGGTTGGCGAGCACGCAGCCCGCCGAACCGGCGCCGACGATGACGTAGTCGAAGGTTTCGTGCCCGCTCACCGGGTGTGCCTTTAGCCGCAAGCCTTCATGCCGCGCTGCACGGTCGGACGCGCCGCCATCTTGGCCGCCCAACGCTGGAGATTGGCGAAGCCGTTTTTCTTGATCAAGCTCATGCGCCCGGCGGCGGTGGGGTAGAGCGCCACGTCGGCGATGGAGAGGCGACCGGTCAGGTAATCGGTCTTGCCAAGCTGCCGGTCGCAGTTGCCAAGGAAGCGCACCAGGCGATCCTTGAAGAACTTGGTGGTCGAAGGCGTTTTCCTGGGCACTTCGCTGCCGACGTAATAATAGACGGTGCTGTTGGCGGCGACATCGGTGAGGACATGCGCGAACCATTGCAGCGTCAAGGCCCTGGCCGCGCCCGACTTTGGCAGCAGCTTGCCGCTTTTCTCGGCGGCGTAGAGCATGATGGCGGCCGATTGGCTTAAGACCAGGGGCTTACCGCCCGGGCCTTTCGGGTCCACCAGCACCGGGATCTGACCCAGGGGGTTGAGCTTCAGGAACTTGGGCTTGCCGAGGTCTTCCCAGGCCACGATCTTGGCGCGGTAGGGCAGGCCGCATTCCTCAAGCATCACGGCCGGGCGCTGGCCGTTGCTGGTGTTGGCGACGTAAAGCTTCATCATCGAATGTTCTCCCTTGGGCGTGAATCGATTAGCTGGCCATTCTTTTAGCCGGTCCTGGCGTCGCGGAATAGGTGTTGTAAATGGGCTTGGCGGCGCCGCCGGGCGGCCTTACATATGCGGGCGTTGCCGCGCCCTGCCCCCCAAAGCGGAAGGTTTGCCTCATGTCCATCCGTGCCGTGCTGTTCGACAAGGACGGCACGCTGATTGATTTTCGCGCTACCTGGCTGCCGACCTATGAGGGCCTGGCGCGGGAAGTCGCGGGCGGCGACGCGGCGCTGGCGCTGCGGTTGCTGACCGAGGGCGGCTATTCTCCCGATACCGGAGCGATCGATCCGGCCTCGCCGCTGGCCGCCGGCACCAACGACCAAATCGCCGCCCTCTGGGGCGGTGTCGCCGGCATCGCCGATACCAAGAGCCTGGCGACCTGGCTCGATGCGCGGTTTCGTGCCCACGGCGCTACCGGGCTGGCGCCGGTGACGGACCTGGCGGCGCTGTTCGGGCGCCTGCGCGCGCGCGGGTTGGCGCTGGGGGTGGCGACCAACGACAGCGAACAGGCGCTACACGGGCAGGTGCCGACGCTGGGCCTCAACGGGCTGGTGGATTTTCTTGCCGGCTACGACAGCGGCCATGGCCACAAGCCGGAGCCGGGCATGGTGCACGCCTTTTGTCGTGCCACCGGCGTTCCGGTCGAGGCGGTGGCGGTCGTGGGCGATAGCCTGCACGATCTGGAAATGGGTCGGCGGGCCGGGGCGGGGATGCTGGTCGGCGTTTTGACGGGTGCGTCCGGGCGCGAGCATCTGTCGAGCCACGCCCATCACATCCTGGCAAGCATCGCCGAGATCGAATCGATCCTGAACTAGCCGCGCCGCCCGCGTCGGCGCGGCCTGTCGCCGCCGGTGCCGGGATCAACGCCGGCGCCTAGTCCCTCGGTGCCGGCGGAAACACGGCCCAGGCGCGCGGTCACGTCGGCCACCGTCGGCAGTTGACCCGGCTGGTAGCCTTCGAGCGCGGCGCGGATGGCGGCCAGATGCTCGGGCGAGGTGCCGCAGCAGCCGCCGATGATGCGGGCGCCGGCGTCGCGGGCCATGCGCGCATAGTCGGCCATCAATTCCGGCGTGCCGTCATAGACGATGCGGCCGGCGTCGAAATGCGGCACGCCGCAATTGCCCTTGGCGACGATGATATCGCCCGGCTGCTCGGCTGGCGCCATGTTGACCAGCGCCGCCACCAGTTCCGCCGGGCCGGTGCCGCAATTGGCGCCGAAGGCCAGCGGGCGCGGCGCCAGGCCGTGACAGAGACGCGCCACCTCGGCCGGCGTCACGCCCATCATGGTGTGGCCGTTGGTGTCGAAGCTGAGCGTGCAGACAACCGGCAGGAAGCTATCGCCGGCGCCGGCGACGGCCGCCGCCAGTTCATCCTTGGAGGACATGGTTTCGACCCAGGCCACATCGGCGCCGCCGGCGGCAAGCGCCTTGGCCTGTTCGGCGAAAGCGGCGCGGCCCTCGGCGATGGTGAGCGGTCCCAGGGGCTCGAACAGCTCGCCGGTCGGGCCCATCGAGCCGGCGACGGCGATCTCGCGGCCGAGTTTCTCGCCCATCTCGTCGGCGACGCGCCGGGCGATCCGGGCCGCCGCCTGGTTCAGCTCGGCGACGCGATTGTCCATCTGGTGCAGTTTCAGGCGATAGCGCGTGCCGCCGAAGCTGTTGGTAAGGATGATATCGGCTCCGGCCTCGATCATGCGCCGGTGCAGATCGGCGACGCGCTCAGGATGATCGAGGTTCCACAGCTCGGGCGCGTCGCCCGATTGCAGGCCCATCTCGAAATAGTTGGTGCCGGTCGCCCCGTCAGCGAGGAGATAGGGGCGCCGGTCGAGCATGCGGACGAGGCGGTCGGTCATGGTGCTTCCTTGAGCCGGCGTGTGGGACCACAGCATCACGCAGCAGGTGCCGTTCGGCAAGGCGCTCGTGAATGGCCTACGCCGCCGCTAGGGGCGGGGAGGCGCCGGGCGCGACTTGCGCGCGTCCTCGATTTCTTCGAGCAGGTCCTGCTTGCTCCGCATGTCGCCTTCGAGCCAAATTTCGTAATCGTCGGGAATAGTCTCGATGTCGCTGGCGGCGGCGTCCAGTTGGCCGAGGCAGATCAGGGCATAGGCGCGCATGAACCGGCTCGATTGGCTGTAATAGATCCAATTGTGTTGCTCCTCGATACGGAGCACAGAAGTAAAATCGGCCATCGCTCCGGCATGGTTTCCGACCCTCAATCGCCACCGACCGCGATCATCATAATCGGCCGGCTCCTCGGAGCCGCGGGCCTTCTCCATTTCGATTATTAGGTCCATCTCGGCCAGCGCCGCCGCTGTGTCGTCCATCATATTGAGCAGGAAGGCCCGTTTGCGCCGGGCGTGGGCATGGTTCGGCCAGGCCGCGATTAGATCGTCGCAACGGCGCAGGGCCTCGGGGTAATCCTTGGCGCGGGAGAAGACGTCGATATCCATGAGGACGTTGTCGGGGTTGTCCACCGCCGTCGGCGCCCCTTTTTCGGCCAGGATGTCGCGTCCCTGCCGCGCCGCCTCGATCTCCCATAAGAGACCTTTCATGTTGAGTATTTTCCGGTCGAGGCGCATGGCATGAAACTCGCCAATCGCCGCATACTCCTCCAACGCCGCCTCGGCACGGCCGAGGCGAAGCAGGCAGTAGGAGCGCATGAAATGCGTGCGCTGGTCGGATGGCGGCTCGGATTCCATGGCCCCGAGCCTCAGGACGGCGTCGAGATCGCCCACGGCCTCGGCGTAGCGACCCAGATCGAGCCGCCAGTAGGCGCGCAGGAAATAGTCCCGTGCCGACGCCCGCTCGCCCTCCAACTCGATGACTCGGGTCAGGTCGTCCACCGCCCCGGCCACCATGCGGAACAGGGTCCGGGCATGGGCCCGCGCCCGCAGCCCATCGATGTGATCGGGGTGGGTGGCCAGAAAGGCCTCGCTGCGCGCCAAGGCCTTACTGAAACTACTATCCTCGATCAGATCGTCGATTTCCTGGAGCGCCTTGGCTTCGTCATCCATGGTCGGATCGCTTCCGCCGGCGCCGGCGAGGTGCCGGCCGCGACTTGTGCGCGGCCTCGATCTCTTGCAGCAGTTCTTCTTTGCTCCGCAAGGCGCCGTCGAGCCAAAAGGGAGATTCGTCTTGCACCGCCCGTAAGTCGCGGGCGGCGGCGTCCATCTCGCCGAGACGGAGAAGGGCGTAGGCTCTGTTGAACCGTGCCCACTCGGTGTAAGGTTGGACCGGGAGGTGGCTTTCGATCTCGATCGCTGTTGCCGAATCCTCGGCTGTCTCTCGGTACTGGCCCTGGCTCGCCCGCCACCAGCCGCGAATGAAATAGTCATTCGAATCCCGTTGCCCGCGAAGAGACTTGAGATCGATGACCCTGGAGAGGTTCGCCATCGCCAATTCTGGGTTCCTGAGTTGGGCCCAGAGATAGGCCCGCAGTCGCAACGTTTCCAAATGATCGGGATTCGCTTCAAGAAATTCGTTGCAGTGCTGCAAAGCCTGACCATAGTGCCGATGATCGGCAATGTGGCGAATGTCCTTGAGGGGGTTCGTCGGGTTTCTCATGGCGATCCTGGCGACAACCGGTGTCAACTAGGAACAATGATATCACGGGGCGCCGACGAAACAACCCGGGATTGATTATCGGCGTTTCGGACGGCTCGGCTGTGGACCCCGGTTAACTTTATTGCCGCCGCATTCTGCCCTGACAACACCTTTGGCGCATTTTTTGGGATCTTTATATCCGCCGGTCAGTCCTAGATGCCCACCCTCGGCAATCCAGCGCTCACAATCTATTATTGCTTTTCTCCATTCTTCCTCGCACTCCGGGCTTTGGTCCGGCGTAGCCTTGCCGCGCAGCATTTCGAATAGTCTAAGGACCGATTTGGTATAGGCCTGGTTTTCGGGACTCCCGGGAATAACGAACGGAGGCAGGGGTAGCGGCACGCCGAAGGGGCCCGGCAGCGCCGGCGCGGCCTGCGCCAGTTGCACGGGTGGCCGACCGAAGGGGGTGGGTCGGAAGCTAGGTCCAGCCATGCCCTGCGGTATGGCGTGGGGTAAGGATTGCGCCGGCGCCGTGCCCGGCACCCAGGTCGGAGCGGGGGCGCCGGCGGCGGCATAAGGAGGGTACGGGAACGTAGGCGGGTTCGGGTCAGGCCAGATTCCGGGCATGGCATCGAAGCTGTCAGAGGCACTTTCGCTCGCCGGGCCGCCAGACCATCGCCTAACCGAGGCACCGTCGGGCCGGAGGGCGCGCCGGGGCTGGGTTGCGATTGGCTTAGGCGCCGTCTGCCGGCGTTGTTCTTGCAAGAGGCGAAGTATTTGGTCGGCCGCCCAGGCCGTGCCGCCGACCATGGGCCGGCCATTCCAAGACTGATGCATGGCTGGTTTCCTCGCTATGATTTCGGAAAAACAAAAACCCGCCGCACCGGGTGGTGGGCGGGCCGCGACACCCAAGCGCCCAATTTGGGCGCAAGGGCGCATTCCATCATTTACGATCGCTAGGACGGGACTTTAGTCCTTGACTGTCAAGCGCCGCCGTGGCATGATGCGGGTAACGGGGACGAATGGACGGACTCCTTGCCAAGGGACGCTACCTTAGGTAGTATTAATTTCCCTGGACGCCCCACCCCTGCCTTGGGAGGCCACGCATGGTCACGGTCTATTTCGGCACCAATCGCAATCTGACCGGTTCCGAGGCGAACCCCGACTTCGGCCCGCAGTTCAATCCCGACGGCCCGGCGGCGCTGCGCTTCGGCGTGGCCGAGGTGCCGGAAACCTGTTTCAACAACGACGACCGGCTGAAGGATATCCGCATTACCGTCATGCCCGAGAAGGTGGTGACGACGGGCAAGGATCAGATCTTGGGTAGCCAGGCGCTGTTCGAGCAGATGCGGCGGAAAATGGCCCGACACGAGCGCGACACGGTGGTTTTCATCCACGGCTATGGCAATTCGCTACGCAGCGCCCTCTGTCACGCGGCGTTGCTGCGCAAGGTCTATGATGCCGTGCCGTTCAACATGTTCCTGTTCTCGTGGCCGTCGGACGGCAAGCTGATTCCGTTCATGTCCTATTACAGCGACCGCAACGATGCCAAGGCCTCGGGCCCGGCCATGGCGCGGGCCTTCCTCAAGCTGCATGAGTTTCTGGGGAATATGGCGAAGGAGGAGCGCTGCGAGCAGCGCCTCCAGCTGATGGCCCACAGCATGGGCAATTACGCCCTGCGCCATGCCGTTCAAGGCATTCGCGCCGAGTTGGGGGAATCGCCGCCGCGCCTGCTGGACAAGGTGTTCCTGTTCGCGGCCGACGAGGACGACGACGCCTTCGAGCAGGATCACAAACTGCGGCTGTTGCCGCAACTCGCCCGGCAGGTAATGGTCTATTTCAATCCGCGCGACCTAGCCCTCACCGTCAGCGACAAAACCAAGGGCAATCCGGATCGGCTGGGCTCGGACGGGCCACGTTTGCTCGACGACCTGCCGCGCAAGGTGGTGCTCGTCAATTGCCGCGACGTGGCACGAACCGATCCGGACGATAGCTACGGTCACGACTATCACCGCTACGTGCCCGAGGTTCTGGGCGACGTGAATCAGGTGCTGCGGGACGTTCCCCCGGATGAAATCGAGGGGCGCCAGTACTTCCCCGACGTTCGCGCCTATCTGCTGG
>Ga0315281_10002995_pt1 | contig 24863 bp, 20 predicted proteins | sample YL17G07_0_MG_FD_204540 | JGI IMG/M metagenome (GOLD analysis project Ga0315281, IMG submission 204540) | Sediment microbial communities from Yellowstone Lake, YNP, Wyoming, USA - YL17G07_0 | ecosystem: Environmental > Aquatic > Freshwater > Lake > Sediment | place: USA: Wyoming | collected... | reverse complement strand
TCCGCTTTGAAAAGCCAATCCCGCCGGATTGAAAAAGATGGCTGATCCGTCGGAGGCCTGTGCGACGTAGGCACCCCCCATACCCATAGCCCGGGCACCCTGTGCATCGTTCTGGTAACCGCCCGCAAAAGTCGATGCGCCGCAAACCATCAAGACAACAAGAACCCAAAAGGTCTTGGTAGGCGACATAGAGCCTCCTCTGTTGCATCTTGGTTGTGCAGCTGTTGTTTAGTGATCCAAACTGTCGTTGTCGATGCTTGGAAGGAAACGCACGGCTGCAATCTTAACAAACCAATTCTCGAAATCAAGGATGAAATTCTGCGGCGACTATGCGCCTTTCCCAATAACCGCGATGGCCTGTCATTGTTGATGTTCTGGATTTCTGAACCGAACAATGAAAAGTCCCGGCGTATTCCTGCCGGGACTTTTATGAGTATTCTCAAAGTTGTGAGAGAAGAGCCTTAAATATTGACCTGCCCCCTGTAGTGGTACCTGATCTGCCCCCTGTGGTGGTGCCAATGTTAAGTCAGTTAACTTCTTGTCATTGGCAAGCTGAGAGGATATCGTACCTCTGGTGCCAGTGGACGAGATCCCCGCATCTGTAGGCCAAATCGGATATCAAAGTGCCAATCTAAAGACTCGATGCAAGGTTGCAACTGCAGGAAAGAGCGGGCCCCCGTTACGAAAGAAAATCCCCCGGACGAGCCGGGGGATTTTCTTTATGTCTGATTAGGCGGGAGGGGAGTGGCAGCCAATCGCTGAGCGGAATACGTCCACGGTCACTGATACTCGCGTGGAAGTCCTCGATCAACGAATGATAATGAGCTTCTGATACGCCGTATCGCCTTTCTTGTACTTCAACTGGTTCGTTTGCGGATCTAGATAGTCCTGCGTCACGCTGAAGTGGACGATGTACACACCGCTCACAACAACCTGGCGGGACGAAGTGTTTGAGTTCCACGTCTCATCTCCGCTTCCATTCTCGTGACTGATCGTATTGATCAGGTCACCATTTTCCGTGTATATCCTGATGAGGCAGTGGCCGGGGATATTCAGAAACATGATCTTGTCTGGTTCTCCCGGGTATTGCATGTCCGCCGCCGCAATGTTGTATGGATTGGGAACGATGCGGATCCCGGAGAGACTCTCGCCGGCCTTCCGGCGCAGATATGCAGGCTGGTTGGTCTTCGTGTAGAATCGGCTGCTCAGGAGGATGCCTGCCGGGTTTGGTCCGCCCGATGTATTGTTGCTCCCGTCGCTGAACGCGGAAACATAGTAGTAGTACGAGAATCCTCTCTGAGCTGTCACGTCATCGAACTGAGTGCTACCGGGTCCCAGGCTGGCAATCTCGTCATAAGTTGTATCCGGCTTGCCGACAGCACGAAAGATCTTATAGCCGCCGACGCCGGGGCTGTTCTTGGACGGGCTGGGGTCCCAGGCGAGGCTGATCCGGTCGCCACCGGAAGTCACATCAACCAGAGGTGGCGGCAGGGGCGGTTGCGGGATTTGGTAGCCGAGATCGTAGTTCCGCATTGCCCTGCTGAATGTCTGCATGATCGAATCCTTACCGGTGTACACCCACGCATCCTTGTAAACATCCTTGTCAGTGGTTGTTGAGCCGTTCGGCAGCACAAACGGGCCCTTGTCGTTCGGGTTGTCGTTTGCCTGCTTCCACCGCCTGCCGATCTGCCAGCACGCGTCGCGACTCAATCCTGCAACCCCTTCCGCCATCACGATCACGACGCTGTCGCCCGGGTTCAGATCGAAGGGGCCATAGTTGATCCAGAGGTTCGTTCCGCCGCCATCACCATGAATTATCCATGGGTCTGGTTTCGTTGCCATGTAGACCTCGTCCATTCGCTCCGTCGGATTCCCAAGAGCTTTGTACGGTACGCCGCTCAACATCTTGTACAGGTCGATGTGATATGGCGCCGTGCCGATCGTCATGTCGCCGAGGCTCGGATAGGTGTCACCCGCGTGCCAGCCGAGCGTGTTGGGTTGGCTTGGGTCGTCGGCCTTGTTGGTGGCGCTCTTGTCAACGTGGAGAGTCACGATCCCCGCGAATTGGGGGGCACAGAGACGGCCGGTCGTCGTTCTATCCGGCCCTCCGATGTTGTCGAACGAATTGACCGCCGATTGCCCTGCCCAGCAGAACCCCGCACGAAGCCACTGAGGGATGGGGCTTGCTTCCGTTAGCTTGTCGCTTGCATGCTGTGCGTAGTCTTCACCGCGCCTTGTCACCCATGTATGCTTGCCCCAGTCCTGTCCGTCGGCAATCTTGAAAGCTCCCTCACGGCTCACGCTGTACCGGACGCCAAACCCAAACCTGAATCCTTTCACCGGAGCGTTCAACACCTTTTTGGTCGTTGCGTCGACATAGCCGGTATTCTTGAACGTGAACTCCTTGATGAAATAATTGTCGTGGTACTGCTGGCTGAAGGCAAGGATGCGGCGCGTCATCGTAACGCCCATCGTCGTGTTCACGATGTTCGTGACGATACGGTCGGGAACCTGGTTGGGATCGATCTCATCAATCTCTCCTTTGTATGGAGCGCTGATGTCATTACCATCCACGTACACCGTAGGAAGGTCTATTTTCGCTGTCTGTTTGTGTTGCATGGGGAAGAGTGAGATTCCAGCAAATGCCTGAGTGAACGCGACGCAATAGTTCTCCCAGTGCTGACTCTTGGAATCCGTAAAGTCCTGGCAGCCGATCCACTGCCGCTCGATGACGGAATTGTCCTGATAATTGTAATCGGACGGCCAGGTGAGCCCTTCATAGTAAACATCGTTCCAGGCTCGTTCTGAGCCGTATGCCGTGAAACGGCTCTGGAGCGTGCCGACGCGCACGTAGCGTTTCTGCGTCTCCGGAACCTGGGCTGTCAGTGAAGACGTTGAGTACAGCCAGCCAGCTGCCATGGCAAGAATGACTGCGTATCGACGAGTGAAAAACATCGTTGTTCTCCCTATGATCAAGTCAAGAAGCGAAATCAGAAACTGAGTCTGATGCCGAACAGGAAGCTCCGCGGATTGAGGAACGTCGTCGATTCGATATTCGGCATATTGATGTACGATTTCTTGTCCTTTCGTGCGTTATTCCGCGCAGTGATTGCAGGGTCGTTGTTTGGATTCGGTTTGAGCGGGTCGTATGCCACGCCATTGGGACGGTACTCGCCGATCCGGTCATTCCCTTTCTTGTCCCCCTCCATCCACGAGAAGCAGAGTGACGCCAGGTAGTCCTGGCGATCGTACTCGTCCGCGAAGCCCCCGTAGTTGAGGTGCTTAAAGTTGAACACGTTCTGGACATCCATGTAAATCTGGACGTCATAGTCAGAAAGACGGAGAGTTTTCATCAACCGTATGTCGATGTTGTACGAGTCCGTCCACTGGACGTTGTCGACAACGCCCGGAATTGAGTTCGGATTGTACGTCGCGTAGCTGCCCGCCTTCCAATCACCGAGGATATTCAGGCTCCATCCAGCGAGCGGGTTTATTCCCATGATCGTCGGACCAAACGTATCGGGGGTGCGGATGGTGATATTTGCCCGGGTGTACGGCTGCGGATGTGGTTTCGTTTGATACGGGTTCAGTTGGAGGTAGCTCCGCTGCTTGTTCACGTCCTGGTAATACTGTGTCAGGTCGAAGTAGCCCGAACTCCCGACATGGTACGTATAATTGATGAAACCGCTGACCCACGCTCCTGCGATCTTCGTCAACGTCACTTCGAAGCCACGGATGTCCGCGTAGTTGTTGCTGGCAGCTTCGTAGTAATGAACCGAGGTGTTGATATTCTGGTAGTAGATCCAGCCGGGCTGGTGAGTGACGTCCTTGTAGTATGCAGCAAGGTTGATGAGGAACATATCAAAGGCGTTCTGTTCGAACCCGAGCTCGTAGGAGATGGTCTTCTCGAGAGCCATATTGGGATTGCCCATGTATGTCACGAGGCCATTCGACTCCCGTTGCAAGCGGAAGCGGTACGTTGAGGAAGGCTCGGAGAGGAAGTGACCGTAGTTGAAATACAGTTTGGAGTCCTCAGTGATGGGATGGGAGATACCGAGGCGCGGGCTAATGTAGAACTCCGATTCTGCCCTTTGTTTCGGTGCGTTTTGCTCAATCTGTTTCCCCAATCCCTGACTGAACAGAGGATCATAGATGCCAAGATCGTAGTACTCGCCATTGGGATTGGAGTAATCAAGCCGAACGCCGATGTTCGCGATGAACCCCTTGAACTCGAGTTTGTCCTGGGCAAATACTCCGAGCCGGTATGGGAAGACATGATAGATCATGCTTCGGGTCCATGTCGACATCGATGGACTGTAGGTTCCGGAGTTGATATTCAGATCGTCATAGGTAAACTGGAATCCGGCCTTGACCTGGTTATCCTGGTCGATCTGGCTCGTGATGCTGAATCGAAGAGTGTTGGACGAATTGACGCTCTGGTCACGGCCGAGATTCATCCATCCTCCTGTGCTCATCACGCCGTCGATCGCTCCCGTGCTATACCCCCAGTACCCGTATGGTGCTTGGTCAACGAAATACCCTGGGACTGGCTGGTAGACCTTCGAAGTGTCACGCGTGGTCGTCTGGAATGTGTTGTACCGGCTCGAGTTGCGCTGGGCAGCTACCTCGTAAAAGGTTGTCGGGCTCAACATATGCGTCAGGGTGAAGCCGATGGTGTATCGGTAGACCGAGCTGGGACTGTATCGATCTGGCATGTACAATACGTTCATGCCGTCGGTGCTGCTAAGGAGATCGGCGACCTCTGACTGACTCCTCATCAGGTAGCCGGTCGGCGCTGTCGTCCACTCGTACGGCGAGACGGAATTCTCCTCACCGTACAGACCGATCACCGTGAGTTTCATGGTGGAGGTGATATCGGATGAGAGTTTCAACTGGGTGTGATTGTCCGTGTACGCATCCCGTGAGAGAGGAAAGATGAACATATTGCGTTCGCTGAAATGTGAGAGATAGAAGCGAAGATTCCCGAGCTCCGTGCCGATCAACGGGACCGGGCCGCCAAATCCGACATCGATGATGTAATCCGGTTTGTCAATATCACCCGAACGGCGGCGCTGCCACTCCCACAGGCGCTTCGCTCCCTCCGGCGTGAGGTCGTTTGCCGGATCCTTGTCCTGAACCGTGGCCAGGGAGACGGCGTTCCATCCCTGGAAGTACGGATACTGATTCTGCGTGTTGATGTCCCACGCGCCGTTCTTCGTCCCGGTCCAGCAGACCCCGGGGTCGGTATACGGGCGATTGAAGTACGAGTTCGGATCGTAGAGGGATATGCCGAAGTGCTTCGGCGCGGGCGGGCGATACCGCACGTTGAACGTCCCGTTGTAGTGACCTCGGTCTCCATCCTTTGTGATCACGTTGACAACGCCGGATCGAACGTTGCCGTATTCGGCATTGTAGCCGCCGGTCTGTACCTGAATTTCCTGTGTGGCAGACAGTCCGACCGCTCGATAGGGGATATTCGAGCGTTCGTCGTTGAGTATGAAACCGTCAACGACGAAGACGGTCTGGTTCGTGCCTCCGCCGCGGACCTGAATGCCGTCAGGTCCTTCCTCGATACCGGCCTGCAACGAAAGGACCTCCGTCACCGTCTGGACCGGCATCGTCTCGACGTTCTTCGTCTGTATGTTAAACTGGCTGGCGGAGACATCCCTCGTCACAATGGGACGCTGCGCGGTGACGACAACTTCCGCCGTTACCAGAGTTGTGGGACGCAGCTCTGCGTTGACAGTCGATGTCAGATCGATCACAACCCGGACGTCCCTGACGCTGGTTTTTGCATAACCGATGATGCTGAACTTGACGGTGTAGGTGCCCGGTGGGACGTTCAGGAGCGTGTAGTAACCGTCGACGTTCGTCGATACCCCGATGGTCGTTCCTTCGATCATCACATCGACCCCGGGAAGCGGCTGTCCGTTCTCCGCATCGGTCACTCGCCCGGCGATCTTCCCGTGCGTTCCGGCAAAAAGGGAAGCGGAGAAACATACGATCAATGAGAGGGCCAACAGCGTAGCATTTCTCATGATGAGACTCCTCTATGACGTAACACTCGAATGAATTGCACTCCGATCCTCAGGAGTGAACTTACAATGAAAACTTGATTGAGAACCTTTGGATGTCGTTGAAGATCTTATGGGGCATATAGGAGTAGTCGACAGCGACGCCGAACTTACGCACGCCGAGGCCGGCAGACAAGCCGTAGTCGGGGCGGTGGGTGACGTACCCGACCCGCACGGCGATGGTTTTGCCGAAGACGTACTCACCGCCGATGTTCAAAAACTCCGCGTACGAGCGGGGGTGGACCGCATCGAGGGAGACAAAGAGCGAATGATCTTCGGCAAGATCCGGAACAAGGTCTAGGAGGTTCATGGAGATGCCAATCTTGAACGAGAGGGGTAGCTGGAAGCTCTCACGCTCGTATTTGATCTCCCGCGAGAAGTTGTTGATGGACACTCCAAATGCGAGACTCTTGAGCCCCGTTTTGTAGATCGTTCCAAAGTCAAACGCAAAGGTGCCGACAGAGTAGTCTCTCGCTACAAGTGATGTGTCCCGCCTTGTCTGGCCGGAGGCATCGGTCACCTGCGTGTAGACCGGGACGTAACTCTTTCCCAGGCTTTGACTTGCGTACTTCACCTGACCTCCGACGGAAAACTGGTTCGAGAGTGCTTTCCCGTAACCAAGGCCGACCACATACGCGCTCGGCTTCGGCCACCCTTCGATATCTTCATAGCCCTGCTCGTTCTGGGCAACACGAGTGAACTTGAACTCCCCGTAGCTGACGTTGAGTAAACTGACCCCCACTACACCGTACCTTCCTTCGAAGGGGGAAAATGCGACGGTGCCGGAGAGATACTTGATATCAGCTATCCACTTCAACTGGTTCGTGGAAAGATCCATGAAGGAGCTGACCGCAGCTATGCCGGCTGGATTGTAGAACAACGCCGTCGACGATCCTTCAATCGTTGTAAATGCTTCTCCCATGCCTGTTGCACGGGCATCGGTCCCGACGCTCAGGAAATTGAATCCGGTCTGGGCCAGTTTCTGTTGCGAGATGGCGACTGGAGTGAATTGGCCCTGAGCGAGAACTACCGACACGAGAACAAACACAAGTCGTTTCATCGAGAATTTCCTCAAGTATCACATTGTGCTGCCATAGTATGGTGCACTCTTCTTGCCGCGTATGGTGAACTTCAGAAGAATGCCGTTCGAAGTACTGGTATAGAGATCGTCAGCGCCTCCCCACGCGAAGTAACTCAACCCTGTACCAAACGATGCTTTGTAGGCTCCGTAAGGGGCACTGTAGGTTTTGTTGGGATTCACTATGACAATCCCGTCCGGAGAATCTGTGCCGATGTACAAAACTCCATCCGAAGAAAATGTGATGGCTAGTGGCGTGTTTGTCGGGTATGCGGCGAAATCAAAGTAGATCTCGGGTGTTCCCAAGCCGCTCGATGAGATCTGAGCGCGCCATATCTTTTCACCTGCCTCCGTTCGAGCAGCGAAATAGAGGTAGCCGTTGTAAACCCTCAGCGAGCGCACGTTGCCAACAAATGGAAATGTAGTGATGGTCTTGTCAGACTGAACGCGATAAATGTTGGTGCTGTTGCCACCTCCCCAGAGGTTCCCGTTCTGATCGAAATCAAGGTCGTAAATCGTGCTGCCAGTTGGAAGGGCCACCCAGAGGGCTGCTGAAGAGCCGCCGCCCGGCGAGAAACGATAGACAGCTCTGGAATTCCTTGCCGCGTAGAGATATCCGTTGGGACCCATTTTCAAACTCGTCCAGAGGGCAACACCTGCTGTCGCCAGCGCGTAACCCGATTCGAGCACCTGCCGGAGTGAGCTTGATGACGCCAGCCTCAATCCCACTCGAAGAATATGCCGCATAAAGATTCCCGGTAGCGTCGGTGGCGATCGATGTGGACAGTTCAGCGGGTAGGAGCCCTCCGAAGGTAACCACCCCGGCATTCAATCTGTACTGAGCCATATTGCTAAACAGGGTGGATCCAATCACGGCAACCCTGATGGCGACGCTGTCACTCGTCACCAGCGGCGCTTTGAGAGTGATCTGCGTGGGAGACGCAATCAGCAGCACTGCCGGCTGAGCGTTGAAAAAGACGGAATTCTCCTCCAGGACTGAGGAATAGTTTGTCCCCTGTACGATGATCGTATCCATGCCGGCGACCGCACTCCCAGCCGGGGTTACGCTTGTGATCGTCGGCTGCGGTCGGTACGTGGCATTGGGATTGTACAAGCTTATGTTCTCTGGATTCGAACAGCCGCCCAGGAAAAGGAGCCCGAGAGCGGCAAGGAGGATGAACGATGTTGTTTTTGCAAAGGGATACATTGCAGTACCTGTCTCTTGAGATTCAAGGTGTGAAAGATCGTCGATTCTGGTTCTCAGTTTTTTGATATCGCCCGCCTGCCCGCCAGACCGATGTGTGGCCAGTCAGACAGGAACGCCAAAGTTGCTGGAGCAAAAGCTCCACTTCATCATTCAGCGCTGTGTGTTCGTTCATGGATATTCTGACTTGCTTTCACGCGACGAATATTGAGATTAATTCGGGTTTTGTCAAGATGGAGTCTTTCGAAATTACTGTAACGAATTGGAGTGATATGGAGTACGTCGACGGAATACCCTCTACGCCGAACTGCTATTCAATTACCATTTCTGAGACTCGATGAAAGGTTGTGACCGCCGCAAAATTCGGGCCCCTGCTACTTCACAATCATCAATTATGAGTTGTCAAATGTTAATCAAGCCCGCTTCAAGGAGGGCCTTTTGATATCCTGCCGCAAGCCACAACGTTTTGCGAGGTCCGGTAGAACTGAATTCATGGTGAGTGCCAGTGTTGATAGGCGGGACAAGCTATGAACTGTGCCCGCCTCCGCGTGGATCACTCGACTGGTCACAACTCAGTCTGACCTCAACAGTCCCTTGTCGCATTTCTGCTGCGATCCTGACTCGCACAGCACTTGATATGCATTTGTGGGTTTCGTACGCTGAGACTAACGATCCTCACAACCTGCAGGAGGCTGATAGATGACGTCACGAGCATTGATTTTCCTCATTCTCCTCTGCCTAACACTGGAATCGGTCACCAATGCACAGGTGCTCCGTGTGGCTGAACTCTCGACCGGTCGCATCCGCCTCGCTCGACGGTTCAAAAACCGTCATCCTCCTCTCTGGCGGCATTCTTGAGGAGCATGGGACTTACCTTCCGGCGTACACGGATGGGATGTTGAGCGAGCGGCTTACCACAGAGGTCGCGGAAGCCGTGGTGCGCTCAAAACCCGGCTGGACGGTTCTGGTGTTTCCGCAGATCCCTCTTGGGACCAGCGGCTCAAACGAGCTCGGGGGCCATTTCGTGTTCCCCGGCACTTACGTCGTGCGCCCCGCGACACTCCGGGCTGTGTTCATGGATCTTGCGTCGGAGCTCGGCGAACAGGGATTCCGCTGGATCATCATCGTTCACGGGGCTCCGCACCACAATCGGGCTCTGGATCAAGCATCCGATTCCTTCCATGAAATGTACGGGGGACAGATGGTGAATCTCTGGGGCCTCGTTCCGGTGCTGGCCGGTTGGGGTTCCGTCCTTCAGAGCCTTACCGACGCGGAAAAGCAGGAAGAAGGCATCTCACTTCATGGAGGGATGGATGAGACAAGTCTCATGCTCTATCTTAGACCCGATCTTGTTGCTCCGGGCTACAAGGAGGCTCCGGTGACTACGGGTCATTCGCTGCAGGAGAGCTTTGACGTGGCGAAGCGCCCAGACTGGCCCGGCTACCTGGGCTCCCCGCGGCTTGCCAGCGCGCAGCTGGGAGAGAAGATCTGGCGGTCGTTCGCTGCAGCGGCGATCAATCACACGCTGAAGATTCTCGACGGATCCGACCCTCAACAGTTTCGACGGTACGAGGATCTCCTCGAGGGTATTCCGTTGTATCAGGAATGGATCAAGGCTTCGATGGACCGCGACACCCGGGGGGAATCGAAGCAGCGTCAGTGGCTTTCGAAGAAGGCTAAGTAGCACTATGGATTGGCAGGACGTCTAAACCTCTCCAACCTTGTCAGAGAGGTCCTGGACATACATCTCTTGTTGGGTTGTTTCGTGATGACATCGTCGAGCCGCCATCCGGCCATCGCGAGCGATTCCCATTGGTCTCGAAGTCCACTCGTATGATGGATGAGATGCCGTAGAGTGATCGGTGTTCCGAACTCATGCATCTCGGGCAAATGTTTCCTGATATCATCATCGAGCGAAAGCTTCCCTTGGTGGGCAAGCAGGGTGATGGCGAACGCGGTGAACTGTTTCGAAACGGAAGCCACGTGAAAGATCGTTGACGGAGTGATAGGGACATCGTACTCAAGATTCGCAGATCCATAGCCGCGTGCGTGGACGATGTTGCCATCCTTGGTCACTGCGACGGCGGCCCCGGGGGAATCCTTCCTGTCCCAGAGGACGAAGAGCTGATCGACTTTGCCGGCGAGCGTAGTAGCCGAAGGATGTTGCATCTTGAGCTCGATCGCGTAGCGGCCGGGCTTGGCCGTCGGTTCGAGCGCACCAACTTCAATCCTGTACACTCCTTTGATGTCCGGCGTGATGACGACCGGTTCCGGCCCCCGTTCACCGTTCGGGCTGTCAACTTCATCGGTCTTTTTCCCCGTGGGGTCGTAGACACGGACAACGACATCGATCCCGCGCTGGTCCACTTCGACGTAGACGAATTCGCCTTTGTCCACGGCGAGACTGTAACTGTGCGACTCTCCTCCCTTCAGCTCTTTCTCAATTGATTTTCCTTTCAGAAGAGAATCGGCTCCAGTCTGTGCCCGAGCGGATACGAAGCCGACCAGAATCACGGAGGTCAGAAGAACCAAGAATGACCTTTTCACGGTTTCTCCTTTCCAATGGCATTGGATGAGAAGCGATCGCTTGAATATTAGTGAGACGAACTGACGCAGGAGAAGTTGCATATCTTAGGCGACGAAACGCACCAGACCGTCACAGGCACCACGATCTAATTGTCAATTGACAATTCATATTTGAAAATTGTGTAGGACCCGGAGCATGAATTGCATTGAACAGGCAAGACGCGAAGAATGACGGGAATCTCTGTCACAGATCAGTTCTCTGTTCTCTCGAATCAGCACGACCTAACCACCTTCACTGTACCGCTTCCCGGGCAGCCATCGACCGACGCGCCTGCAGTAGTGCTCATATGATTCACCGAATTGATCTCTCAAAGTTGGTTCCTCATACAATATTACGAACAGGTTGAAGGCGACAAATGCGACGAGAGCGTACTCGAGGAGCGCGAGGGATTGAAACAGGAGTGTCTCTCCGAGTAAGATCGTGACAACTCCCACATACATCGGGTTACGGACGTAGCGATAGAGACCTTTCACGACGAGCTTCTTTGGGGGATCGACAGGTGAAAGAGTACCGCGACCGACGGCCGCAAACCCCCAGATGCAGTGAAGAAGAACTGCAGCTCCGATCCCAATGGGAATCAAGGCGAAAAGCTGCCAATTGCCCCACCCGGGAAACGCTGTAGGACTCCAACGCGTTGCGATGAGATGGGGAAGATAAACAGTAACCGTCCCCGGCAGGACAATGATCCAAAAAAGGCTTTTGGAAATCAGGATGGCCTGTGAGATACCCTTTGTCATGGCGAGAGTTCTTTATTCCGCTGCCCGAGCTATGTACTCCTGTAAGAAGCGGATCGTCTTCGACAAACGTACAGATTTTTCTTGAAATGTGCAGAGGAGACCGGAGAGCCTCTGAGAAGTCTCAAACCGATTGCACAGGCGGGCATCAACATTGTCGGGATGAGCGCAATTGCGTTGAATGTCGTGGATGTGGTGACCTATTGTGTTCGATCTTGCCTTCGAGTGGTCGAACCGTCGTAACTTCGACAAGTGCTTCAGAATCTCGGTTGTGCAAAATGGTTGGCAAAGAGTGAGCGTGAGCATGTGAGAAAGGACTTTCTCGTCACCCGTAATCTTCGCGACTATTTGCTCCTCTTTCATTCGCTCAGCCACAAGGAAGAAAGTATCGTCTATCTGTAGACAAATCCCGCGGCCACTCACCACTGAGCATCCCCAAACCAAAGGTTCCCGGCACGCCGTTGAGAATTCTGCAGCTCAGGCCGGAACTCCATCATCATACCCCGTGTTCTTTCTCAATAACTGACGCACAAAGAGTTCCGCATAGTTGAGGAGGAGCAATGATCCACTATCCGCTCACCGAAGACCAAATCCGCTTCTACCAGGGAAATGGGTATATCCGTTTGGACAATGTGCTGACCATGGATGAGGTGGAGGTTCTCCGGAAGGCTCTCGCGCAGGCCGTCGAGGACAAGAACAAATACAATCTCAACCTCGGCCCTCGAGCGGACGAAGGATACGCGAAAGTGTTCCTCCAGATGGTGAACCTCTGGGAACGCTATCCGGTGATTGAGGACTACATCCACAATGTCCGGATCGCGGAGATCGCTCGCAGGCTCACGCGATCGAAATTCGTCCGGCTCTGGCATGATCAGGCGCTGATCAAGTATCCGAAAGACAGTAAACCGACCGCTTGGCATCAGGACACCGTCTACTGGCCGATGAACGAAGCTGGAGGGCTTTCCTGCTGGATGGTGCTCGATGAAGCGACGGTGGACCGAGGCTGCATGTGGTTCGTCCCGGGATCCCACAAACTGGGTCCGCTTCCCCCCGTCGATCTTGGCAACGTCTCAACTGCCGACCTGAACTCAATCCTGCCTGAATCCTCCCGCGGCCTGAAACCGGTTGCAGTTGAGCTGATGCCCGGGAGTTGCACGTTCCACAATGGCCTTACCTTCCACTATGCCGGCCCAAACGTTACCGATATTCCTCGACGGGCGATGGTGACGATCTTCATTCCGGCCGGAACAACCTATAAGAAACACCCGCATCTGATCGGGGACCGCAGCGGACTTCTGCCGGGCGAGGAGTTTCACGGGCCACTCTTCCCGACTCTTGCGCGGGGTTGAGTGCCGACGCCGCGATATCACATCGGAAATAGCTGGTCCCGATGTGCTTCATCGGCATGTTTTCCGTCGTGGCAGGCCCCGACACAAAACGTCGGGGCGGGCAGGAACTTCTTCCCTCACTCTCAATGTTGGATGTATACGCATCGTAAGCCTGATGTTCCCCCCATTTGAATTCGTGTTTCAGGATAGAGGCGGTGTCGAGCAGTGTTATGAACCGCTCAGACGCTAAGGACGCCAAGTAGAACGAATTTGACTCCCTGGTGGCTTTGGCGGCGAAATTTAAGTCAAGGCCTGTCACCACATCACACCCCACACCACACGCTTGAGGCGTTGAATGGAGCAGAAAGACTCAGCAGCAGAGGGGCGCTTCCACAGGCGAATTGAGGCGGGAGAAAAGATCGAACCGAAGGATTGGATGTCCGACAAGTACCGCCGCCAACTCATCAGGCTGATCTCACAGCACGCACATTCCGAAATCGTCGGCATGCTGCCTGAAGGGAATTGGATCACCCGGGCTCCCTCGCTTCGCCGAAAGCTCGGACTCCTCGCCAAGGTGCAGGATGAGGCCGGGCATGGTCTTTATCTTTATTGCGCTGCGGAGACACTCGGAGTCAGCCGCGAGGAAATGACGGAGCAGCTTCTCTCCGGCGCCGGGTCCGGTGCTGGCGAATTACGGACTGGAAAACCTCAGATTCACAAAACCGGTGGTCGCGGGAGATACGCTGCAAGTCTGCCTGACGTGCAAATCAAAGCGGCCGAAGGAGGGTGAGGGTCGTGGGGTCGTCGAGTGGGACGTTACGATCTTCAATCAAGATCGGGAAGAAGTCGCATCGTACGTGCTTTTGACTCTTGTCAGAAGATCGCTCTCGAACGCGAAGGTTGGTGTCTCATGAGGTATCAATATCTTTCGTTTACAGTTTCAGAACACATTGCGCACGTGCGGCTCAATCGCCCGCCGGTCAATGCGCTGAACGGGGAGTTGGTGGCGGAGCTGACCTCCCTGGCGCGCGATTTCGTCCACTCGACAGACGTCTGGGTGGTGGAATTGTCCGCAGCAGGGAAGACATTCTGTGCAGGCGCCGATCTGAAAGAGCGGGCAACGATTCCGGAAGCTGATGTCGCGACCGTGGTCAGGAACATTCAAGCCATGGCTGTTGCGTGGATGCAAGTACCACAACCGGTGGTGGTCGGTATCCAAGGGCCGGCATTGGGTGGCGGCCTGGAGCTTGCGCTTGCCGGCGATTTGCTTGTCGCATCTGAAGAAGCCGTGCTAGGATTTCCGGAGGTAGGGTTAGGGATCATTCCCGCTGCGGGTGGCACACCGCGGCTGGCACAACGGGCTTCGATGGGGATTGCCAAAAAATGGGTCCTGACCGCGCGACAGTTTTCGGCACAAGAAGCCCTTGCGGATGGCGTGGTCGACGCCGTCGTTCCGCCCCGCTGGCATTACGTCAAGCGAAAGCGGCACTGAACGCTTCATGTGACGAGTGGTTGAAGCGAGGACTTCAGCAAGAGCTCGATATGTACGCCCCATTGATCGCGACGCGCGACCGGCGTGAAGCGCTTGAGGCGTTCGCCCAGAAGAGAAAGCCGGTCTGGAAGGGAGACTAAATCCGTTCTTCTTGAACCTCGTCCTTTGGCTTATCTCAAGGTCGAACCTTGAGCTCGTCGAAAGGTTCGGCTCGTCCCGAGAATCCTGAGTTCCACCAAAGAGCGTGGCAACCAAGCGCTCAGGACGAGTCACAAAACGATACGCCCCCGCTTCCCGGAGGCGTTTTTTTTGGTGCTCACGGATGGAAACGCAGGATCAGATCAAAGATTGGGGGCGAGAAGATTTCTATGAATAATCTTCGCTCCGTCGAAGCCGTTAAACTTGGTTGACGACGCTGTGCTGTAAGCGCCGATGTTTTCCGTCAACAGATAATCGCCGACCTCCAGATTCCCCGGCAGCTCCACTGAGAGAGAAATTTTGTCGAAACTATCGCAGGTAGGTCCGACGACTGCGCAAATTTCCGTCTCGCCGTGCTTCAATGCACTGAAATTGGGAAGCCAATGATCGTACACGACTCCTGAAAAAGTCTGGTACACGCCGTCATTGATATGATAGAACACCTTGCCATCCCTGCGGGCTTTGCCGATTATTTCTGAGACCAGCGTGGCGGCAGTGGCCACAATAAACCGACCGGGTTCGGCAAGAATTTCAATATCATCCGGGAACAGCCGCTTGAATTCGGAATTCAACAGGCCGGCAAGTTTCTCAAAGTGCGGGACGTGCGTATCGTACGGCACTGGAAAACCGCCGCCGATGTCCAGCAAGTTCAGACCGTATCCCTTCTTGCGAGCATCGTCGAAGATCTCAGAAGTTATCGCCAGCGCCTGAGTGTAGTTGTCGAAGTTCGTGCATTGGCTCCCAACGTGAAAGCTGATGCCCTCGACTTTCAATCCCATCTCGAACGCCTGATCAATCAGCGCTGCAGCTTCACCCGGCTCGACGCCGAATTTTGTGCTCATTTCCACCTGTGAGCCGGTGTCCGGCACCTTCACCCGCAGCACCAGTCCAGCGGTATCGCAATAGTCTTTCAACTTCTTCACCTCGGCACTGTTGTCGTACGTAACCAGCGGCTTGTACTGCCTGATCTTACTCAGCGTGTGTCGATCCTTGATCGTGTTGGAGAAGATGATCTTGTCCCAGACAAAGTACTTCTTCTCCTTCCTCTCGAAGTGCCGGATATACTGGTACACCTGCATGAATTCGTTGTACGAAGCCACATCAAAACTCGATCCTTCCTTGAACAGCGTTTCGATGATCTGCTGAGTGGAATTCGCCTTTACGGCGTAGTAGCACTGAACGCGCGGAAGATGCTTTTTGAATGTCCGATAGTTCTCCCGGATCTTGTCGTGGTCGAGGATACACAGCGGGGTGCCGTGTTGTTCCACGAGCTTCAGAAGCTCCTCTTTCAAGTCCAGTTCTTTTTCTGTGGAGCCAGCTATGGTCATCTCATCACCTGGGGGTGATTGAATGCAAGTGAGATATTCGAAATTCTACTTCCGAAACTTGAAGAAAACCCAAAACTCGAAACTGAAAACTCAAAACTTGAAACTCAAATGGCCTTTATTAGGAAGGAAGCTCCTTCATCATCCCCTTCAGATCTCCGATCTCTTTGTTGTTCTCCAGATACGACTTGGTCAGTTTCTCCCGCAGCTCATCTCCACGATCATACAATCGTTTCAACTTTTTGGGCTTGGTTGTTTGCAGCACGTATGCGGCGAGGAGCGGGAAGGCGACCGTCACGTCGACGTACGCTGTCACGGTCTCCTCCAGTTTGGTGGGATCGATTTTTCCCCAGCTGGCGGCTTCGCTTGGAGGCGCTCCGGAAAGTCCGCCTGTGTCGGGACGCGCGTCGGTAATATTGATGTCGTAGTCCTGACCCGCTTCGGGAATCATCAGCACTTCCTGAATCTGCGGCTCGGTTTGAAGCAAGAAGTTCTTCGGGCTGCCGCCGCCGATCAGGAGAACGCCCGTTTTTCCGTTTTCGTATTTCTTGGCGTTCAGAATAATGGCCGTCGAATCATTGACGTCGATACTCGGATTAATCTTGAGTTTGAAGTAGTCTCTCAGGCCGGCGACATCTGCCAGAAGTTCCAGTCCGGCCACGTTCATGCCGATGGTCGAATCGCCTGGCGACGAAGTGAATACTGGAATGCCGTTGCGATAGGCTGCGGCCAGAACGCTGACCTCACCAAGATTGTTCTTCTGTTCGTACTCGTTCACCACCTTACCGAGGTGATGGTAATATTCCCGGGTTCCCATTTCTTTTTGGAATTCAGGCCGCAGCATGATTTTGCGCAGGATGCGATCCGTTGCCATCAGCACGTCTTCATAATCGAAGAGAATATCGTAGATTCTGGTGACGCCCTTGTCGCGCAGGTCGGCGTCGTCAACGGTGTGGCTTCCCCGGAAGAGCGGCATGTCGAAAGCAAAGTGCAGGTCGTGGTACATATTGGCGCCGGTGGAGACCAACCAATCGATGTAGCCATGATTCATCAACGGAATGATCGTGGACCGTCCCAGACCGGCCGGGATCAGGGCGCCAGCAATACTTACCCCGATCGTTACGTCCTCCGGCGAATACTTGTCTCGCATCAGTTGGCAAGCGGCCCGAAGTCTTCCTCCGTTGTAGGCGTCCATATTGTCTATGACGGCCGCTATATCGCTGTCGCGAGAGATCGGCTTTGGGAGAACCCGCTTTCCGGAGAGATATTGATGCTTTCCCGGATGTTCCTTCTTCATGTGTTGCATGATGTTTCCTTGACTTTTGAGATGTTGAGTTCAAGAACAAAACCGTCAAGACACAAAGAGTGTTGGAATGATGAAAAAGTGGTAATCTCAATCAAGTCCCGACACATGTCAGCATATTCTCGGCGTCTTGGCGGTTCAAATAACCTACAAATTTAGCGGAGAAAGAGCTCAGACGCAAGAAATGACAAGCATGAAACGACGACGAATCGGAGTCTTGATGGGTTTCCTCCGGGACTCGCTCAGTACAGGCTATCTCGCTTGAACAACTGCAGGACGCACAGACCGTGCGGCGTCTCACGAACAATCCTTACCAATGTGTGGAGGCGAGAGTCTCCTATGCATGTCAAGAGGCTGTCGTTCAAGCATGATATCACACGGGATTCTTCTCCTTCGCCAAATCGTGTCAATCTCGGTGAAATGGAAATGCGTGGATTTCGTGGTCCGAAGAGGGCTTTCTTCGTGAAATAGAGAAATTGACTTGTCTAACGCATAGCCCCGGCAGCGCCTCCCTGGCGGCCTAGCCTTTTGCCTATGAAGTTCCGGCTGATTAGATTTGTTGTAGCAGAAGGTTTCCGAGAAAGGAATGATCAATGCTCGTGGGCGCTCGAAGAGGGTCTCCGAAGAGAATCGGCAGAATGTTGATGCTCGAACTTTGGCTGGGAGCAGCGGTCTCGCTTCACGCATATGCCTCGATTCAGGACAGTGCGTTGGCGGCACGACAGAGCACGGTGGAATGGGAACTCGGTGTGTTGAACGAGTCCAATTCGGGGAGCCTGACGAAAACAGGAAGCCCCCGAACGATTGATTGTCCCTACGGAAGAGCTGTCTGCTTCGATGGCGTAGGCGATGCGCTCTTTCTCGACGCGAATCCCCTCCAGAACCTGCGTCAATTCACGGTGGAGGTCCTTCTCAGGCCTGATCCGAAAGGACCGCCCGAGCAGAGATTCCTTCATATGGGAGAAATAAGCGGCGATCGCATGATGCTTGAAACGAGAATGACGGACGACGGTCGATGGTATCTTGACGCCCACATCAGATCGGGAGATTCTGCAAAGACTTTGATTGACAGACAAAAGACGCATCCGACGGGAATATGGCATCATATCGCTCTCGTTGTGGACAGCGGAAGGATGGACACGTATGTGGATGGCAAGCATGAGTTGGAAGGGAACGTCAGGTTTTCCCCATTCAGCGGCGGAAAAACATCCATCGGCGCGCGAAGGAATAGAGTATATTGGTTCAAGGGAGCGATCTGCAAGATCCGAATCACACCAAAGTGTTTGAACCCATCAGATTTCGCGAGATAACAACTGCCCTCATAATACGACAAGTCTGAAGGAGCATCGAAAATGCGAAAATCTCTATCGCTTGTTCTCGCTTTCATGGCGATCGGTGGCATCGCGACTGCCCAGCAAACCCGCACCGAAGTCATCAAGGCCACCACTCCCGCTGACGATGCGAAAGCAAACAGTGAAACTGTGCCAGATGTGTATGCGGTGAGCGGCCAGTTCGAGAGGGTCGTAGTGTTGCGTTTCAAATACCAAGCCGATTTGTTAGCCGGGCTGGAGAGCATGGTGAAGCAGCAGAAGATTCTTAACGCCATTATCCTTGCGGGAGCAGGATCGGTGAGGAACTATCATGTTCACTCAGTGAGCAATCGTACGTTCCCTTCGAAGAATATCTATGTCAAGGATGCCACGGCCCCTGCTGACATCGTAAGCATGAATGGATACGTGATCGATGGCCGAGTTCATGCACATTTGACCATGACAAGTGCCGACAAGGCATTCGGCGGACACCTTGAGTCGGGTACAACCGTCTTCACGTTTGCCATCGTTACCGTGGGTGTCTTGAAAGAGGGGATAGATCTTAGCCGTTTCGACGACAAGACGTATCGATAGATCCCGTGCACTCGCCTTGCTGGATCGGCTCGACGTGAGTGGAACGTTGCAGAGAGGATCCGTCGAACTGAGACATACTTGGGGGTTGTCGGGGGTTTCCTGCTTTCCAGGCTCATCCGCCACAGTCGATCTCTCTTGCCGCACTACGCTGTGTGCGTCGCTTCTTTGCCAAGAATTGGAATACGCACGCCGCTGTCCAAAAAATAACTCTTGACAATTGAAAACTAAAGGCGTAAGCTTGTCATACCTAGTATACTAGGTGCTCGCCTTATGCCGATTGATCTGCACGACTCGACTCCTCTCTACCTTCAAATCGTCGACGATATCAAGTCGAAGATACTCTCCAAGAAATTGCGAGTGGGCGATCAGCTTGGCTCTCACGCCGAGCTGGCGTCGTCTTATGGCGTGAGCCTCATTACCGTCAAGAAGGCGCTGGCGACGATGATCTACGAAGGGATCATTTACAGCCGCGTTGGAAAAGGGACGTATGTGGCCGAGCCATTGCTCGACACGGATCGGCGTGAGCACCAGACCATTGGACTTGTCCTTCGCGACATCCGCAGCCCCTTCTTTTCGCGTGTGATGCACAGTGTAGAGGAGTCTGCATACGAGCTTGGCTACCATGTGCTGCTTTCGAACTCCTCCGGCAGAGCAGAAAAAGAAGAGGCTCAGATCGCGCGGTTCCGGAAGTTCGGTGTCCAGGGCATGATCATCGCTTCCATGACCCACAAGTATCATGCGACGCCGACCATCCGCAGGTTACTCCACGAACGATTTCCCTTCGTCATGGTGTCCTATATTGAAGATGAAGACGTTCCGTTTGTCGGCAGCGACCATGAGCTGGGAGGGTATCTGGCAACCGACTATCTCATTAAGCGGGGATATCAGAAGATTGGCTACATCAACGGGGAAAAAGGAAATTTGGTTGGTGGCTTGCGTCGGCGTGGTTACGAGGCAGCGCTCAGAGCACATGGTCGGCGGATCGACAAAGGACTCATTTTTCAGCTTCTCCGGCGAGGAGAGTGGCACGATTATCAATCTGGTTATGAGATAGGCAAGAGATTCGGGAAGCTGAACGTGAAACCCGATGCAGTCTTTGTGTACAATGATCTTTCGGCGCTCGGATTCGAGGATGCGATACTCGATCAAGGATTGAAAATCCCTGAGGATGTCGCTATTGTCGGTTTCGATGACATTGAGCGGGGCCGACATGCGGTGATTCCACTGACCACGATGCGGCAACCGACAGATGTCATCGGGCGGGAGGCGATGGAACTACTCGTCAAACAAATGGAGGGGAAGGAAACTCCCATTCGCAAGGTTCTCAAGCCGGAGCTGGTCATTCGAGAGTCCACGCGCGGTCAGAGGAAAGGTCACACTCAAAGCAAGAGTACTTCACGGTTTGCGACCGAACGCCAAAGATCCTTATGAGTGGCATGGGAGATAATAGTCCTGTCATCGACGATTCCACAGCGACAATGATGGTTCACAGCATCGCCATTCGAGCTCAGCAAATGAGGCAAGGGAAGCCTCTTCGTGAAGGGGGCCTTGGTCGGTGCAGCGATACTCGGACCGCAGGTGAACTCTATCGGTTCGCGGCAACACGCGCTCGTGGAACGGTAACTGCAAGCTTTGAAGGGTTTGAACTATCCTGATGAGGTCGCATCAATGAGACAAAGTGAAGTATTTGTGGAAGGTGAGCACCGACCGTGGGAGACGGTTGGCGAAGGCGTCCAACGAAGGATCCTCGGCTATGATACTGAGTTGATGATGGTATGCGTGAAGTTCAGAAGAGGATCCATTGGATCTGTACATAAGCATTCCCACCGCCAGGTGACGTACGTGGAGTCCGGCTCATTTGAGGTGCAGATCGGTAGTGAAAAGAAGGTGTTGACGGGTGGTGACTGCTACTTCATTCCGCCGAATGTCCCGCATGGTGTAATCGCACTGGAGGACAGCAGTCTCGTCGACGTGTTCACGCCAGCCCGCGAAGATTTTCTTGTCACGAAGTGAATCGCATGTTTCTCAGAGTTCTGGTCAAATCGCTCAGAGCAAGTAGCAGAAAGGATCTTGAATGAAGAGTATCTTCGATCTCTCGGATAGAATCGCGATTGTAACGGGCGGGTGCAGAGGCTTAGGGCAGGGGATGGCAGTAGGTCTGGCGGAAGCCGGTGCCGACCTTGTGCTCGTCGATCGTCAGGAAGCGAACGAGAGCGCCGACATGGTTCGGTCGCTGGGCCGAAAGGCCCTGACGCTGACAGCCGACCTTTCGACGATTGGCGTCATCCCCTCCATTGTTCAAAAGACGATCGAGACATTTGGAAAAGTCGACATCCTCGTCAACAATGCTGGCATCATTCGGCGAACGCCAGCGATTGATTTTTCAGAAAGGGATTGGGACGAGGTCATGGCGATCAACGCGAAGACGGTCTTCTTTTTCAGCCAGGCGGTCGCCCGTGACATGATGAAACGGAAGTACGGCAAAATCATCAACATTGCTTCGTTGCTGAGCTTTCAGGGTGGCATAATTGTTCCGTCGTACGCAGCGAGTAAGGGGGCGGTCGCGCAAGTGACAAAAGCCCTCGCCAATGAGTGGGCCCAGCATGGGATTAACACTAATGCGATTGCGCCCGGTTACATGGCCACGGACAATACGAAGGCGCTGCGCGAAGATCCCGCCCGCGCCAAAGCGATCCTGGACCGAATTCCCGCCGGGCGGTGGGGAACGCCGAAGGACCTGGCAGGTGTGGCGGTGTTCCTCGCGTCTTCCGCGTCTGACTACGTGAACGGTCACGTGCTCGTGGCGGATGGCGGATGGCTCGCACGATAGACGTGAAGAGCACCCTGCTCTCTCTTGCAGTCGTGGCGCTGACGATCGTCGCGTGGCAAGCTCCTGCACAGAGCTTGGACTCTCTTGTCTCGCACGCGCTGCGGTTTGCCGTACACCAGGTAGGGCAGACGGCACTCGAAATCCATGACAGCACAGATTTTCCCCGGAGCACAAATCCCGATGGTTCGTGGAAAACCAGCGCCGCGCGTGAGTGGACCAGCGGCTTCTTCAGCGGCTGTCTCTGGTATTTGAACGAATACACAGAAGACCCGGGCTTTAGGTACGCAGCTGAGCGATGGACAGCAGGGATCTCAGGGCAGCAGTTCGACACGGGCACACACGACGTCGGGTTCAAGATTTTCAACAGTTTTGGAAATGGGTATCGCGTGTACCCATCGAAGGGGTACAAAAAGGTCATTCTTCAGGCGGCTCAGACACTCACAACTCGATTCAATCCGACGGTCGGATGCATCAAGTCGTGGGACAATCCCAAGTGGGCCTATCCCGTCATCATAGATAATATGATGAACCTCGAGTTGCTTTTTTGGTCGGCGGAGCACGGCGGACCGAAACGGCTGTGCGAAATCGCGATCAAGCACGCAGAAACGACGATGAACAATCATCTTCGCCCGGACGGTGGAACGTACCGCGTCCTCGGCTACGACACGACCAGCGGAGCGGTCATCGCGCGGAACACGCATCAGGGGTATGCGGACGAATCCGTCTGGGCACGAGGCCAAGCGTGGGCGATCTATGGGTTCACGATGACCTATCGATTCACGAAGGACGGCAGATTTTTGAAAACGGCTCAGCGCGCCGCGGACTACTTCATCGATCATCTTCCGCCAGATTACGTGCCATACTGGGATTTCATGGCCCCCGACATTCCGAATGAACCCCGGGATGTTTCCGCAGCAGCCATCACCGCATCGGCGTTGTTTGAACTCTCAACGTACTCAGAAACCGAATCGCAGCAGGCAACCTATCTTGACGTTGCCAAGAAGATATTACGATCACTGTGCTCGGGCCCGTATCTGGCAGAGGGGACAATTTCTCACGGCATTCTGAATCACGCGGTCGGCAGCAAACCGGCTGATTCTGAAGTTGATGTGTCGCTCATTTATGCTGATTACTACTTCATCGAAGCGTTGCTTAAGTACCTTTGGCTGAAGAACTAAACGTTGGGCCCTCTCTGGACAATCGCGCATAGTGTCCAAGCTTGAAGAGATTGCTGCGAAAGAGAGGCACCAGGAAATTCGAAACAGCACTGACACAACAATGATCAATCGCTGGAAATCAAGATGAGAAAGACTATTCTGTTGGCGTTTGCTCTTCTCCTCGCGGCAAACGCACTTTCGCAGGAAAAGCAGGCAATCATTCGCGTCAAGAATCCCCTGTGGCTTGATCGCCCTGGCGAAATTGTCAGCGTGCCCTGGAAACACATCAAAACAAAATTGCCATCGCTTGATCCAGCAGCAATGTCAATTCGTGAAGCACAGTCAAACGTCGATCTTGTCTACCAGGTGGTCGACTACAACGAGGATGGCAATCCGGATGAGTTGGGGTTTCAATCAAGCTTCAAAGCGGGAGAGACGAAGGAGTTCGTCGTGAAGCAAGCGACCGAGAAGGCATCGACATTCCAACCGCTTACAGATGCCCGTTTCGTGACCCCGCGTGAAGATCTTGCCTGGGAGAATGACCGGATCGCTTTTCGGATGTACGGTCCCGCGCTTGCGAAGGAAGTCAATAACGGTATCGACATCTGGACCAAACGAGTTCGGCATCTTATTGTCGATAAGTGGTACAAAGGAGAAGAGCAAGACCCGAAAATCTCGTATCATGAAGACCATGGTGAAGGCGCGGACTACTTTTCGGTCGGCAGATCGCTCGGCGCCGGTGCTTGCGCCCTCTTGAAAGATGATTCACTGTATCAACCGGGCGTATTTGCGAAGCACAGGATCATCGCGACTGGACCACTGCAGGCGATCTTCGAACTAACATACAACCCCGTGGTGTATGAGCGTAGAAGGATAACTGAGGTCATGCGGATAACGCTCAACGCAGGGGTTAACTTGAACAGAATCGATGTCACATTCTCGACTGAGTCTGGCAAAGGAAAAGCGGCGTTCGCCTCTGGCATCGTCAAACGCAAGGGGACAACCACCTCTAGCGACAAGAAAGCTGGCTGGACGAGCCTCTGGGGATTGACGGCGGGTAGAGAAGAGATCGGATATCTCGGAACAGGCATCGTCATGCCAAGAGCCACGTTGAAGAAAGTGAAAGAAGATAGCGTCCACGCGCTGATCATCGGCAAAGCAGAGTTGGGAAAGAGCTTCACCTACTATGCTGGTGCTGGGTGGACACGCAGCGGGGACTTCGCAAGCGCCGAAGATTGGACCAAGTATCTCACTGAATTTGCACAAAGGGTTCAGACTCCGCTCGTTGTGCGTATTGTGACAAGGTAGAGGAGGCAGAAGGAGCATGGACGTTGGGATAGGCATTCGATGGTCGTGAAATTCGGTTCAAACCCGTTCCCGGCTCCAAGGCGGTGACTGAAGCCCGCAACCAGGATTTCAAGGGCAGCTATTTGATCGTAAGTGAATGACATCACCCGGACAACTCGAAGAGGAGTACAGGAATGAACATACGGTTCTCAACAGATCCCAACGGCTTCAGGGCGATGACGACCCAGGATCTCCGGAGGTCGTTTCTCATCGACAATCTCTTTCTTCCCGACGAAGTGCCCATGGTCTATTCCGACATCGATCGCTCGATTACGGGTACTGCTGTCCCTGTCAAGGGGACT
>Ga0315281_10002992_pt1 | contig 24878 bp, 30 predicted proteins | sample YL17G07_0_MG_FD_204540 | JGI IMG/M metagenome (GOLD analysis project Ga0315281, IMG submission 204540) | Sediment microbial communities from Yellowstone Lake, YNP, Wyoming, USA - YL17G07_0 | ecosystem: Environmental > Aquatic > Freshwater > Lake > Sediment | place: USA: Wyoming | collected... | reverse complement strand
GCAATTACAAAAAGAAAAACATGATTTAGTTCACGATGTTATGAGAATTCAAAGCATTAGAAATCAGTTCACGATGTTATGAGTGCAGTCAACTAAGGAATTAGAGAAGACCATTATGGATTTCTTAAGGATACACAATGAGAATCCGAAAATATTTACATGGACAAAGGATGCAAAGACGATTTTAACAAAGGTCAAAAAGTGTAAAGAAGTGTTACAGACAGGACACTAGTGTGCTGTCTTATAAATAACTTTACTAAGACTGTCATTCCTGCGGAGGCAGGAATCCAGAACCATAGCGACTGGATTCCCGTCAAGCGGGAATAACAATAGAATAAAGATCTCAGGAGGTAATCATGAAAGCGAGATTATTTATTATTCTTATCTTATCAATATTCACTCTCCTTTTTTGTAAGGAAAAAACACTTACTCAAGAGAAAGGAAAAGAAACTATGGAAGCTGAAAAAATTAACACTAAGATTGCTACCTTCGCAGGCGGATGTTTCTGGTACACAGAGGCAGACTTTGAAAAACTACCCGGTGTAGTAAAAGTTATCTCCGGTTACACAGGCGGTCACAAGGAAAACCCATTCTATGAAGAGGTCTCCTCCGGCACAATAGGACATGTCGAAGCATTCCAGGTCTATTATGACCCGAAGAAAATTACCTATGATGAACTGCTCAATTACTTCTGGAGGCACATTGACCCAACAGATGAAGGAGGGCAGTTTGTTGACCGCGGTGCACAGTATCGCAGTGTCATCTTTTATCAAAATGAAGAAGAGAAAAGGCTTGCTGAAGAATCCAAAGAAAAACTGGGAAAGTCAGGACGGTTTAGGAAACCGATTGTCACTGAGATTCTTCCTCTTAAGAAATTCTATAATGCAGAGGATTATCACCAGGATTACTATAAAAAACATTCCTTTAAATACAAGTTCTACAGGAATGGTTCAGGACGTGAAAAATATTTAAAAGAAGTCTGGGGGAAGGAAATGGAAAACAAAAATGAATCAACTCAAAAGAAACATACAAAATTAGATGATACAACCCTGAGAAAAATACTTACACCTCTTCAGTATGAGGTTACACAGAAAGAAGGGACAGAACCGCCATTTCAGAATGAATACTGGGATAATAAAAGAGAAGGAATCTATGTAGATATCGTTTCAGGAGAGCCTTTGTTCAGTTCACTTGACAAATATGATTCCGGTACAGGTTGGCCAAGCTTCACAAAACCTCTTGAACCTAACAATATAGTCGAAAGGGAAGACAGAAAACTTTTCAGCAAACGCATAGAGACAAGGAGCAAACAAGTCGATTCCCATCTCGGCCATGTTTTCAATGACGAACCTCCTCCCACAGGACTGAGGTATTGCATGAATTCTGCTGCATTGAGGTTTATTCCAAAAGAAGACCTTGAAAAAGAAGGATATGGAGAATACCTTAAGTTATTTAAAAAGTAACAGCGAACCCGCCCTGGGTGCGGGGTCGACTCGCTGAGCTGAGCATCTAAAGAACTTAAAGAGTTAGGAGACCCTGAAACAACCCCTGAAACAAGTTCAGGGCAAGGTTCAGGGTGACATTTATTATTGACTTATGATTGTTTCTTGTGTCGTATCCCCTGAATGCTCTATTTCAGCATCTTGTGCCGGGGCTGTATCCTTTTTGAAGCGTCTTAGTCTTTTCTCTTCCTGTTTTTTCTGACGTAATACTTCTTTTTTTCTTTTATCACTTTTAAATGGACGGGACTGTTTTGCCAAATTATCCTCCTTATTTTGATTGACAAAATTATAACACATAAGTGAACAATAGTTGACTTTTTATTATTAAAGATGTCATAATTTTAATGAAGTTTTAGAAGTTTTTGTAACTGACAGGGCCACAAAGACTTTTAGCTTTGTGGCCCTGTTTTTTGTTAGTCAAAAATATTTCTGAAGCTTTAGTACATAAGGAAGGAGGTAAACCAAATGGCTACTGGAAAAGTAAAGTGGTTTAACGAAGCCAAGGGTTTTGGTTTTATCACAACTGACGAAGGCAGTGATGTATTTGTACATTATTCTTCGATTCAGGGAAATGGGTTTAAATCCCTTGCCGAAGGTGATTCGGTCAGTTTTGAAATAGAAAAAAGTCCCAAAGGTCCCAAGGCAATCAATGTAGTAAAAAACTAATTATTTAAGAGTCCTCCCGGGTCCGGGAGGACTCTTATCTCAAGAAAAAGGAAAAATGTTACACAGACAAAATTATTTAGCAAGGATGGAACAGAAAAAAGAAAACAAGATTGCTGCCGGTCTGGTTTCAGAACACTATCCTAAAGTTTCCGGTATGGTTTTTCACATGACATATTATCAGAAGGCAGCAAATCCGGTTCTCATGGTGCGCACTGTTAATTTCTTCCCAACCAGTTACGCCTACTTTAATATGGAGTGTATGATAAAGGGCTGCGTTGACGGCGGTTTTGACTTAACTTCTATTATCGCCAATCTGATTAAAAGTCATAAGAAGTCGGCAAAGGGAAAGATGGTTTGTTCTGGTCAAGGCGATTCTCTCAGCCCCGACCACGCCCATGTCTCTTACGAAATAACTATCCAGTATAAATAGCCTCCATAGCTCCTGGAATAAAACGGTAGTCCTGTCGTACTTCAAAACTTGTTTGATGCATGGACAGGGAATTGTTCGTTTATTGATGTGGAAATATGTCTTAGCATGGACACCAATGGTCCTGATTGCGATTGCCAATGGCGCTCTTCGGGAAGCGTCGTATGGAAAATACATGAGCGAATTACAGGCTCATCAGATATCGACTTTGTTCGGTCTTCTGCTGTTCAGCGCTTACATCTATGTAGTCATTCGCACCTGGAGGCCTGATACATCTGAGCAAGCCATCACCGTCGGTCTAATCTGGCTTGGACTAACAGTCGCTTTTGAGTTCCTGTTTGGGCATTATGTTGTGGGGCAGCCTTGGAGCAAACTTCTTTATGACTACAACGTCTTCGCCGGACGCGTGTGGTTAGTTGTTCTGATCTGGGTCACAGTTGCGCCGTATGTCTTCTACCGTCTGCAGAAATAGCCGCTCAAGATTCACGGGTTAGGTATTCAGTACAAATACCCTTAATATCTTCTGGAATAAACGGTTTTTCTTCTTTACAAATTTGTACGCAAAACATCAAGTCCTGACGTTTTGTGGTAACTTAGAAAGTATGGCAAAAAGACTTGAACTCGATGAAGCAAGAGAGCAGATAAAGAAGATGCTCAAGGCATCAGGCATTTCTCTTGAAAAGCTGCTGGCAGGACTTAAAGAAGAAAGGGAAACCCTTTATAAAGAAACATATGCCAAAAAAAGAGGGTAAGGTTTTCCTCGATTCAAATGTTATTTTATCAAGGCTTTGTTACAAGAGATAAAAAGGATTTTTTGAAACCTCAGACAAAAGAAAAATATCCTCTCAAAATTGTATCACCCTCAGAATTTCTTGAAATTGTTCTCCCAGAGATTCTTAAAGATATATAACCGGTGCCCTCAGCCCCGCCCTCGCCCTTATCTCTTATGGGATAAGTGTCCAATACAAATAGTCTCAATGAATATCAAGAGGTAAAATCTTGACAGCCCATTTTTATCTATCTATAATGCTATCAATTGTAGAATAAGCTTTAAAAATAAATGTTAGAAGGGTGAAAAATAGAAATATGAATTTACACACTATACTTTCCCATTTAAAAGAAGCAAAGGAAGAACTGGATAACACCATCGAAGAGATTGAAAAGAATAAAGATTATGACTTTGGAGAATTTGCCATCGCAATGTCTCACCTTTATCATCATTTAAACACAGCCTGGAACTTACGTGATGCAACAACCCAAGAAGCTGAAGAATGCTCAGAGGAAAACTTCAAAAGGTGGCGCAAATTTCCTAAAGATGAAGAATTATTTTTAGATGATTAATATAGAAAGATTGACTTCTAACAACCGCATCAACCAAGAAAGAGGGACAAGAGGATCAGGTATTTAACTTTGATGTCAGCTAAAAGTGGTTGCCTGCGCTGGTCATGCATTTCGTTTGACAAGAAAAAACAAACCACACAGGGGAGGAGTCATGGAAAAGGCAGAATTAAAGAGTTTTGAGACTCCGGACGAAGTCCGAGAGTTTCCAAAGGGACGGCTTGAATTGATCAAAATCGGCGGCGCTACTATTGGCCGCGCCATTTTCAATCCGGGGTGGCGGTGGGCCACCTCAGTCCAACCGCTGGGCAAGACTAAAAGCTGTGAAGCCCCTCATTTTCAGTACCACGTTTCCGGGGTGCTTCACATCCTGATGGATGATGGCACTGAACTGGACTGCAAACCGGGAGACGTTTCACTGCTGCCATCCGGTCACGATGCCTGGGTCGTCGGAAATGAGTCCGCGGTGGTCGTAGATTTTCAAGGTATGATAGACTACGCCAAGTCAAAATAAGTTATGCACAGTATTAAGAAAGATAAAATAGAAGGAGGAGTAAAATGAACAGGGTAATGCACATCGGTTTTTTTTGTATTGTATTCCTTATGGTTTTAGGAGCGTTTTCCAGAACTGGGGCGGAATCTGAATTTAAGGACACACCGTATTTTTCCGGGATGCCGAGCTATAAGATTGTTGACGCATCAGATCAGGAGTTCTCTGATTACCGTTTTTATAACGGCAAGAATTGTACTACGATAGAGGGGAAAAAAATTTTCAGGGCGTATACCTTGAAGGAAGACGCAAAACAGTCCAGCGATCTTCAGATTTCACGTAACTACTCGAATTCTGTCAAGAGTATGGGAGGCACTATTGTGTTTGAAGGGCAGTGTTCTGGATCTGACTGTGCGGAAAACTGCGGCGGCCGCATGATGGTTGGAAAGGTCACGAAAGGAGGCAATGAGCTTTGGATTGAGGTGGCGCCTTTCAATGACGGGAATGATTACTACCTTACACTCGTGGTGAAGGAGGCCATGAAGCAGGATGTCACGGCGGGCGTCATGTTCGATGCCCTCAACCGTGATGGGCATATTGCCCTTTACATAAACTTTGATACCGGCAAGTCGACCATTAAACCTGAGTCAAAGCCGATCATCAATCAGATTGTAGAGATGATGAAGGCAAATCCCGGTCTGAAGATAGGCGTGGAGGGCCACACAGACAACGTGGGCAACCCGAAATCGAACAAGACCCTCTCTGATGAGCGTGCAAAGTCAGTTGTTGCAGCAATTGTCGCACAGGGTATTGACACGAAACGCCTGAGCGCTGCAGGCTATGGCCAGGATAAACCTATTGCTGATAACAAGACAGAAGAAGGCAGGGCCAAGAACCGCAGGGTCGAGCTGGTAAAGAAATAAGGTCGGCAATGGATATTGTGTCCAATAAACAAGCCTATCCAATAAGGAGGAATGTATGAATTATAGGAGAATTATCATAGTAGTTGCACCTCTTTTTCTGGTCAGCGTAATAACAGCAGGCGCTGAGGAGAAGTTCGGTGTAAAAGTTTACAGCGGTGCAAAATATGATGCAGCCATATCAAAAAACGTTTCTGAAACCATTTCTATTAATGCGGCTTGCTACCGCACGAATGACAGCGTAGCGAAAGTTAGTGAGTTTTACAAGAAACAGCCTGGCATGAAATACACAGGCGGAGAAAAAGTAAGCTCCGCATTCAGCAATGGTACTGTTGATGTCACCATTCAGAACCCATGGATAAATATGATGACCGGAAAGATGATGACTGATACACTTATAACGATCGTGAAGCAAGAATGACTAACAAGAGAAGCCCAACAAAAACACTTATGCGGAAGTCGAATAGCCGCCGCACTGTTTTAGTGTAATGCTTAATCTAAATTTATGACAGAATTTAACAAATCACAATGGGCGAAGCCTAAATTTACACAAGAATACAGAGATAGTGCGGATTTTTATATTGTTGAGCGGAGAAGACTGCTTGAAATTTTGAAGTCTTTCTATGGGCATTTCATCGGTAATAAAACAAAAATCAATGTTCTTGACCTTGGATGCGGAGACGGAATCGTTATTCAGGAGATTCTAAAAATAGATAACTCAATAGAAGCTACTTTAATAGATGGTTCTGAAGATATGTTAAATAAAGCAAAAGACAGGCTGAAAGATTCTGAAAACATTCGTTTTATTAAAGCAAGCTTTCAGGATATTCTGAATAAGAAAATTGCACTCCAGAACTTCGATTTTATAGTTTCTTCACTTGCAATACATCATTTAACCATGAAGGAGAAGAAAGCCTTATTCAGGACTATTTATTCCCATTTGAATGTTGAAGGCTATTTTTTGAATATTGATGTTATCCTTGCCCCATCTGATGCACTTGAACAGTGGTATCTTTCTCTTTGGAGAAAATGGATTGCAGAAAGAAAATCTATTTTGGGAATAAAGGGTAATTCTTATGATGATATTATCCAGAGATACAAAGATAACAGAGACAACAAACCAGACACCCTGGACAAACAGCTAAAAGCTCTGAAATCTGTTGGCTTCAAAGATGTTGATTGCTTCTATAAGTATGGAATATTTACGATATATGGAGGAAGGAAATAATAGGCTTATAAATCAGTACTTATAGAAGTTAGGGCACAGAGGGAAACGCTCTTTAATGGAGTCCGGAACTAAAAGGTTAGTTAATGCCTCCTTTCCTTAAGCAAAACAACCTTAATTTCTTCCACTTTCTTTAATTGCTCATCATTGGTCACGAATACAGAAGCTCTTTCTGTGATTGCCGTTGCTATTTGTATAGCATCAGGCGTACTTATTGAATATTTTGCTCTTAATGTTGATGCCAGATCTGATACCGCGAGGTCAACAGGAAAAAATTTAAGATTTGGAAATGTCAGGAGTAGATCCCTGTAATCAGTGACAACCTTTGTTAGTCCTTCTCTCTTCGGCTTTACAAGAATCTCGAGCAAGGTGAGAAAAGAAGTTGCTGCATGATATTTCCCTTTTTCAATATCGTCAAACAGCATTTCTGTAATATTTGAAAATTCCGGATGGTCTTCAAGATGATAAATGAAGACCATTGTATCGATACCGATAATCTGTCCCTCAGAGACCCCTTTCACCAAGACTCCCTCTCCTTCTTTACATATTTAAGGGGATCAATTCCTCTCCACACATCTTTATGCAGTCCTTTAAGTTTTTTTGAATAACTCTTAGGTTTCTGTTTAATAACAATCTTGTCTTCCACTACATCAATAATTAGCTCATCACCTTCTGTTATTCCAACAGCATTTCTGACCTCTTTGGGTATGACCAACTGACTCTTTTTACCCAATTTTGTTGTAATAGGCATATAATCCCTCCTATTTCATATTAGTATGAATTATATAATATTGGTATGAAATTAGCAATATTAGTATGATAATGATTTTCTGGCCTTTCACTTTTCTCTATCCTCTTTAATTGCTGCAGTAAGGACAAGGACGAACTGCTTAACAAGACTGCCTTGAAGAGATTCTGAACCAAGTCAGAATGACGACAGTTTTAAAATGATGAAGAGATGCTGAAATGAATTAAGCATGACACATGAAGAGTTATCAAACAAGTAAAAGAAAAGCTATAATACCGCATGCTAACCAAACCATTAAAAATATTCTTTTGGGTATATATGGAATCGGGCATCAAAATTTTCTATTTAAAAAAATGAGGAGGTAATTAGATATGAAAGTACATTTTAGAGATAGGATTCGAAACTTCAGAGCAAATTATATGAAACTTCTTTTGGTTTTAATCATTATTCTTATCACTGCCTGTCAGACAGTCCCGATTACAGGCAGGCAGCAACTTAACATCATCCCCTCAGAAACTGTCCTCAGCATGAGTTATACCAATTACCGCGAATTTCTTTCGAATCACACTGTGATTAAGGATACACAGGATGCAGAGATGGTAAAAAGAGTCGGTCAGAGGATTCGTCATGCGGTAGAAACATACTTTTCTCAGAACAATCTATCTGATAGGCTGAGTGGTTACCGTTGGGCATTCAATCTTGTTGAGGATAAAGCTATCAATGCATGGTGTATGCCGGGAGGAAAGGTCGTGGTATATACAGGAATCTTGCCAGTAACAAAAGATGAAACGGGTCTGGCTGTTGTCATGGGGCATGAGATAGCTCATGCTGTTGCACAACACGGTGATGAGCGAATGAGCCAGGGACTCCTTGCACAGATGGGTGGTGTTGCACTCTCAACAGCACTTTCTGAGAAACCGAAAGAGACAACAGCTTTGTTTATGACAGCCTATGGACTTGGTACACAAGTGGGGGTATTACTTCCCTATAGCAGGCTTCAGGAATCTGAAGCAGACCGCCTGGGTCTGGTCTTCATGGCTATGGCAGGATATGATCCGCACAATGCAATTGATTTCTGGAAAAGGATGGCATCGGCAAAACAGGGTGCATCTCCTCCAGAATTTTTGAGCACCCATCCAGCAGATGAGACCAGGATAAGGAACATAGAGAAATTAATCCTCGAGGCAATGCGGTATTACAGAGAGTAAATCCCATACAACATGCCTGATAAGCCATTAAAGATATTCTTTTCTGGAATCGGTGGCAGCGGGGTGTCAGCAATAGCCTGTTTTATGGCAGATCGAGGGCATATTGTTACTGGGTCGGACAGGTCTTTTGAGGCCAACCCAAAGCATCCTTTATACAGAATACTAAAATCTAATGGAATCACTATCACACCTCAGGACGGAAAAGGTATTGACAGCTCATTTGACTTTGTAGTCTTTAGCACAGCTGTGGAGCATGACAGGCCGGAATTCATAAAGGCAAAAACTCTGGGATTACCAATGAAGACAAGACCTGAATACCTCGCAGAACTCACATCAGAATTTAAGACTATTGCAGTCTCAGGGACAAGCGGAAAATCAACAACTGCTGGAATGCTCGCTTTCCTGATGCAAAGACTCGGAATGAAGCCTAATTTTATCGGCGGAGGCAGGGTAAAGCAGTTTAAAACAGATAAACACCCTGGGAATTCTTTAGCAGGAGACAGTGATATCCTTATCATAGAAGCATGCGAGTCTGACGGCACAATCATTAAATATAAACCCGAGCATTTGATACTCCTGAATCTCCATCTTGACCACAATCCTTTAAATGTAACTGCTAATATGTTTAAAACTATTATCAATAATACAAAAGAAATAGTTGCAATAAATGCTGATGATCAGAGATTCAAAAACATTACAACAAAAAATACAGTCACATTTTCTATAGACTCTCCATCAAGATACAGGGCAACTGATATCTCTTATAAACCATTCAGCACAGATTTTTCTCTAAACAATCTTTGTTTCACCCTTTCTCTTCCAGGAAAATACAACCTTTATAATGCCCTTCCCTGTATTGCTATGCTTTCTGAAATGGGAATTCCTGTGAAAGATATTGCAAATACAATCCATGAATTTCAAGGAATAGATAGACGTTTTGATATTCATCTTAATAATGGTAAATACCTTGTTATTGATGACTATGCCCATAATCCACATAAAATCTCTTCACTCATGAAAACAATGAAGAATATAAGAAAAGGTATCTGTTATATTTTTCAACCTCACGGTTTTGGGCCAACAAGACTGATGAAAAAAGAATACATTGAAGCCTTTTCTCAAAACCTTGATGATTATGATCATCTTATCCTTCTTCCCATCTTTTATGCTGGAGGAACATCAACAAAGGACATATCAAGTCAGGACCTTTCTGATGAGATTAAAGCCAATGGCAAATCTGTTGAGGTCATAGAGGAAAGAGAGACTATTTTAAAGATGCTCCACAGATGGGACACCTATGTAGTCTTTGGAGCGAGGGATGAGACCCTCTCTGATTTTGCCAGGGCTATTGCTGGAATGTTAAGCCATTCATAAATGACTGCAAGTAATTAAAGACATACAATGGGAGGTTAAAGATGAAAGTTGTAGCTTTTAATGGAAGCCCGAGAAAGAGAGGCAATACATATCATGCTATCCAGACTGTATTCAAGGTGCTAAAGAAAGAAGATATAAAGACCGAACTCATTCAGCTTGGGGGCGCAGATATTAAACCTTGCAGGGCATGCTTTAAATGTTTTGAAAATAAAAATAACCGCTGTGTGCAGAATGATAAAATAAATTCTTTCATTGAGAAAATGATAGGAGCAGATGGAATCATAATTGGTTCTCCTACATATTTCAGCAATGTCTCTCCAGAGGTAAAAACCCTTATAGACAGGGCCGGTCTCGTAGCCCGTGCCAATGACCATCTTTTTAAGAGAAAAGTTGGGGCAGCAGTCGTTGCTGCAAGGAGGGCAGGTACAACCCATGTCTATTCGAGTATAAACTTCTTTTTTGGTATCAGCCACATGATAATCCCTGGTTCGAGTTACTGGAATCTCGGTATTGGTCTTAATCCTGGCGACATCCTGAAGGACAAAGAAGGCATTGCAACTTTCAAAGATTTAGGACAAAATATGGCCTGGCTCCTGAAGAAACTTTATGGGTCTAAAATCAAGTAATTAGAACTGGTATTATATTATGTTTTCATATTTCCATTAGGACGGAATCATACCATGAAAATATTGTTAGCCATAGACGGTTCAGAATACTCTGAAAGAGCAACAAAATTTCTCACAAGACTCAATTTGTCCGCTAATGACGAAATCACCATTCTTCACGTCATAAGCGACGATCCTTTTGAAAATAAAGAGGATTATTATTATTCAAGGATTAAAAAGATCAAACAATTAATTGCACCCAAACTACTCGATTCAGCCGTGAATATTCTGAAATCCACTCCTGCAAAAATCAACACGGAACTGATGAATGGCTATCCTGACAAATGTATAGTTAGTGCAGCAGTTAAAGCAAATGCCAATATAATCATTATAGGCCCAAAAAGAATGAAAGGAATTAGATCACGTATCGTCGGCAGTGTAACAAAATCTGTATCTATTACATCTCCTAAACCGGTACTCGTTGTAAAACCTCCTCATAGAGAATCATCTAACAAAATTAAAATACTCTTTACAACTGATGGCTCTGAGTATGCAACAAAGGCGGGAGAAACTATCACTTTAATGCCATTTCATGATAATACGGAAATAACAATCCTCTACGTCATCACTCCAGCTTTTTATGATATCCCTGATAAATTTATGAGCAAAATAGATGCACATATTATGGAAGAAATGAAAAGATACAACTCTATAGAATTAGAGAAGTCTCAAGTAATAATTGAACAAGCTACTGAATATTTAAGTAAAAAATACTCAAATATAAACAAACTGACAAAAGTAGGCGATCCTTCTGATGAAATTCTACATACTGCGAATGCATTGGAGGTGGACATTATTGCAGTTGGCAGCAAAGGTATGGGAGGATTCAGAGGTGTAGTAGGTAGTATATCCAGATACATCCTTAGTGCTGCTGATTGCTCTGTTCTTATTGGAAAGACTGAGGGTATTTAAAATTACTTAGATGCCGAAACAAGTTCGGCATGACAACATGAATTAAGATTTTCTCAGTATCTGATAAGTTTCCTAATGGTAAAAAATATTCTTAGATGTCAATACTACATCTCTACCACATCTGCCTCAACTGTCATCTCCTTTCCATCTTTTAAGATTTGCTGAGCACATTTGCTAACTCTATAAGCACTGCTACTCCGGCTTCCTGAATTTTTTTTCGATAAATTCAGCAGCGCTATCGAGTTCTTTTGTTCCCAGCCCCCTACCCTTAAGTTCCTCACTTGAGAGAAACCTGATCGTTTCCATCATCATCTCTGTTGAAAAGACTTTAGGGAGGGTTATAAGAGGTTCTCTTGGAGATAGTTCCCCTATTTCGACTTTTGAAATCTTCCCATTCTTGTCAGGCAAGAATGCTGTCATTGGTGAATCAAGAACCGGCCATCTGCCTTTTACTACATTTTCAGGCTCATCTCCTTCAAAAATAAGATAACTATATTTATGATAATGGGGTAGTTTCCTGCCAAGCCCTAAAAGAGCTTCGGGAATATCTGTTGCAACCAGAATAAAGGCCATATCTTTATTAGATGGATTCCATCCAGTAAAAACAACTGAATGTCTCTCCCTTTGAGTTCTGGTATTCCCTATAATTATCTGGCTTTTATCAATAGCCGCTTCATATTCAGACAGCGCTGATAGGGCCTCCTTTGTAAAATGATTCTCCCATCCAAGAATAGTAACAGAATAATCTGAAAGTAATTTTTGTATTTCCTTATCAAACTTTATTTCTAGTGTATCCGGCCCTGAATCGCTAAGGACTTCTGCAAACTCCTGATAGGACTTAAGCAGTCTCTCATTTGCAGAAGATGGAAGGAGGATTAGCATCTTTTTTGCACCCAAAGCCTGTGACAATGCAGGAGGAATCTCATTCCTGTCGAGTCTACGGAAAACATCAAACTCAGGATCAATATCAAGCCTCAAAGGTTGCGAAGGCAACCGTATTGTAAGCTCAAGACGCTTTTTATCCATTATCACAACCGTCTGATAAGCCTTATTCTGACCTTCCATTCTCACTGTAACAGGTACTTTCAAATGATATGCCTCCTCTGCCTGTACCTGCTCAACGAGTGCAGTGAGAACATACTCCTTTTTTTCTTTTTTTACTTTTATATTACTCATTTTTAGTTTCGGAGCTCCGGAATGCTTTATCCACTGATCAAACTCAATCTTAAGGTCCTTTCCTGAAACTTTCTCAAAGCTTTTCTGAAGATCATCAAAGGAAACAAACTTGAACTTGTTTCCTTTATAAAAATCATGAAGTCCTGCAATAAAGGTTTTATCTCCAAGCTCCTGACGGAGCATGTGAAAAAACATGAGAGATTTTCCATATCCTATAGCTTCTGATGGAGAACTGTGGCGAAAACGGAATTCATTGAGGGGAAAATCTCTGCCACCCAAAACATAATCAGCATACTTCTGGAGAGTCTCCTGCCTGTATTCATTTGCATTGCCTTGTTGTTCTTTTATAAGATGATCCGAAAGATAGGCTGTTAAACCCTCTGACCAGTTTCCAGAATTTGGATCAGGGAAGACACTGTTTCCCCACCAGTTATGGAGGATTTCATGGGGATAAGAAGTGTTGATAATAAAGGGAAACCGAATAATCTTTGGACCAAGGAGTGTGAAAGAAGGCATCCCAAAGCCTGTCTCCCAGAAGTTTTCTACAAGGGTAAATTTCTTATAAGGATAATGACCGATTAGATTCTCATACATGGAGATGTAACGTTGTGTTGCATCAAGATATTTATCTGATAGTTCTTTATCTGGTGTGCGGAGAAAAACCATAGCTGTAACCTGACCTGTCTTTGTGTATTCTACAAATTGTCCCGCTACGAGGAATATCTCATCCTGAGGCTCTGGAGATTTCCACCTCACAATGGTTTTATCTTTTCCTTTTTCATGAAACGACCTCTCCCCCTGGCTTATTGCATCCCACCTTGATGGCAGTTCAACCTCAAGATTAAAAGTAATCATTCCTTCATCAAATTGTGGATACCAGAATGAACTTCCGGAAAGATACACACCTTCATTGGAAATGATGCCTGGTGTATTCTTGAAGCCCCGCGCCTGTTCTTTACCATATGGTTCAATTGGATGGTATATGTTTCCATTGTACTTAATAATAAAAGTTTTGAGATCAGAAGGAAGCTTCACCCTAAACAACTCAAACAGGACATCTTCTGACTGTTCCTTCTCCCCGATAATCTTTACCCCTGAAGTTGGTGAAAAAGGATTGAGCCCGCGATGAAGAAGAAATTGGAACTCACCTAAATGACTCTCTGGAAAAGTAATCGTGTCCTGTGCAGAGATTTTATGATTTTCGGGATAGAGAATAACTTTTAAATCATGATGGATTATCTTGGATGGTTCCACTGCTTTCAGGCAAACAGGCATCATAATAAGTACAAATAAGATTCCGAAGAAAAAGAAAAGTAAAGCTGTCTTGAGCGACTTCATCCTCAAATACCTATTCAACCCAGTCAGCGACAAATATATCAGTAGCTCTGGGCTTTTGAGGATTTCTGTTTGCTTCTTCATAGATTTGACTTAAAAACAGATTGCTTCGCTTTGCTCGCAATGACACAAAAGGCTAATTATACTGTTCGTCATTGCGAGGCACGAAGTACCGCAGCAATCTCATAGGAATAAACATAATGTAAATCACTACCCCTACTTAACTATCTTCAAACTTATATCAACGGCTGGTGCAGAATGTGTGAGGGCACCGACAGAAATCAAATCAACCCCTGTCTCAGCAACCTCCCTTACATTTTCTAACGATATATTCCCTGAAGCCTCAAGCATGACCCTTCTTTTTGCAATCTTCACCGCCTCCTTCATATCACGAACTGACATATTATCCAGCATGACGATATCAGCACCAGATTCGATTGCTTCCTTAAGCTCCTTAAGATTTTTAACTTCCACCTCAATTTTGAAAAGATGATGTCCTTTCTTTGCATCTCTCACAGCCCTTTTAATACTGCCTAAAGTTTTTATATGATTATCTTTGATAAGAATTCCATCAAATAATCCAAATCTATGGTTATACCCTCCCCCAACCTTTACAGCATACTTCTCCATAAACCTATGGCAAGGGGTTGTCTTTCTTGTATCTACAATCTTCGCCTTTAGCCTCCTTGTCTTTTCTACATACCTATTTGTAAGGGTTGCAATGCCGGAAAGCCTCTGTACAATATTGAGACTTACTCTTTCTCCTTTAAGAATCACACAAGTCTTTCCAGAAATCTCAGCAATTATGTTTCCTTTTTTAACCTTTGATCCATCATTATAGAGTGTCTTAAACAAAATGGAAGGATCAAGTATCCTGAAGACCTCCCGTGCAAATGGAAGTCCTGCCAGAACAAAATTTTCTTTTGCAATACAGTATGCCTTCGATTTTCTATCTTCAGGGATCAGGAGGTTTGTAGTAACATCTCCCTGACAGATATCTTCTTCAAGGGCATTGTAAATTATATTTATTACACTTGGAGGAATCTCCAATCTATCTCCTTCTTAACAAAGAAAGGAAACCCAAAATCCCACCTAAAACACCACCTAAGGCAAGGGCAGAACGCCAGTCAAGAAGGGTTGTAATATTTCCCTCAATTTTGTTAGCAACAACAAGAAATGCTGAGGTATTCTCTGAGCTCACATCCTTTGCTGCAAGAAATCCAACAGCAGATCTGTTCACTGATGTATTTTCTCTTGATACAGACATGGGAGACAGTGAAAAATCTATCGATACATTATTACCCACCGTAACCGCACTCAAACTCTGGTTAAGACTTATGTCATCACCCTTGAGGATAACAGAGGCTCCCTGTGCAATCTCTATCTTTTCACCATCTATACTGAGCACCCCTACCTGCTGTAGTTCAATGTGACCTCCTTCAACAGCCCTGATTGTGCTCTGTTTTATATTGATGAATTCACCTTCTACAAAATCAAGGTCTCTTTTTTCAAGCTCTCTTTCTTCCCTTTGCATCATTTCTCACCTCCAACCTCTTTAAGTTTTTTAATGCTCTCAAGAATTCTTTCTTTCCTTCTTAAAAGCTCTTCATATTTCGCCTTCTCTTTTTCAACAATCTCTTTTGGTGCCCTCATGATAAAGTCTTCGTTCAGGAGCTTCTTATTCAGTAAAGAAATAGAATCCTCAATCTCTTTCTCAGCCTTCCTAAGTCTACTTACTTCTGCCTCTATATTCAAGATCCCTTTCAGAAAAACATATATCTCCATCGAACTTTTAACGCATGTAGCCGATCCCTCTGGTTTATCAATTTCCATCCCTATCGTTATATCAGCAGAATTGGAAAGTCTCTTGAGATACTTCATGTTTTCTTTCAGTATCTCTTCTGCTTTTCTGGAATAACTCTTTATTGAGACGTTAAGTTCAGCAGATGGAGGGACATTGAGTTCTCCTCTAATTGTCCTTATTCCAAGTACAGCATCAATAATATATGACATGTTTTCTTCTGCCTGATGGTCTCTTGATAAAGATTTTGGATATTCAGAAATCATGATAGTGTCCTGAATCTCTTCTCCGTTTTTTCTTACATGCGGGATTTTCTGCCATATCTCTTCTGTAACATAGGGCATGAAAGGATGGAGAAGCCTCAATGAGTTATCAAGGGTATATAAAAGACATCTTAATACACTCATCTCAAGGTCAGGATTCTTGATATCTGATTTTGCCATTTCAATATACCAGTCGCAGAATTCATGCCATATAAACTGGTATATCTCAGAGGCTGCATCATTAAAACGATATTCCTCAAGCGCCTTGTTTATATTATCAGTTGCAGTGGCGAGTCGGCTAAGTATCCAACAGCTTGAAAGATTTAAAGCCTCAACTCCTCTTTCAGCTATTTCCTTCTGGTTTTTATTGGTTTCAATATTCATCATAATGAACCGTGCAGCGTTCCAGAGTTTATTCACAAAATGCCTGTATCCCTCAACCCTTTCCTCTGAAAACTTGACATCCCTGCCCTGAGCAGCAAATGCAGCGAGGGTGAAACGAAAGGCATCTGTACCGTATCTGTCCATCATTGTCAGGGGGTCAACAACATTGCCTTTTGATTTAGACATCTTCTGACCTTTTATATCCCTGACAAGGGCATGAATATAGACATCCCTGAAAGGAACATCTCCCATAAACTTGAGACCCATCATAATCATCCTTGCAACCCAGAAAAAGATGATATCGAAACCGGTTACAAGAACAGTCGTTGGATAGAAGGTCTTGAGGTCATCTGTTTCATCAGGCCAGCCGAGGGTCGAAAATGGCCATAGAGCAGACGAAAACCACGTATCCAGGACATCCTCATCCTGAACCAATTTTTCTGAACTGCAATAAGGACACTTCTGCGGGGTACCCCTCGATACTATAACTCCGCTCTTCCTTCTGCACTCTTCACTCTTCAGTTCCTGGCAGTACCATACAGGTATCCTGTGCCCCCACCATATCTGTCTGGATATGCACCAGTCCCTGATATTCTCCATCCATGCAAAATAGGTATTTTCCCATCCTTTAGGAATAATCCTGATCTGTCTTTCCCTGACAACTCTAATCGCCTCTCTTGCAAGGGGCTTCACATTTACATACCACTGAAGAGTTATCAGGGGTTCTATGGAAGTCTTGCATCTGTAACAATGACCTATAGAATATTTGTATTTCTCCTCTTTTTCTAAAAGATCCTGCTCTTTTAGATCTTTAAGGACAATCTTTCTGCATTCAAATCTGTCCATTCCTGCATATCTGCTACCCGCTGCTTCTGTCATACGTCCATCTTTACCAATCACAGTTATAAATTCCAGAGGTGGACTTTTCCTCTTTGCGATTGCCTCGTCGTTAAAATCATGTGCAGGTGTGACCTTAACAGCTCCAGTTCCGAATAAGGAATCGACAGTATTATCAGATATGATTGGTATTTTTCTTTTCGTAAGTGGAAGATCAACAGTCTTACCAATAAAATCTTTATAACGACTATCATCAGGGTGGACTGCCACAGCAGTGTCACCGAGCATAGTCTCTGGCCTCGTTGTTGCCACAGTTATATACCCCCCATCTATCCCCCCCTTACTAAGGGGAGCAACAGGGGAGGTAAGTTGATACTTTATGTAAGTCAGCTTTCCTTCTAATTCTTCGTGTTCTACCTCAAGATCTGAGAGTGCTGTATGGCAACGGGGACACCAGTTTATGAGTCTGTTATCTCTGTATATCAGACCCTCCTCATAAAGCCTGACAAAAACTTCTTTTACAGCCTTTGAAAGACCTTCATCAAGTGTAAACCTTTCTCTTGACCAGTCACAGGAAGCCCCCAGCCTTTTAAGCTGGTGAATTATCTTTCCACCATATTCAGTCTTCCATTTCCAGACCTTCTCTATAAAGGCCTCTCTTCCGATCTTATACCTGTAAAGCTCCTGGGATAAAAACTGCCTCTCTTTGATATTCTTATTCTTTGCCTCATTCATAGCAGTCCGGAACATTGGGTCTTCAGATGCGAGCTGTTTTTCCACAACGTTTTGAGTTGCTATTCCCGCATGATCAGTCCCTGGCACCCACAGGACCTTATGCCCAGACATTCGTTTCCAGCGAATAAGAACGTCCTGCAGAACTGCATTGAGGGCATGTCCCATGTGGAGTGAACCAGTGACATTTGGGGGAGGTATAACTATTGAATAGGCACTACTTTTTGAGGACGGGTCAGGTTTGAAATAGCCCCTCGAGACCCAGTATTCGTACCACTTTTCTTCTAATCCTTTTGGATCGTAGCTCTTCTCTAAAATTCTGACCTTATCCTCTCTATCTCCTTCAAAATTATTGCCTCAGCAAGGTCAGGTACTGTCTTCCATACTATCTTTTCTATTTCTTTTGTCAGGGATTCAAAGGTACTACTTAATTCATCCCTGATCATCTTCTCAAAGAGGTCAGGCAATGTTTCATTTATTGCCTTTTCAGTCTCCTTTATAACAGGGTCGAGGGATGTTCTTAAAGTATCAGATAATATTCTTTCTGTAAGTTCTGGTATTATATTAATTATTTCTTTTTCAGCCCTATTTAAAAGGGATTCGAGAGCAACCTTCATTGAATCTCTAAGTACTCCTTCTGTAAGGTCAGATGCTGTTTCTCCTACTATTTTTTCTACAGAATCCTTTATTGAAGGTATGATTGAAGCAAGTATGCCTTCTTTGATATCAATAAAAGAGTCCTTAAGTTGGGGCATGTATGAGTTAACGAGACTTTCTTTTATATTAAGGGAAGATAATGATGTGTCTATTTTGTCCCTAACGTTCTTTTCAAATATCTCTTTTAGTTCATCTTTTGATGGAAGTTCTACTTCTATAATTTTTACTTCTGCTAACTCTGTTTCCTCAGTAACTGGTTGAACAGCCTCTTCAAGAACTATTTCTTCTTTTACTCCTGCATCAGTTTCTGTCTCTGCCCCGGCAGTCTCAAGAATTTCCTCCATTGCCCATAGGTCTTCCTCAGGTGTCTTTTCCTGCATGGAAGGAACTGCAACAGATTCTTCTTTGGTAACAGCAGAAACCGCAAGGGCAGCATGCACTTTGCCTATTAACTCCTGGGATTCAAAAGGCTTAATAATAAAATCATCTGCCCCAACCTTTTTTGCCAATTCTTCATCAAATTGTTCAAAGGCACCTGCAAGGAGTATTACAGGTAGTCTTGATGTAGATGTGTTCTGCTTTATCTTGTCACAGAGCTGGTATCCATTGATCTTAGGCATCTCCACATCAGCAAGAACTATATCGGGTTGAAAGGAAGGGATACCTGCCAAAGCTTCTTCTCCGTTACTCGTTGACATAATCTCAAACCCTTCTTCGGCGAGTATTAATTCCACTAACTTCTGCATAGTAATGCTGTCGTCAGCAAGAAGCAGTTTATATACCACATTTCACCTCACAAATAATTTAGGATATCTGTAAAAATTTTATGGTTCAGTGCTGAAAAAGTCAAGGGTTTCAATCTCCTTTTCTATATATTGAGGAAATACCCGTTTTTAATCTTTTCCTGTTATACTCCCTGATAGCATAAATAACACTAAATACCAAGGCACCGCTGAAATTAGAAGCCTCATCTAAGAGAGAGAATTGTCTCCATGGCAATACATGCTGAATCAGCTCCATGGCAAGTCCGTAAAGTGAGGCAAAAATAATAGAAACTGCTGTTGTTTTCACCAATGACATCTTTGTTCTCAAAATTCTGAAAAATATGATCGCTGTTATCCCATAAAATACAAAATGGGTTATCTTGTCTGCCGGATGTTCAGTTTGCAGCCCTTGAACAGGCATTACAGAAAAAAATAAAATGATTAATAGCCAAATTATAGTTAGAACCATTTATTCACCTGCAAGGCTCTTATCATATAACTCCTTTTTGCTCAAGCCATATGCATTAGCAACTTTCTTAACAGCCTCTTTTCTTCCAAGACCTTTCTTCATCAAAACACTCACCTCAGAGAGGGCATCAGTTGTTGGTTTCTTTTCTTCCATCCTTCCTTCTAAAACTATTACATACTCACCCGCTATTGTTGTTTTTTCGAGTATGCTTAGTATTTCTGAAATAGTCCCCCTTAAAACCTCTTCATGTATTTTGCTTATCTCCTTTACAAGAGCCGCTTTTCTTTCCTCGAATATCTCTTTCATATCATAGAGTGTTTCAAGAATCCTGTGGGGCGCTTCGTAGAAAACAATTGTTCTCTTTTCAAAAACTAGGTCTTTTAAGACCTTCTGACGCTGACTTCTCTTGGCAGGAAGAAATCCTATGAATGTAAATTCTTCTGTAGGAAGTCCTGCTATAGACAATGCAGCAGTGATTGCAGATGCTCCAGGAACAGAAACAACAAGAAATCCTTCCTCGATTGCCCTTCTTATAAGCACCGCACCCGGATCAGATATGCCTGGGGTGCCTGCATCCGATATCAAGGCAACAGATTGTCCTGTTTCCATCCTTTCGATAATCTCTTCTGATTTAACTTTTTCTTTTTCTCCCCAGTAGCTGATCAAAGGTTTTGAAATACCATAATGATTTAAGAGTTTGAGTGAATGTCGCGTGTCTTCTGCTGCGATAACATCAACCTCTTTAAGAATCTTTAAGGCTCTTAGTGTAATATCTTCAAGATTACCGATTGGAGTTGATACTATGTATAGAATGCCCTTCACTCTATCTTTAACAACCTTCTGAGTTTCCTGTCAGCTCTCACAATTTCATCTGCGTCATCGCCTGCGATCTCCCAGGTGTATTTATCATCTGAAGATCGTTTAAGCTTTATCCGAACAGGTTTTTTGGGCTTCACTTGTTGGATTTCAGGCTGTTTTTTAACCTGATAATTTTTCGTATCTTCAGAAAAAACAGTGCCCAAGATAAAAATAAGGGAAAGAGATAAAAAAACTAATATTAGAAAAATTCTTTTCTGCATCTATAGCTCAATATCAAAAAAAGAGATTGCTTCACTGCGTTCGCAATAACCCCCCTTTAATTCCCCCCTTAGTAAGGGGGGACACAGGGGGGGGTCCTGTCATTGCGAGGAGGCCGTTGCGGCCGACGAAGCAATCTCAGTACCCCCTGTATTTATTCGTTATTGGAAAACGTCTGTCTCTGCCAAATGCCCTCTGTGTTATCTTTATACCCGGCGGTGCCTGCCTCCTCTTATACTCGCTCGTATCAACCATTCTCACGACCTTTTTCGCTGATTCAATGTCGCACCCGAGGGATAATATCTCCTCAAAACCCTTATCATCCTCAATATATGCCCTCAGTATAGGATCCAGCAGAGAATAAGGTGGAAGCACGTCTGTATCCTTCTGATTGGTCTTCAGCTCAGCCGAAGGTTCCTTCCATAAAACCCTCTCTGGTATCACGACTCTTCCCTCTTTTTGATTTTTCCATCTGCAAAGCTCATATACCATTGTCTTTGGTACATCCTTTAGCACAGCAAAACCACCTGCCATGTCACCATAAAGGGTTGCATATCCAACACTCATTTCTGATTTATTACCAGTTGTCAGGACAAGCCATTTGAATTTATTTGAAAATGCCATAAGGATATTGCCCCTTATCCTTGCCTGGATATTTTCTTCTGATGTGTCTACAGGAAGACCACTAAATTCCTTTTTCAGGGCATTGAGATAACTCTGAAATACACTATCGATAGGGACTTCTCTTATCTTTATTCCCAGATTGTGTGCAAGTGCATAAGCATCTTCCCTGCTTTCTTTCAATGTATATGGAGCGGGCATGAAAAGACCTGTTACATTTTCCTTGCCGAGGGCATCCACTGCAATAGTTGATACAAGAGAAGAATCTACACCGCCGCTTTGACCTACTACAACACCCTTAAACCCGTTCTTCTTAACATAATCAGACGTGCCAAGTACAAGGGCCTCATATATCTCTTCCAGGGGTTCCAAAACCTCATGAGCCTTTGTGAAAAGATTTGCTACAGCCTTTTTCTCATGCTTTTGTACAGAAATTGTTATCTCTTCAACAGAGCCTTTTTCAAGCTTAATAACCTCCTGTCTCCTTCGCGGTGCATGAAGCCTTCTCATTTTCACAGCATCAAGGTTCAAGTCAGCAACAACCAAGTCTTCTTTAAACTGTCTCCCCCTCGCTATAACATAACCGTTCTGATCTATTATGAAGCTTCCGCCATCAAATACAAGCTCGTCCTGCCCACCTATAGTATTTATGTAAGCCACTACAACTATGTTATCCAAGGCTCTTACAGAAAGCATGTTCTCTCTAAACCGACCTTTGCCGATCCGATATGGAGATGCATTGATATTAATGATTAACTCAGCTCCAGCAAGGGCTTGAAGCCTTGCAGGGCCTTCCGGGTACCAGATATCTTCACAGATATTCACACCGAAACATATATCACCAATCTTATATACGGGATACCTCGTGCCTGCCTGGAAATAGCGGACCTCATCAAATACACCATAATTAGGTAGATATATCTTATGATAGGTATCAATAATCTTTCCGTTATAAATTACTGCAGCAGCATTATAGATATCGTCTTTTCTGTCAACAAAGCCTACTATTGCAATGATATTTCTTACCCTTTTTTGAACCATTTTAAGGGCTTCGAGGTTATCTTCTATGAATTTAGGTTTAAGAAGGAGGTCCTCGGGTGGATAACCAGTTATCGAAAGCTCGGGAAACAAAACGATATGTGCTCCAGACTTTTCAGCCCTTCCAATGTATTTGATGATCTTCGAGACATTTCCTTTAAAATCTCCAACGGTAGGATTAATCTGTGCAAGGGCAATCCGTAACGTCCTCATCGGTCTCCTGTCCTTCTCTCAGGGTATCCCTCTAAGAATGTAAGATTTGTGCTTATTATAGCATTTGATCAGGAATTCAACAAAAAACTAAGAAAATCTTTTAAAATCAGGAACAAATCTCTTTAACAAATTGTCTAATTATATGAGGGAAAAAGAAAGGACAATAGTAAATAAAGATGCTGAACTGGTATCTTCATGCAAAAAAGGCAATATAGAAGCCTTTGAGGTTCTGGTAAAAAAGCACCAGAAAAGTATGCTCAATACTGCATACAGAATGGTAGGAAACTATGAAGACGCATGCGAGATTGTCCAGGATGCTTTTTTCTCTGCATATAAAAGTATAAAGAATTTTAAAGAAAAGGCAAGTATCTCTACATGGCTTTCAGCAATAGTAATAAACCTCTCCAGGAATCATCTGAAACAGATGAAAATACAAAGGAATCGTGAAGCATTTTCAATAGATGCTCCTGTTCTTACAGATGAAGGTAAGATAAATGTAGAGCCAGGGTCAAATGAACTTTCAGTATTGGAAAAACTCGAGAAGAAAGACGTTCAACAGAAAGTTCAGGGATGCATAAACTCTCTGCATAATGAGTTCAAAGAAGTACTTGTTTTAAGAGACATTCAGGGGTTTTCTTATGATGAGATAAGTGATATGCTTAAGATGCCTGAGGGTACTGTTAAATCAAGGCTGTCCAGGGCAAGATATGCTCTTAAAGACTGTTTAAAGAAAGTTACTGGAGAACTATAAAATGGACTGCCATAACATTCAAGAAATGCTTTCTTCTTACATGGAGGGGATTATTTCTCCTGAAGAAAGTAAGCTCATTGATGAGCATCTCTCTGCATGTTCAAAATGCAAGGAAGCCCTTTATGACCTAAAAAAAACCCTCGAGTATGTCCAAAACCTTGAAGATGTAGAACCTCCTGAATGGCTGACTCAAACGGTTATGACAAGGATACGATCAGAAACCGAACCAAGAAAGGGAATCTTGCAGAAGCTTTTCTATCCGCTATACATAAAACTACCCATTGAGGCTGTTGCAGTTGTCTTAATAGCTGTAACTGCCCTTTATATTTTCAAAACCATTCAACCTGAGATAAAACCTGCAAAAGCCCCTTCAGAACATAAAGTTGTCATTGTGAGGAGTCCCGAAAGTTTTCGGGACGACAAAGCAATCCCAAAGGAAAAGATTGCTTCGCCTTTGGCTCGCAATGACAAAAACGAGTTAATTTCCCCGAAAGTTCCTAAAGCACCTTCCCCTGTTGCAAAACAGGTTGAAATTAAGCCATCTGCAGGTGCTTTAGCAAAAGAAGAAGCAAGACCAGAGGTTTTAGGCCGTGCACCCAAAGCAAAATCCCTTGCTGAAACAAAAGGAGAGATCCTCAGTTTTACCATTCATGTTAGAGACGTTGACAATGCCATTAAAGAAATCGAAGAGTCTTTAATGCAACATGGTGCAGAAATAGTCAAAATAGAACATCAGGATGAAAAAGATCTGATCACTGCAAAGATTGACTCCAAAAAGCTAAAGCAATTTATTTCAAAACTTAAAGACATTGGAGAGGTTAAAGAAAAAGATATGGATTTAGGGTCCATGGAGGGCTACATAGAAATAAGAATAGAGATTGTGAGAAAGTGATATGACATACCTCATCTTAAAAATAATTATAAATGCCCTTTCCATTGCTATAGCTGTTAAACTCGTTGATGGCATAACATTTTCCGGTGAGTGGTGGAAGATGATTATCATAGGAGCAGTTTTTGGAATAGTGAATTCCCTCATAAGACCTATTGTGAAATTCTTTACATTTCCCTTCATCATATTAACCCTTGGCCTTTTTACTTTCATCATTAATGCCCTGATGTTACTATTAACCGAATCTCTCTCAGAGTCTTTCAATCTTGGCCTACAAATTCATGGCTTCTGGCCTGCTCTTTGGGGAGCCTTAATTGTCAGTATAGTAAGCACATTCCTTTCCTGGCTCACAGGGCTCAAGGAAATTAAATATCACACCAATAAATAAGGAAATGC
>Ga0315281_10002991_pt1 | contig 24880 bp, 26 predicted proteins | sample YL17G07_0_MG_FD_204540 | JGI IMG/M metagenome (GOLD analysis project Ga0315281, IMG submission 204540) | Sediment microbial communities from Yellowstone Lake, YNP, Wyoming, USA - YL17G07_0 | ecosystem: Environmental > Aquatic > Freshwater > Lake > Sediment | place: USA: Wyoming | collected... | reverse complement strand
CTCCGGCTCTGACTATGCTCGGACCTTGTGAGTATCGCTATCTAATTCGATTTCAATGACTCACGGACCCTGGGGACATGTAGCATACCGATTTCCTTGAAATAGGGTCCGTCGAACACCAACGGACTTTCAAAACCTTTTTCTAAGTGTTGCATCATATTACACCGGGGAGTCCCCGTGGACCTTCTCCAACTTCCCCACCGTTATTCTTATCTTCGGGGGCTCCTCACTCTTATACCATGGCGGTTCTGATTTGCGCGAATTCTGGGTCGGGACCTTTTGCAGGTCTTTCTTCCAGAGTCGCAGCCAGACGAGTGCTAGTGAGAAAACGAGAGAATGGAAAGGAGAAAATGGTTTATTGCCTCAAATCTCGGCCAGCATCGCATCAAGGCAGGACGGGATCCAGATCTTGAGCATCTGGAGTTCGCCATCCGACACCTTCAGAAGCACATGAGATGACAGGTCAATCTCCCATGGCCCCACTTCGCAACCGATTGTGGCGGTTCCCTTCACGTGGGCGTTCACCATCAGGTCCATTGAGGCCAGATCTGTCTCCACGACCGTAGCATGAGCCATGAACTGAGCATTCTTGATGTCAAGTGCGATTCTCAGCTCCTTTGTTTCTATAACGGAAGTTTTCATGATGAAAGTCATCACTATGGATCCATACCATGCGAAATGCACATTGAGATCCCAAGTTCCGCCCCTGTCCCACACCATCAGATTGATATGCGCCTTTCCATCCAGCTGTAGGCGGACCGTGTCAACTCGTGCGAGAAATCCCAGGATTGGTTCAAGTGACCCGTCCGCGTGCAACCCCAATATGTAGTCCTGTAGTCCTTGGGGCAGTTTGTCAAGGAGCGCAAGCATCTCTTCTGGCTCCGGCACGGGCATTTCCTTTTCGTACACAACATCCTGAGTCTCAACGATTTTCAGGACTCTGCTGTCCGACTTCGCAGAAACACCAGTTGCTGAGAACGAGAGCGCTACAAGCATCACCACCACGATAGAAGCCACCAGACTAGTTCCGAATCTTCCAACGGTCATTCTTATCCTCCCCACTGTCGTCCAGTATCGTCACTCACATAGAGTTACAATGCTGAGACAGACTTGCGTGATAAAATAATGCCTGCCTAATATAATAATGTTATCTCGGCATCCAGCGTTATCAATCTGGAGAATGAGAAGGCGAGGGATGCGGGGCATTGTCGCACACATTCTTGGCTCAACCGAAGGCCTCTTCCTCAGTCATTCTACCGACGCATCATCCCTGCCAGTATTCTCTCGCCGTGAACGAACGACGGTACGCCCCTCAGCCAGAGGACGAGTTTCAATGTCTCGTATACCTCCTCTTCCGACGCCCCGGCCCTCCTCGCCTTGTCAAGAACCTTCAGCGTCTGCCCTTCCTGTCGCTCCACCAGCGCTATCGCCAGGGCAATCAGGTGCTTGTACTTCCTCGGCAAGGCGCCGTCCTTCCAGACATCCTCGTACATGTCGGACATCACTTTCTGGAGGTTCCCGCCCATCTCCTCGTCTATCTTCCCAGCGCTCGTCAGGACCAGTGGGACGTACCCGAACTGATTCTCGATCTTCTCGGCTTCCGGCGCTTTCTTGCGTCGGTGCTTCTTCTCCGCCATCTTAACCACTTCGCTTGCGTTGTGATAACGCACCGGCGCGGTTATAATAGCTCTGTCACGGCGTGTCGGTGAAAGCTAATTAATCTTCTTCATGTCCACGGCCTTTTCTAGACGTGCTAGGATGCGGTGGTCCTTCTCAAGGATGCCCCTTAAGGAGGAACCGTCGTCGATGATCAGTTTGAGCCTCTCTCTGTAGTACTCGTCGGCGCTCTTTCCTGCCCAATCGCCCATGATTGTGATGCCCAGCCCCCTGAGGGAGATCGCGGCAAAAACGATCGAGAGGTCGTACAGGAGCTCGATGAAGAGCCACGGCTCGAGGCTCATTCTCTCCGGCAATTCGTTCGGATATTTCAGTCGGATGGAGCGGAGCTTGTACGCGATCGCATGCGCAACGGACTTGTCGTCACCGGTGAGGTAGATGAGGTCCAGATTCTGATCTGATGCGTGGTCCGCCAGCGCCTTAACTATCTCCTTGTCCCTCGCCTCCTTGTCCTCGAGGAACTCGCCGCCCCGGACGTCCCAGCAGTTGTACCTCTCCTTCAGAACCTTGACCTCCGTCTGGGCATTGAGTGCCTTCCTCCCGTCCTTGTAGCAGCAGTTGTTGAAGGACCTGGCGAGCCACCGGTTCCCGAGGGCCTTGCCGACCTCATCGAGGTCGCTGCTCGAGTACTTCCTCCCGACCTTCGCGGCGATCTCCTCCTCGACCAACGACGGCAACAGGATCTGCACGCACCTCGCGTTCAGGTCCTTCGGCCTGGTGATGCCTTCGTAGCCGAGCAGGCGGGTCAGCAACCTGCGGTAAGCGATGTTCGTGTCGATGCCGAGGCATTTCTGCTTCGGATATCTGTAGGGGTCGTTCTTCCTGTCCTCGATCTCCTTCATCTCTTGGAATAGATCCCGAGGTTCTCCGGGAGAAGCACGGAGCCGCGGAGCGCCTCCCTGAGATCAGAGTAGCCCGGCAGGTCGTTGCGGAGCGGCTCGCTCGCGATCTTGAGATTGAAACCTGAGATGACCGTGTCGAAGTCCTCTTTCCTCGCGATCCAACTTATTCTTCCAGCCTCGAGGTCGGTTCTCAGAAGGTCGATATTGAGCATTGTCGAGCTGACGGTGCAGTTCGGTCTCTGATTCATCTTGGCTTCGTTGCAGACCGCCATCAGGAATTCCTTGCCGACCTCGAGCTCCGTCATCCCGCCTCCTTTATGATGTCGTGGGGATGCTGGATTGACATCGGGATTAGTATGTGCGGCCTGCTCGCGTTCAACAACGACTCAAGGTACAAGTAGAAAATATGGTCGAACAGCTTTCGTTCCCAACCGGCGAAGACCGAGCCGAGAACGACCGCCTTCCTTCCGGGGGTGACGTCGAGCGCGATCGAGTTCCCACTTGCCTTCTCCTCCTCCGCGATCTTCCTGACTTTCGAGACGACCTCCTTCATGTCGTCTCCACGGATTTCTACATACTGGATATCGGGCTTCGACCCGTGCTCCTCGAGCAGGACCCTCATCATCTTCGTTGCTGTCTCGGCCCTGGACCTGTCTCCCTCGGGCGTGAGGACGTAGACCCTGTCCGCGATATACTCGAACTTGCGGATCATGGCCCATATGGAGTTGAACGTCCCCCATATGCTCGGCCCCATCATCGTGATCAGGACTCTCATTCTCTTCCCCCTGTCCAGAATGAATGGGCCTGAGGGCTATTCTTGTTTTCGAGTGCCGATCCGCTCTGCGCCGATTCGCTCTTCGAGAACGCTTCTGATCGCTTCCTGCGATTCCTGCGGAGTCTGGGTGGTGTTCACCATGTGCACCGTGGACCTCTCGAGGAGCCTCTTGTAGAAGTTCTTCCGCAGCTCTGTCTTCCTCTCGTCCCTGACGAGCTGGTGGGGGTTGCACAGATCGTGCGCTACCAGGTAGTCCAGTCCCTCCTCGGGAGAGAGCTCTGTGACGATCTTCGGGTCGTTCTTGTCCCTCTTCAGGAGGATGATGTGGTAGATCGTCGTCATTGGTATGACCCCGCCTTCCCCGACGATCCAGCGCACGTTCACAATGGCCCGATCCTTGTTGTCGAAGTGCGCTTTGTCTATCAGTCTCCTATACTCCGTCCAGATGTCCGCGATGTCCGCCTCGGTGTAGCAGTTCTTCTCCGAACCGAATGCCAAGGGCCTCTTGTCCGACAATCTGACGAAGTACCAGTCGTCGGTGACGAGCCTCGCCTCCGGCATCCTTAGGAGGCCCCACGAGTGCGTGGTCTTGCCGGTCTTTGATGGCGCAATAATCGACACGCCTTTTCCCATGACGTCGATTGCAGCGCCGTGAACATGATATATCCTATGCTCGTCCTCGAGCACGTCCCCCGCCACGGCCAGGGTGACGCTCTTGATCCAGCCGTAGTAATCGAAGTTGTACAGGAAGGCCGTCTTGGTCATGGGGTCGTACTTGACCTTCAGATCCTCGCTCGGTTCCTCCAGAACGACGATCCGCCCGTGGGAGCGAATGTTCTCCCCCATTGTGTAGAAGTTGTCGCCCCACCTATCTGTGACGTACTGCTGGTCGGTCAGGAGCTTCATGCAGCAGCCGTAGACCTCCGCCTTGCGCGTGTAAAGGAACCTGTCCTGGTATTCCTCGAACAGCTCGTCCTTCTCTGCGGTGGAGATCAACTCGACCTCGTATACCATCTCTCGTCCCTCAGGATGTGGTTAGCAGCTTCGCATAATTGAAACATTCGGAATGGGACATAAGACCTCCGCACTTCTTTGCTACTTCTGGTTTTCTTTGAGCAACGCGACCAGATCGCTGAGGATAGCGCTCGCCGTCTCGAACTTTCCGGCTCCTCTACCAGCGACCGTTATCTCACCAGCGAGGTCCGTGTGTATCTGAACGATGTTCCTCGTCCCTCCGATGCTAAGCGGATGCCCGATCGGAACGAGCCTCGGCGCCACTTCCAGCCTCTTGCCCGATATCTCCCCGATGAGCCTGATGACCTTCTTCTCCTCGGCCGCAAGGGACACGGCCTCCTCCGTCACGCTCCTTATGCCGGTCCTCTTCACGTCCGAGTAGGTCCTCTCCAGGCCGAATATCGCGTTTGCCAGGATCGCCGCCTTGCACGCGCTGTCCACGCCGTCGATGTCGTACGATGGGTCTCTTTCCGCGATCCCCATGTCCTGCGCTTCTCTGAGCGCCTGAGCGAACGGCAAGCCCTCCTCCTTCATCCGGTTCAGTATGAAGTTGCAGGTGCCGTTCAGGATGCCCCTTATGGAGAGTATCCTCTCCCCCCTGAGCAGCTCTCTCGAGAGGTTTATGATCGGCGTCGCCCCGCCGACCGTCGCCTCGAACCTCAAGCGCGCATCGTGGGCCTCTGCCGTCCTGGATAGATCCTTGAACTTGAGCGCCAGGGGGCCCTTGTTCGAGGTGATGACGTTCTTGCCAGCATTGAGCGCGATCATCATGTTCGTGAAACCGGGCTCGCCGTCGACGATGTTCGTTGGCGTGACCTCTATGAGCGTGTCGTAATCAATCCCGCCCAGGATCCGCCAAGGATCGCCGTCAGAATCCTTCTTACCCACTCTGCCATCCATTGACTTTCTCTTCAGCAGAGCTCCAGGATCAAGGCCATCTTGTGAGACCTCGCACGATTTCGAGTCGAACGCTCCGACGATTCGTATCTCCTCACCGAAAACCTCTGATAGGGCCCTGCCCTTCTGCTGGATGACTTCGGCCACACCTTGTCCGACGACCCCGAAGCCCGCTATGACAATGTCCATGTCAGTCCCCCAGGCCCCGGATCAAGATGAAGCCAGTCTCTTTAGCCCTTTCCTCGAGGAAGCGCTCCACGCGCTCCACCGCCTCCTGCTTCCTCACCTTGCCGAAGATGATCGCCGCCTTCCCGTCAGAAGCCGCAGAGACCGAATAACGGACGTCCACTGACTCCATGTCCTCCATCGACTCGATCCTCTCCATGATGTTGTTCAGCTCCTGAGGCGAGATCTCCCCGACCAACAGACATTCTATCGGGAATGTCTCGTACAGCGAGCCCATCCTCGCGACGTCGATGTCCCTCTCCTTCCAGGTGTCGAGTATGCGCTGCAGCGCCTTGTCGGACCTGACCTCGAAGGTGACGTTGACGGTGATGTGGCCTCCGATGACGACGTCCCTGTGGTGCACCACGCCGACGATGTTGCCGCCGTTCGTCGATATTGGCTCCAGAGCGAAGACGAGCTGGCCGGGTATGTCCTTCAGGCGCAGGTCGACGTTCACTTTCAACCAGGATTCCTCCAGTCGTGCATTTCCTTTCTCTCGATATTCGTCCTTGATAATAAATAGCATTCGGATGAATCATTCTGAAATAGTCCTGACGCGCTTCTTTTAAGGGAGCAGGTGTGGGAAGGGGATCATATTGACGACGATAACCTTCTATGGAGGCGTCGGAGAGGTCGGCGGGAACAAGTTCCTGGTCGAGTCGAAGGAAACATCGCTTTTCCTTGACTTCGGGAAGAACTACGCCAGGGAGAAGAAGTTCTACGAGGAGCCGTTCCTCAGGCCGAAGGATGAGGAGCATCTTCTTTCGCTGGGAATAATTCCCAAGGTCCCGGGGATATACAAGGCGGACGAGAATGAGCCGATGATCGATGGGATAGTTCTCTCGCATGCCCATACGGACCACGGCGACTCGATAAGGTATCTCAAGGACGACCTGCCAGTTCACTGCGGTAGCGTGACGAAGCACATAATCCTCGCGCGGGAGTTCTCCGGGCTATCCCAGGGCGAATACGCCATCTCAAAGTGCTCGAAGGTCAGGGGACAGGACTGCTACGAGCAGAAGTGCCTCAAGAACTTCGTTGAGATTGAAACTGGTCAGAAACACAGAATCGGGGACATCAACGTCATCCAGCATCATGTGGACCATTCAACTCCCGGGGCCTGCGGAACGATATTGGAGACCCCGGATTCGGTCATCGCTTACACCGGGGACATCAGGGTGCACGGTCGGCGACAGCGCTTGACCCGCTCATTCATCGAGGCGGCGAAGAAGGCGAAGCCAGACATACTGCTGATCGAGGGTACCAACATGCTGGAGGGTAAGATGAACAACGAGGAGGACGTCATGTCCAAAGCGGTTGACGTAGCCGATCGAACGAAGGGCCTGGTCATGACGGGTTTCTCGAACGCGGATCTCGACAGGGCGCGGACATTTCATGAGGTGGCGAAGGCGACTGGAAGAACCCTGGTCCTCTCGGCCAAGCAGGCATACATCCTCCACCGTCTCAGGCAATTCAAGGACCAGGATTTCCTGTCACTCAAGGATGACGACGTGGCTATTTTCTTGAAGAGCAAGAAGAGGCGGAGCCCGTTCGAGATAGAGCTCGAGTCGGAGAAATCGTACAACATCCTGGAAGCCGGGGACGTCAAGGGAAGGCAGAAGGAGATCCTTCTCGCGTTCACTCTGTACGACATGAACGAGACCTTCGAGATCAAGCCGATCGTGGGCAGTTCCTACATTCTCTCTTCGAGCGAGCCTTTCGACGAGGAGATGGAAATCAGCTACGACAAGCTCTGCAACTGGCTCCAGTATCTTGGGATGCCGCTCTATCAGATCCACGCATCAGGCCATGCGAGACCATTCGAGCTGAAGGAGATAATCGCGGAGATCTCACCTGAGGTGGTCATGCCGATACACACATCCAGCCCGGATCTGTACGCGAGCTTCATCTCTGATGTCGGCGTGAAGGTGGACATCCCGGAAGACGGCATGGTCTACCAGATACACTAGGTGTCAGTCACTTACGAGAGAACGATGAGCGCCGAGGGGGAGATTCGAACTCCCGAAGCGCAGAGCGCCACGAGCTTACTGTCCCGGACAGGGGCTCCAGGCTCGCGCCTTACCGGGCTGGGCCACCTCGGCACGCCGGCGGCTCCCTACCGCTTTGATGAACTTAAACCTTGCCCTGTCGCCAGCATCAATTCTTCCGATTGTTTTCGATTGCGCTCGTATCGATTGGAACTCGGGTAAGGGTATCAGCAACAGTCGGTCTGAACCTTCGGGCGATCTCGAGCTGCACCGGGTCCGTCTCTATGACGGTTATGTCCTCTTCGTAGTACTTGTTCTTGACAAGCGTCTCGCCTCTTGGCCCTACCGCCATGCTACCGCCGAAGTAGACCTGGTTGAGCTGCGTACCGACCTGGTTCACGTAGACCGTGTAGATCGTGTTCTCGATCGCCCTCGCCGGGACCAGCGCCTCGAAGAACGGCCGGGAGGTCGCGGGGGAAGCGGAGATGCACACCACGGTCTCTGCGCCGTTCAGCGCGTACGACTTCGCGATTTCCGGGAAGAAGATGTCGAAGCATATGACTGTTCCCACCTTCGTGCCGTTCACATCGAACATCACCGGCCCCTTCCCCGGTCCGAAGTAGAGCTCCTCCTCGAACGGGCCGAAATTGGCCAGGAAGAGCTTGTCATACCTCTGCACCTCGCCATCTGGCGAGACGCAGACCGCACTGTTCCTCAGTACGCCAAGGATCTCCTCGTCCTCCACCGGCATGCCGAAGATGATGCTGCATCCTTTCTCCTTAGCCATCTTCGCCACTTTCTTGACGCTCTTGCCGTCGGTCCTCTCGGCCAGTGGGTAGAACAGATCCCTGCACATGTATCCCGTCAGGTATGTCTCCGCGAAGACGTAGAGGTCCACGTCCACCTTCTTCAGCGCCTTCTGCATGCGCTTCAGATTCTCTTCCTTGTCACCCAGTGCACACCGGACCTGCGCGAGAGCGATCCTCATGTTACCGCTCAGCGAATCTAGCTCGCCTGATATGTTACTTTTGGATGGGTGCGGATGGAAAAAACACATAAAGGAGCGCAGTTGCATATGGGTGAACCATGCGCCCGCAGCTGAAGGAGCACACTGAAATCATCATCAAGGACTTCGTACGACAGAAGGTCGAGGAGAGTGGCACCAGCGGCGTCGTTGTCGGTCTCAGCGGAGGGATCGACTCAGCGGTCGTATCGAAGCTGTGCGCCGACGCCATCGGGGCCAGCAAGGTCCTGAACATCTTCATGCCCTCGGCTGCGTCGTCCGAGGACGACAGGAAGGAAGCGGGAGCGTTCTCGAGACAGTTTGGAATGGAATTCAAGGTCGTCTCCATCAAACCAGTGATCGATGCATATCAGAAGCTGCTCCCTTCGCCCGAGAGGAAGGATCTGCTCGGCAACGTGATTACCAGGGCCAGGATGATCGTTCTGTTCCATCACGCGAATTTGATGAATCGAATCGTTATGGGCACGAGTAACAAGAGCGAGCTTCTCATCGGATACTTCACCAAGTTCGGAGACGGCGGGGCGGACTTCTCGCCGATTGGAGACCTGTACAAGACCGAGGTGAGGGAGTTGGCCGCGAAAATTGGCATCCCAAAGAACCTGATCGAGAAGGTCCCGACGGCAGGGTTGTGGGCGGGACAGACCGACGAAGGCGAGATGGGCATAACCTATGAGAATCTTGACGGCATCCTCTATAGAATCGAGTTGGGTCTGACGAAAGAGGAGATCGTGGCGAGAACCGGTCTGGACGCGAAGCTCGTCGAGATGGTGTGGAAGAAGCATCGTTCGAGCGTTCACAAGCGGAAGATGCCGCTCATCCCGAAGATCGGGGTCAGGACGCTAGGTCTAGATTGGAGAGAGTGATTTTCTAAGCTCTTCTACAGTCCTCAGGAACCTATCGGGCTCAAGCACGTCGAACATGATCTTATTCGCCTTCTTCCCCAATGCCCAGCCGAACCGCTGCTTCTCTTTGAGTTCGAGCATGATAAGGTCGTACCTCTTCGACGTCACGAACAGCGTCGACTGGAAGAAGCGGAAGAAGACGCCGGTTCTTAAAGGTCCCCTCTCGACCATTTCGATCTTCTTGATGTTCTTTATCGGGATTTCGGCCTTGAAGTACCAGCCCTGCCTTAGCATCAATTTGTCCCCGATGATTTCATGTTTCGTGAAGAGCGGAGAAGCTCCCAGAACCAGCAGCGCGACCGCCACGACAGCTGCTCCGATCGCTATGGACAAGAGGTCGAGCTTGGCAGTGATTGCAAGAAGGGCCAGGACGATTACGGCGGCTATCGCAAAGATGATGAAGTCCAGTGAGAACGATTTCCTGCTGTAGGCGAAGCTCTTCACTAGCATCTTGCGTGAGCAATGCGATTCAAGTAGCATATTCTTTCCCATTGGCCAAGCGTGTTGGGGCTCGGGTGTGGGCTGCAAAAACTTTAATAAAGACCATCTTATTGCTGCACGAAGGCTCCCGTAGTGTAGTCCGGTCAATCATATGGGCCTCTCGAGCCTATGACTCGGGTTCAAATCCCGACGGGAGCACTATCGTCAATATCCAGATCAGTATTCGCCTTGCTTCTTCACACCGCTTTTGCCTTTTGATGTTGCTTATGTTCACAGACGTCCCCATAGCCTTCTTCCAGCAGCTTCAGGAATTTCCCTTTGGTCTTTCCGGAAGCGCTCTTGTTTTGGACATTGAGGGGTCCATTGGCTCTATTCTCAAGAGCGATGATGAAACACAGTCGCAGGTTGTAGCCGAACGATTGCACGTCGAGAAAAGGAAACGGCGAGCCTCAGAATTGAGCATCTAACCCTTTTGGAACAAGAAGAAAAAGAAATGCGAAGGTTGCCGACGATGGCCGGCAAACCCGAATTCAAGCTCTTCGACCAGGGGTCACGCGCCATACCCAATACTCTTTGCCTTCGAACTTGATTGTCTCGTGTGTGGCACGAGGGTCGCCAAAGGCGTAGTAAGGTGGGAAGTGTGGATTGGCCTTGGTAACGCGCAGGTTGTTTTCTTTCTCACTCGCGAATTTCTTCTTGACCTCTTGGATGATCTCCTCCGGAACGCCGAAGGTTATCTCAACTTCTACCATTTTTTTCTCCTCCTTGCTATCGGGGCGGTTCATCGCCCTACCATCTACCACGTCAAGAGGGACCTTATACCTTGGTTGCACGGCGACTATGAGCGTATATTATTCACTCAACACTCTTAGGGGACTTCTAACGCGGTTAGGGATTGAGTAACGGATTTCGTAGATCATTGAGGGTCATGTTTCGCACAGATGGTGCACTTCTCCAATCCTCAAGGCTCCACTTCTACGGTCTGCTTCAAAAGATCGATGTTGATTCTTCTCGCCGCCAGGCCGTAGATGATCTCCTTGCTATCCCCATCGTATCTCTTGAAGAGAAAATTGCACCTGTACAGCACTTCCAGGTCACGATAGATGGTCGCTCTTTCCTTCCTTTCGGAGAACCGGGCATTGTAGTGTTTGTAAACTGAGACTGCCGAGGCATCCCTCTCAGCCAGGATTCTGATTATGTTGAGACGGGTCCCTGAGCAAAGCCCCTTCGCCATTTCTTCGATTCTCATGACCAAACTAATATGACGCTGTCGATTATAAATCATTGTGACAGCAAATTGGATGGTGGGATAATGCAGTGCGAAAGGGTAAGCAAGGCGTTGCTGGTTGGATCAGCCGGAGTTGGGACCTCTTCCCCACATTGAAATCAGAAAAAGGATCGGCGGACTTGAATGCTCTGAGTCCAGGCCGCAATCCGGCTTGTCGGGAAATCGTCCGATAAGTCAGAAGACCATCTCACCGCTGACGAACGCTTTGGTCCTCTCATCGGTCGGGTTGTTGAAGATCCTCAAGGTCTCGCCTTCTTCAACGATCCCTCCGTTCATCATCAAGGCCGCCCTGTTGCACAGCCTCTTCGCTTGGAACGGATTGTGCGTGATGACGACGGCCGCTCTTCCGCCTTGATTGACGAAATCCCTCACCGCCTTTTCCAAAATGGATATGTTCTGGGGGTCCAGGTTGGCGGTGAACTCATCCAGAAGGAGGAGCTTCGGTTCGACTATGACCGACCTTGCGAAGCACATCCTCTGCATCTCCCCGCCGGAGAGGGACCTCGCGTTCCTTTCCCTGCTTTCCGTCAGACCGAGGCGCTCGAGGTAGTCGCTCACCCTTCTCTCGGTCTCCCCTTTCTCGACCTGTCTGAGCTGCAGCCCGAAGGCCACGTTGTTGAAGACGTTTCTGTTCATCGCAGACGGCTTCTGGAGGACGAGCGCCATTTTCCTTCTGATCAGATGGACGTCCGGGCTTGATGTGCTGATCTCATTCCCATCGAAGACTATCTTCCCTCGCGTGGGACGCTCCAGCAGATTGATCAGCCTGAAGAGGGTCGATTTTCCGGAACCGCTGGGGCCCATGATCCCGACGATGTCCCCCTCACTCACGGACATGCTGACGTCCGAAACGGCGATCTTCTTGGCGTACTCCTTCGTGAGCCCTTCGGTCCTCAGTATCTCGCTCACAGCAGCTCTCTCTCCTGCAACCATCTCATGAACAGGAACACACCGCAGGCGACGATGAGCAGCACGACACCAAGTCCTATCGCGTAGCCGAAGTGCCCCATTCTTGTCTCCAGCATGATCGAGGTCGTGAGGATCCTCGTCTTGCCCTCGATGTTCCCTCCGACCATGTAGGCCGCCCCGACCTCGGCGATCGCCCTTCCGAACCCGATCATGACCGCCGTAATCACGCCGACCCAAGCCTCCTTTATCACCGTGAAGGTGGCCTGCCTGTCGCTCGCCCCGAGAGACAGCACAGTGTTCTTGATGTTCTTGTCTACCTCAGATACAGACGTGATCGTCACACCCGCCACCAGAGGAATGACCAGCAGTGTTTGGGCGAGGATCATTGCGGTCGGGGTGAAAAGAATGCCGAAGTCGCCTAAAGGCCCCGCGCGGGAGAAGATGTAGTAGATGAATAATCCGGAGATGACTGGCGGAAAGCCGTACATCGTGTATGTTATCGTCTTGAGCAGCCCCTTCCCGCCGAACTCCTTCAAGCCGACGGCGGCTCCAAGGGGGACGCCTATCAGGGAGCCCAGGATCGTGGCGCTTCCCGAGACGTACAGCGAAAGGAGCGTTATCTGGACCACATCATAGGTGACGGCATCTACCATTCATGTTCCCCCTTGCATCCCCCCGAATCACTTGACGAAATAGAAAGGAAGAGAACGCGTTTGAACCCTTAGTCTGTCCTGATGGCAATCACTGCCTGGAATTGCGAGCTCAGTGTGTGAGTCTCCGCGACCGAGCCCGGACCCGCGTTCGGGACGAACAGCTTGTGGCCGTAGGCATCAGTGAAGTTCCCGATCATGTTCTGGATCTCCGGAGATGTTATCCAGTTAACAAAGTCCGTGGCGAGGGTAGCGTTGACGCTCGGCCACCTATCAGGGTTGACCGGAATCACGCTGTACTGGTTGTACAGCAAGGGGTCTCCTTGATTGAGTATCTCTAGATGTGGAATGATCCCTGTCTCCCTTCGAGTGTAGTAGGTCGCCTCGTCTGAGAGCGTGTATCCCTTGTTCGTCTGCTGTTCCGTTATGTCAAGCACGGCGCCCATTCCCTGACCGGTGCTGAGGTACCAGGTGTTGCTGAAAGTCGACACGTTCAATCCGGCTTTGACCCAAATCGACTTCTCTTTTGTGTGGGTTCCCGAGAGGTCCCCTCTGGAGACGAATATGGCATTCCCCTCAGTACCGTTCTGGTAGATCCTCTTGAACGCGTCCGTGGCATTTACCGCCTGAGACACCCCTGCAGGATCCGATTCCGGTCCCACTATCACAAATTGGTTGTATGCGACGAGCGTCCTCGATGTGCCGTATCCGTCCTTTACGAACTGCTTCTCACTTGCGGGGGAGTGCACGAGAAGAACGTCAGCGTCACCATTCTTTCCAATCTCCATCGTCTGCCCGGATCCAACGGCAATCACATCCACAATGCAATCGTACTTGCTTTCGAAGTTGGGCAGAATCTTCTCGAGTAGTCCTGAATCATATGCACTCGTCGTCGTTGCCAATGTGAGTCTTTGCCTGCCGGGTTGAATCGCGACCGATCCCATCAGCAGTATCATCACGATCGCGAGAACGATTATTCCGACAAGTGGCGATTTGTCTTTCATCAACGATTCCTCCTAGGCCGATGTGTCCTGCAAAGCATAACGGATACGAATTACTTAACATTTTCCGACATCAGCCACCGAGAAGAATCGATCGAACAGTCAGAACCAGTCTCGCATGTCACAAAGGTGCGGGTCCCGTTGCAGCAGGCATCAAGGCGCGGAGGAACGTCTCTGACGGTCCGGCCCTCTCCGTCTTGTGTTCCTCGGCCCGAACTTCGTCTCAAACAGCTTGAACCCCCGGCTCACGGCCTTGAGCGCCGAATCCCTTCGTTCCCATCCGATGACCTGGGTGCTCTTGCCCTCTTCGAGCCGCTTGTAGGTCAGGAAGAACTCTGCAATCTCGTTCAGCTGGTGTAATGGAAGGTCCTCCAGTTCGAGATACTCTTTGTAACGGGGGTCGTCCACGGCCACCGTCAGGATCTTGTCGTCCTGCCCCTTCTCATCGAGCATTCTCAGGACTCCCACCGGTCGCGCCTCGACGATGCAGCCCGGAAAGGTCGGCTCGCTGACGATCACCATCGCATCAAGCGCATCGTTGTCGTCGTAGTAGGTCCGGGGTATGAGTCCGTACGCGATCGGAAAAACGACGCTGGAGTGAAGGACCCTGTCAAGGAGGATGCCGTCGAACTCCTTCGATATCTCGTACTTGTTCTTGCTCCCTTGGGGGGTCTCAACGATCACGTTTACGATTTTGGGAGGGTCCCTGCCAGCAGGTACTTTCTTCCACATGGACATTCTGCACACCCTGGTCTTTCTCGTTTCTCCTCTATTCGAATATGGTACGGAACGTGTACATTATCCTATTCTCCGTTGGTTCCTCTCCGGCACCGATCACCTCTGCTCGCCTGAATGGTAAGATTCATCTGCCAATACTCCATAGTGGACACGGGAATGGGATGCAGATTTCGTATTTCAATCTCTTTATGAGGTGGCACCTTGATTGAACTCATACTGTTCCAGCTCTTCATCCTCATCCTATTCGCCAAGATCGCGGCAATCATCTTCGAATTCATCCACCTGCCGCCGGTCATCGGGGAGATCATTGCCGGAATAATCATCGGCAACACGTTCCTGTTCGATTTCCTCCAGCTCGCGACGAACATCGAGGTCCTCAGCGTTCTTGCGGAGCTGGGTATCATCTTCCTGCTCTTCGCCATCGGTCTTGAGACGCCGTTCAGCGAGCTGAGGAAGGTCGGTGGGACCGCGATCCTCGTCGCGGTCTTGGGCGTCATATTCCCCTTCATCTTCGGTTACATTCTGATCGCTTACTCTGGTTTCCCGCAGGTCGAAGCGCTCTTCATCGGGGCAGCGATGACCGCGACAAGCGTCGGGATTACTGCCAGGGTCATCAAGGACATGAACCTGATGAACAGCATCGAGTCGAAGGTGATAATCGGCGCCGCCGTTATCGACGACATACTCGGACTTGTGGTCTTGGCCGTGATCAGCGGCATCGCGAGCGGCGGCGCCCTCGACATCGTCGACACGGTGATCGTTGCCGCACTGGCAGTGCTGTTCGTGGTGGCTGTCGTGTTCGTCGGAGAGGGGCTGCTCCCCAGGATCAGGAAGCGTACCCCAGAGTTCAAGACTCTGCCCCAGCCAGTCGGACTGAGGCGCAAGATAAGCCCGCTCGCCGTGGCGCTGATCGTCTGTCTTGGGCTGTCCGCGTTGGCCTCTTATGTTGGATTGGCGGCTATAGTCGGTGCGTTCCTCGCGGGGATGGTTTTCGCGGAGTTCAAGGACCTTTTCCCTGTGGGAGAGCAGTTCGAGGCGATAAACGAGTTCCTTGTTCCCTTCTTCTTCCTGTACATCGGAATATCGGTCGATTTGTCGACATTCGGCGGCGTGGCAATACTGACATTGCTGATAACGTTCATCGCAATCGCAACGAAGTTCATCGGTTGTGGGCTCGGCGCCTACAGACTGGGGGCGAAGTCTGCGGCGATTGTCGGCGTAGGGATGGCACCGAGGGGTGAGGTTGGTCTGATCATTGCGTCGGTCGGACTGACGATGGGGTCGATCTCCAGCGATATGTTCTCGGTTGTCGTGTTCATGTCGTTGCTCACGACGCTGGTGGCACCTCCACTTCTGACTCATGCATTCAGATGGAAGATGGGCAGGATAGCCAGGTTCTGATCCTTCGTGCTACAGATACTCTGAGGGCACCCTGTTCGCCGGGTTTCCTGTTCTGAACGAGCGTATCGTCTCTATCGTTAGCTCCGTGATCCTCAAGAGGACCTCCTTTGTATAGAACGCGGAATGCGGTGTGATTATCAGGTTCGGGGCTTCAAGCAGCGGATCGTTCTCCGGATGCGCCTCATCCTCGAGCACGTCGATTCCGGCCCCCCAAAGATGGTCTGACTCCAGGGCATCTCTCAGCGCCTTGCTGTCTAGTACGCCACCCCTCGATGCGTTGATGAGGATGCTGCCCTTCCTCATTCTTGAGATCGCCCTCGCATCGATCAAGTGATGCGTCTCCGGTGTCAAGGGGGTGTGAAGCGTGACGAAATCGCTCTTCTCCAAGACCTCGTCGAGGGGCAGGTATGGGAAACCATACTTCACCGCCAGGCTCTTGTTCTCGTAGACATCGTAGGCTATGACCTTCATCCCGAAACCCTCGGCGATATCTATGACCGCCGCACCGATCTTCCCTGTCCCCACCACGCCCAGCGTCTTGTCCCTCAGCTCGAGGCCAAGGAACGGGGAAAAGTCGAATCTCTTCTCGTTCTTAACGAAGGCGTCCGCCCAAGGTATTCTCCTGGCGCAGGCCAGAAGGAGCGCGAAGACGTGCTCTGCCACCACATGCGCCCCGTAGTCGGGGACATGGCAGACGATGACGCCCTTCTCGATGGCGTACTTCGCCGCGATGTGATCGAAGCCGACGCTCCTGGTCGCTATCAGTCGCAGTCCCGGAAGGGAGTCGATCACCTTCTTCGTCACTGGTGTGTAAATGAACACAGAAATGATCTCTGCATCCTTTGAAGCCTCGATCAGCTGCTGTTCTTCGAGGGGATGGTCGAATATCGTCAATTCGTCGTCAGGGAAGGCGTTCCTTAGTAGATCTACGTGGTCCTTCAGCTCCGTAAAGACAATCTTCATCTTAGCACCTCCAGCTCGTCGTCCTAGGCTTGATTGATTCAGGCATCTCCTGATATATAACGTGTCCCTCGGGCGTTGTACATTCAAAGGGATTAAGACTCGAATCGAACATGACGGGTCGGTGAAACGATGTGGAAGAACGGAGCCAGATGCGCAGTGTGTTTGACTTTCGACTGTGACAGCGATATCTCCTGGAAGAACATCATGAGACGCACGGGAGCGGTCAAGGAAGGAGAACCTTACAGTCCCGTTGTTCTTTCGCAGGGGCAGTACGACTACAACGTTGCGATACCGAGGATGCTGAGGTTCCTTGACTCCGAGGAACTGAAGGGCGCATTTTATGTCCCCGGTATGCTGGCAGAGGGGCACCCCGAGCTCGTGAAGGACATTGCCAAGCGGGGGAACGAGGTCGGCCACCACGGGTACGCGCATCTTAATCCATCCCGGCTGAGCACGGAGGACGAGCGCAAGGAGATGGAGAAGGGCTTGGAGGCTCTTGAGGCGGTCCTCGGGTCAAGACCGAAGGGATACAGGGCCCCTGCGTTCGACATAAGCTCGCGGACCCTCGACATGCTGGTCGAGCATGGATTCGTTTACGAGAGCAACCAGATGGCCTGGGACACCCCTTACATCCACCAGCAGAAGAAGGGCAAGATTGTCGAAATTCCGTTCAACTGGCTGACCATGGACTGGACCTATTTCGCGTTCAACTTCTTCCCGCCCCTTGAATACCAGAGCGGGATAGCGAGCCAGGAGGACGTCCTCGACATATGGTCCGAGGAGTTCGAGGGCCTTTACGACGAGGGCGCGCTCATGACGATAGTCATGCATCCGCAGGTGATGGGCCGCCCATCGAGGGTCAGGATGCTCGGCCGGCTGATCAAGAAGATAAAGAAGAGGGGCAAGGTGTGGATCGCGAAGCCGATCGAGGTCGCCGAGTATTGGCTCGAGACCCACTGAACGTGGACGTGGACCCCGCATCTTTTCCTTTCCTCACGGCCTATTCTTCTGGAGACGCAAGATCCGCTCTCCGAATCGACGGAATGGAAGCACAGGCAATTCCGAAAGATACAAATATCGTCACCCGCTTATATTCCGCAGAGGAAAGTACTCAGCTTAAGCGGCATTTTCGATTGCTGAGTCCCTACTTTCCAGACAAGGGGGAGAAAAGCCGATGATTAAGACCCGAATAAAAGTGATGGCCGCACCGAACCGATATGTCATCGGTCCCGGTGCAGTGAAGGAGCTAGGCAGGCGCAAGCAACTCCTAGGGACAAAGGCTTTGGTCTTGGGTGGAGAGCGCTCCATCAACAGTGTCGAGAAAGAGATGAAGGAGGACTTCGAGACGCATGGGCTTGAGATAGTCCACATGGAGAAGGGTGTTCGATACTGTACGAAGCCTGAGATCAACCGATTGGTCGCGAAGGTCAAAGAGAAGGAAGCCGACTTCGTGGTGGGTGTTGGCGGAGGTTCGATCATGGACCTCGCCAAGGCAGTGGCTAGCAAGGAGTACGGTGCTGGCAAGCCAATCGCCCTGATCAACACAATCCCATCCACGGACGCACCCTGCAGCGCATTGTCCGTTCAGTACGATGCGAAGCACGTGGTGGAAGCGGTCCTGTTCTATTACAGGAGCCCCGACCTGGTCATTGTCCCGACGGACAAATCAGTTATGGCGCCCACGAAGTGGCTGGTAGCCGGTATTGGTGACGCCCTGGCAACGAGGTTCGAGGCAGAGGCATGCGCCGAAGCCCGCCAAGGGAACGCGCTGATAGATGGCGGATTGCCGCCATTCGCCGCGACGAGCCTGGCACAGTTGTGCTATTCGACAATAACACAGTACGGCTACATGGCGAAGCTGGCCAATGAGAGGCAGGCCGTTACGGAAGCCTACGAGAACGTGGCCCTGGCGAACACGCTACTCAGCGGACTCGGATTCGAGAGCGGCGGTCTCGCTGCAGCGCACGGTATACACGACGGTCTGACCGCAGCCCCGGGAAGATTGAAAGCCCCGAAGCCCGAGCACGGTGACCTGGTCTGCATTGGCACCATCGCCCAGCTGATCATGGAGAACAGGCCAAAGGCCCTCATCGAGGAAGTCCTCAACTTTGCGTTGTCGGTCGGCCTGCCTGTGACGCTGGAAGAGATCGGTGCGACGTTCGATGACCTGCCACACTGCATGAGCCTCACCTGCAACCCAGGCCACCCGTATGCCCACAACGAGCCGTTCGAGATGACTGTGGACAGGTGCGTTGACGCGCTGAAGGCCGTCGATGCATTGGGCCGGGCGTACCGCGACAAGTTCATGCGCAGGTAGACCTACAAACCATTTTCCTTTCAATTTTTGTTTTTTTGTTCTCTCCTTATCGCTGTATGGTCAGAGTGCTTTCCATTATCTTCCCCTCTTTCGGTGACTACGAAATCTTCAGGATGATTTAGACAATCCAGAGTGAAGCGTCCTCACATAGGGGCAAACGAGATATACCGTCATACCTAATCAGGGCGCTGCGTTCCAAGGTGGAAGTGTGCTTACATGGACAAGGAAATCATAGATCAACTGATCAAAGTCGTAGGCAAGGAGAACGCATCTACAGAACCCGTAGACCTTGTCTGCTACTCGGTCGACTGCTACGCCATCAAGAAGGGCGTGATGCCGGATGTCGTACTGAGACCCGGAAGCGCTGAAGAGATATCCAACATTCTGAAGATCGCAAACAAGTACTTGATTCCTGTAGTCCCGAGGGCCAGCGGTTCCTGCCTTACCGGGGGATGTGTCCCGACGAGGAAGGGGATCGTTCTCGACATGACGCGAATGAATAGAATTCTCCAGGTGAGCAAGGAGGATCTGATGGTCACGACAGAATGCGGCGTCGTGTTCGCGGACCTCAATGCTCATCTCAGGAAGTATGGCCTTTTCTTCCCTCCGGACCCCGCTAGCGGGGAGATATGCACCATCGGAGGTATGGTCGCCGCCAATGCGAGTGGGATGAGGGCTGTGAAATATGGGGTCACGGGCGACTACCTGCTGGGTCTGAAGGTCGTCCTTCCGGACGGCAGGATTCTGGAGGTCGGCACGAAGGCCAGGAAGTCCGCATCAGGTTATGACCTCGTGCACCTTTTCAACCGCTCTGAGGGGACCCTCGGAGTAATTGTCGAGATCACTCTCAAATTGAAGGCGGTGCCCCGCGTCACGCTGGGGGCAAGGGCAAAATACAGCAGCGCCGAGGCTGCCGGTTCGACCGTTGCGAGGACCATCGCATCCGGCATCGTTCCCGCTGCGATTGAACTGTTGGATTCCATTGCTCTGCAGGTTATGAGGGAAGAGGCGCACGTCGACCTGCCACCTGCAGACTCGATGCTGTTCCTCGAGTTCGACGGCGACGATAAGGCCGAGGCAAGAAAGGCGCTGAAGCGGTTCACGAAGATAGCGATGGAGGAAGGCTGTAGTGGCATAGATGTTGCGGCCAGTCCGACCGAGTTCGAGACGATGTGGATGGCCAGGAAGAGACTGTTCGCGACCTTCACCAGGTTGAAGCCCTCCCCAATTGCGACCGACATAGTCGTTCCCCTTTCCAAGATTCCGACCGCTCTCAAGGCGATCCAGGAGATCGGCAGGAAGAACGATGTCAAGATATCGACCTACGGGCACGCAGGGGATGGGAACCTGCACTCGCTTCTTATGGCGGACTTGCGGGTCCCAGGGGAGTCAGAGAGAGCTCACAAGGCGCATGACGAGATCAACGAGATGGCCATGCAGCTCGGAGGAACGATCACGGGAGAGCACGGCATCGGGCTGGAGAAGAAGAAGCTGACGCCCAAGGAGCACGGTGCTGTCGGTGTCGAGATCATGCAGAGGATCAAGAAGGCGCTGGATCCGAACGGCATCATGAACCCCGACAAGATCTTCGAGGTGTGAACATGGCAACCTACAAGCGACTGGAGAAATACTCCGAACCTCTCGAATATTGCATCAGATGCGGTTTCTGCAAGGCCAACTGTCCTTCCTTCAAAGAGTTCGGTTGGGATTCGACATCCGCGCGTGGAAGAATGACCGCGATCAAGGCGATGCTGAAGGGAGAGATCGAACCAGACGAAGCTTTCGCCAAGAGGCTTTACACCTGCACAACCTGTGGGGACTGCGAGCTTCGGTGCCCGCCTGGCGTGAAGACTGTGGAGGCAATCGAGGCCGCAAGGGCCGAGTTCGCGGACAGGGGCCTGGTGTCGGAGAAGCACAAGAAGATCCTCGAGAGGATCGAGCAGGAACACAACCCCTACGGCGAGAAGAACGCTGGCAAGAACAAGTTCAAGCGCGACACCGAGGGTGCGGATGTCCTGTATTTCATGGGATGCACTGCCCCGTTCAGGAGCCCCGATACGGTCACAGCCACCATGGACATACTCGACGCCGCCGGAGTCAAGTACAAGGTCCTCGGGGAGGACGAGTGGTGCTGCGGATCCGTCCTCAGGAGGACTGGGTTCGTCGACGAGGCAGAGAAGCTCAGGGAGCATAACGTCGAGGCGTTCAAGAAGGCGGGAGTGAAGACCGTCGTGACTTCTTGCGCCGGGTGTTTCAGAGCGATGAAGAAGGAGTACGGTGTCGAGGGCATCGAGGTGTTGCATATCACTGAGTACGTCGACATGCTCATAAGCGATGGAAAGCTCACCGTGAGGAAGAGCAGGGAGAAGGTGACCTACCACGACCCTTGCCATCTGGGCAAGCACATGGGCGTCTACGACGCGCCGAGGAACGTGCTGAAAAAGGTCGCGACGCTCGTCGAGATGGAGCACTGCAGGGAGAACTCGATGTGCTGCGGAGCCGGCGGAGGGGTCAAATCAGCCTATGGCGAGGAGGCCACGCACGTCGGGGCGAGAAGGATGGAGGAGGCCAAGGCGACGGGCGCCAAGGTCGTCGTGACGCCTTGCCCGTTCTGCAAGACGAACCTGTCCGATTCTTCGAAGTGCCTTCCTGTTGTCGATTTCGCGGAGTACGTCGCTACTAAGATCAAGAGAGCCTGACTAAACGGCGGTTAATAGGCCTCGGAAATCCGGCCTCTTTTTCTCCCTTTTCCTTTCAATTTCATTTTTCGCATCCAGATGCACGGTTTCCAGTGCTCTTTTTTGACGGCTTACCTACTCGAATATTGTAATGTCGAAACATTCTTAAGTGTCGAATGGAATTATGCCTTCAGGAGGAATTACATGGCCAAAGCATTTGTTTTGATGAAAACGGGAGGGCCTGAGAACTTAAAAATGATGGATTATCCTACACCGAAGGCCAAGCCTGGTACAATCGTAGCTGATGTGAAGCTCTGCGGTATCTGTGGTACGGATACCCACATCATCTATGGGAGATTGCCAGTACCACTACCGCAACTTCTTGGACATGAGTGGTTCGGAACAATCAGGGAACTCGGAAAAGGCGTTAAGGTGGACTATACTGGTAAGCCCCTCGAGAAGGGTGACTTCATTGCCACCTGCCTCGCTAAGTGTGGCAAGTGCTGGTTCTGCCAGAACTTGCCTGGAAGGGAGAGCCTTTGCCAGAACCTGGAGCTCGTTGGTATAAGCCCGCACAAGGCAGACGAGCCGCCGCACTTCTGGGGAGCGTTCGCTGAACACGTCTACATCCCGGAGACATACCCAGTGTTCAAGCTCCCGAAGGGCTTGACGGACAGAGAGATGGTCATGATTGAGCCGATCGCGGTCGCAACAAGATCCTTCAAGAGGGCGCAATCTGGTGGAACGGACTGCGCTTATGCGGGAGAGGGCGTTGACCCCTCACAGACAGTAGTCATCCAGGGTCTCGGACCGATTGGCCTGTCTCACACAGTGGTCAACAACGTCTACGGTATGAACAATATCGTGGGCGTCGACATAATCCCGGAGAGACTCACGCAGGCCAAGAAGATGGGTGCCACAGAGACGATCAGCATGAAGGAGTACGTGACCACCGAAGATCGTGTTGAGAAAATCATGGAACTGACCGACGGTATCGGTGCTGATGTCGTGATCGAGGCGACTGGTGTCCCGGCTGCATTCTCTGAGTCGTTCAAACTCCTGAGGCGCGGCGGTACCGTCGTCGAGATGGGTCACTTCACAAACACCGGCGAGACAAAGGTAAACCCGCATGTCGACTTCTGCAACAAGGAAGTCAACGTTTTCGGTAACTGGGGATACTCCAAGTTCGAGTACAGGACCGCAATTGCAGTGATGATGAAGGCCAAGAAGATGGGTATACCCTTCGGAGAGATCTGCACAGAGGTCCACCCGCTCGAAGACCTGCCAGCCCAGATCCTGAGACAAGAGAAGAAGCTCTCGCCAGGCAAGATTGCAATCAAGCCGTAGGCGACGAAACACTAAAGGAGGCGGTGACTTCTTTGAAGTCACTGCTTATCACTAATTTTTCTTATTCAAAACCTGAGTAGGGGATACTATAAAAATCTTAGAATCCACCGGTTCTTGCCAAAGCGGCTTCGAAATAGGTTGATTCACGGCCACGACGGAGTCAAGAGATAGAAAGGGGGTGCGAAGCGGTTTACATCCCCAGGACTTTCTTCAGCTCTTCGTATCTCTTCTTCTGCTCTGGTGTGATATTCGGGTCTCCTTCGACCTTCGTCACGATCTTTCCCCAGACCCAGTCCTTGTGGTCCTCGGGAACTCGCTTGAATTTCTTGGAGCAGATTTCAATGCTGTTCTCTCCGTTGAGGACGTAAGCCAGCATCTTGTTCGAGGCCTCGTCTTCCAAATGCATCGATAGGAATGCGCACATGAGGCGGCCAATCGGGTATTTCGGATATAATGCTTTCGGAAATACACCTCGCCGAGACTATGCCGGCGGGTCGGTTCCTACGAAATCTGGTCAGCCCCGGATCTTCTTCAGGACCTCGTCCTCCTTGATCCCTGCCAGAATCTTCGCGTATTCCGCCTTCAACGGAAGGTTCCCCTGCCTCAGTATCATTATCCGCTGCGCCTGCGGGGATCCAGCTCCATGCATCGACTCTATCAGGGCGGTGCCGCCGGAAAGGTTCTCCACCAGTCTCACCAGGCGCGCGCGCTCCTCCGCTGACACACCTTCCTTGCCCTTCATGTATTTCTCGATGTACTTCCCGATCTTCTCGTTCTTGAAGTCCTTCTGAGACGGCAGCGTGGCGACGATCCCACCAGCGATATCCTGGGAGATCCTGCATATCTCGTAGATCAGCCTTGTAACGTTCTGCTTCGTCACGTTGGCCAGGAGCGGGTCGACCATGTACGCCCCGGACTTGGTCGGCGTGCCCTCGCTCGAGCAGGCTATCGAGCCGCAGTAGAGCGTCTCGGTGAGGTGCACCATCTCGGTTAGCTTGTCCTTGACGTGCGACGCGTCCTGCACTCCGTGGGCCTGGGCGAGGCCGTAGCTCGCCCCGATTATCACGTCGCTCACACCGGCCTTGCAGCCGCCGTAGTTCTGCCTGTGGTAGGATGCGAAGCGGTCGACGAGCATCCCTGAGAATTCGAATTCCCCGGCCATGAAGATCCGCTCGTTGGGAATGAACACGTCGTCGAAGACCACCAGCGCCTCTCCACCGACGATGCCGTAACCGAGGTTGCCTCTGTCGATGCCCTTCTCGAACTTCCTGACGTCGTTGGTCTGCCTTCCCAGGATGTGGATGATGCCCTTCTCGTCCGAAGGCACCGCGAAAGAGACGGAGTAGTCAGCGTCGTTCGCCGTCATGTTGAGCGTCGGCATGACCAGCATCATATGCGAGTTCGCCGATCCGGTCTGGTGGGCCTTTGCCCCTCGGACCACGATGCCGTCGTCCCGTCTCTCGACGATGTGCACGAACATGTCGGGGTCCGCCTGCTGGCTTGGCCTGAGGCTTCTGTCCCCCTTGACGTCCGTCATCGCCCCGCCGATCATCAGGTCCTTTTCCTGGACAGTCCTCATGAAGTCCTTCATGCGCACGAAGTACTTGGTGCCCAGCTTTTGGTCCATTTCGTAGGTCGTTGTGTAGACGGCGTTCATCGCGTCCAGGCCGACGCACCTCTGGAAGCAGGACCCAGTCTTCCTCCCGATCATCCTCAGCATCTTGACCTTTTTGACAAGGTCCTCGGAGCTCTGGTGAATGTGGGTAAAACGGTTGATACTCTTTCCGGTCAGGTGCGAGGTCG
>Ga0315281_10002990_pt1 | contig 24885 bp, 19 predicted proteins | sample YL17G07_0_MG_FD_204540 | JGI IMG/M metagenome (GOLD analysis project Ga0315281, IMG submission 204540) | Sediment microbial communities from Yellowstone Lake, YNP, Wyoming, USA - YL17G07_0 | ecosystem: Environmental > Aquatic > Freshwater > Lake > Sediment | place: USA: Wyoming | collected... | reverse complement strand
GAATGGATTATATTGAGCGCCCGGGGGGTCAGCATCAATGGTTGCTGTCGCAGTTTTACCTATATCAGCCCACCAAATAGTCGTTTTAGGCCTTGTCATTACGGCATTGCATTTAACCCGGAAGCAGTTGGCGAAGAAACTTCGCATCACCCGGCAGACTGTTTCCAAGATAGAGAAACACGACAATAACGTGACCATAGGCACGCTGGAGAAAATCGCGTCTATTTTCCATAAACAGCTTGCGGTAGAGTTTCGTTAATCGCAGAAAGATGATCATTGGCAAACCGGTCACAAGGCGTGGCCGGTTTTTTTCATTCTATCCGTGAAAGCATGGGGAACAGATTTTATTTTTGCTTTCCGCTTCCTATTTTTGTATCATGTATCGTCGTCGTCCGGTGCGTGTCCGTCTTCCCAGTTTCCATCCCGCAACGTTTTCCCTGAAAATTTTCGGAGTTAACTCCCATGAGAAAAATAGTTGTTATGATGGCAGTGATATTATTCCCGTTTTGCATGCCGCTCACGGCACGGGTCGGTAAGCAGGAGGCGACGAAGTATCTCGAGCGGGGCAATCAATATTACCAGTCATATAATCTGAACCTTGCCATTGCCGAGTTCATGAAAGGGCTCGATGCCGCCAGGCTCGAGAAAGACCGGCGTTCCCATGAGAGCATTTCCGCGGCGCTCGGTGTCGCATGCATGGATCAGGGGAACTATCGCAAAGCGGTCTATTATTTCGGGGAAGCCCTCAACGACGCGGAAGTCCTCAAGGACAAGAAACGGGTGACGGCCAATCTCGTCAACCTGGGGATGGTCCACGAGCTTCTGGACAATCATCCCAAGGCGCTGTCCTACTATGAGGATGCCCTGAAGCTGTCGCGGGAACGGCGCGCCCGGGAGATGGCCGGCGCGATACTGCTTCCTATGGCCGAGGCGTACGGCAAGCTCGGATTCAAGCAGAAGTCATATACCTGCCTGACGGAGGCGTTGAAACTGTTCACGGCCGCGGGTAAGCAAGGCGATGTTGGGAACACTCTTTCCGCGCTGGGGAACCTGTACCGGAACTTCGGGGAATACAGCCGAGCCGTTGCCTATTATGAGAGCGCGCTAAAGATCGGACGCCAGGTGCATGACCGGAAACTGACGAGTACTAATCTCTCCCGCCTTGGCGAGATCGAATGTGAGCGAGGGAACTTCGACCGGGCGCTTTCCTGCCTGAAAGAAGCGACCGATCTTAACAGGGAGTCGTGCAACCCAAAAAATATGGTGGAGAGTTACAACTTATTGGGGCTTGCCTATCTGCGGTACGGGGACTTCTGCAATGCGCTGATATCGTGCGAAAGCGCGTCGGAAACAGCTAAACAAATGGGTAGCGCCCGGCTGGTCAGCACCTGTCTTCAAAATATGGGCCGCATTTATGAGTTGTCCGGCGATAATCCGAAAGCCATTGCGCATTATAGTCAGGCGCTGAATGCCTGCCGGGAAGCCGGGCTTCCCGTCGTTTTCCTGCATGGGCGGATTGCAGACTGTTATCTCGCCCTGGGACAGTTGGAGAAAGCAGAAGAAGAGTCTCTCGCCGCTGCCGATCCGGTGCGACTGGGCCGGCTAAATCTGGCGCAGAAGAATTATCAGCAGGCTATAAGTTGCTTTTGCCGGACGTTTGAAAAAAATCAGAAGGAACAGGATGACGGGGCCGTTTTCGCATCCTACACGGGAATCGGCCATGCGCTGGCTGCTCTGGGTGACGACCGGACTGCCGTTAACAACTATGCCAAAGCCATTACCCTTCTGGAAGAGCGGGAACAGGTTGCCCGTGCGGGAGACGCGCTGGCGTTCTCCGCGGAGCCGATCGACGGATTTTTCGCCGGAGATGCGTACGAGGGGATGGTGCATGCGCTGGCGAAAATGGACAATCCGGATGAATCGTTCTTCTATGCGGATGCTCTGAAGCTGCGGTTGTTCGCGCGATCGGTACAGAGTCATCGCTTCGGCAGGGAGTCGCGGGGTATACCGCCGGATATGGCTCAGGAGGAAGATGCCAACCGTTCCTCGATAGATTCGCTCGAGAGGGAATTGTCCGGCGTCCGGAGTTTCGGCATGTCATATAACCTGGACGTGACGGAGCAGGAGTTACAGGCGGCGCAGGGAAAACAACGGCGGCTCGTTGACCGGTTGAGAAAACTATATCCCGAGTATGCGGCCATCCGCTATCCACAGCCCCTGCGGGCAAAAGATCTGAATCTCCGCGACAATGAAGTGTTGCTCGAATTTGTGTCGACCGATCAGGCATCCTATCTCTTTCTGGTTAACGGCAAAACCAAACGGTTAAAGTTTAGGCGCATATCCTTGCTCCGGGATAAGGCGCGGGCGCTGGTTGCGGGATATATGACTGCGCTGCGCTCGGGCCAGGCCAGCCCGCAGTCCGACGCCGCGGGGCAGGCGGGGCACAGGTTGTTTGATGAGGTGTTCGGCCGCCTGCTCGATGATGTTGCTGCCGGCACAACGCTCGTCATCGTGCCGGATGAAACGTTCGGCGACGTGTCGTTCGAGGCGCTGGATCTGGATGAACCGCCGCGAAACGTTCCGGCTGAGAGGGATGTGCGCCCGCCGGCCCGCACCATGAGCGACCGCTGGAATATCATGTACGCGCAGTCGGCCACATGGCTCACCCTGTTGCGTGAACGCGAAAAATACGGCCAGGCGGGCGACGAGGCGCTGATCGTCGGCAGTTACGGCGCGGATGCCGGGCGTCAGGACGGATCGCCGAACCCGGAAATATTGGCGACGATTGCCGCCCAAACGGCCCGGCCCGGGAATCTCGCAGCCAATCATGATTCTCGGGCTGGGGAAAGAAATGAGAACGGCCAGGGAAATCCCGTAGCGGCGTCGGCGGGTGACAGCGTTTTACGGGGATGCCCCGCCGTGAAAGATGTTGCCGGCGTCATGGTGTCACTCTACGGCCCGAACGCCGTTTTTCTGTCTTCGGCTCCCGCACGCGGCGTGACGGAGATTCCATTTTCGCGCTACCGGGCCATCCTATGGGGGGGCAGGGCGTTTCTTGACAACGATACCGCCTATATCCGTCAACCGTTTCTTGTCCTGCCGGAGGGGATCACGAGCGGGCGCTACGGCAGATTTCTGGTCATGAATGAGATTCTCGGCCTCAAGATGCCCGCTGAAAGTATTATTCTTCCGTACGGCGCGGCTGCCGGCCGCGGTGCGCTGGAGATGGCGCGGGCCTTCCAGTCCGCCGGATGCGATGCCGTTATACTGAGCCGCTGGCAAACCACGGACGAGGCCACAGCTCTTTTCTGTTCCTCCGTATACCGGCATATTGCCTCCGGCGGCAATCTCACCGAAGCTCTGGCGCTGGCCCGTAAAACGGTGCGCGCCAATGGGTATGAGCATCCGGTTTACTGGGCCGGTTTTATGCTGGTCGGGCGCTGAGTGCATCTCACCGACGGTGGTGCTTGCAAAGAGGTTAAGGAATATGATACATTTATATACATACATTGCAGTCTCGAAAAAAGAAATATTTACCATGAGTGAAGAAGAGTCGATCATAGAGAACATCTTGAAGTTCAGCATCGCGGACAGGTTCCGAAGCGTCAAATGCGCCATGGCCGGCGTATTCACTATGCTCCGGTACGAACATAATGCCTGGATCCACGCACTTGCCACGCTGTGCGTCAGCGCTCTTGGTTATTATGTGCGTCTGGATCGCTCCGAATGGTGCTGGATCATTGTCGCCATTCTTACGGTGTGGGCGGCCGAAGCGTTGAACACGGCTTTCGAATTTCTTGCCGACGTGGCGGTGCCGGATTTTCACCCTACCGTAGAAAAAGCAAAAGACGTGGCAGCGGGCGCCGTGCTGATCGCATCCATCGGTTCGGCCATTATCGGCATGCTTATATTGGGCCCCCATGTGCGCCTTGTGTTCGAGGCGTTGCTGCGGTAATAACTCTTTGGCGGTATTTTCCGAAATTTATATTAAGCAACATTGCAGGAGGAACGGATAATGACGGAGCGAAACACGACGGGGGGGAGTATGAGAACGTTTATCAGGCATCCTTCGGATATTCCCATAGAAGTTCATCCTGAAGATGCAGTGGATCAAACCGAACAACACCTTAAAAATGTCAGTGCGGGGGGCTTGTCCTTTAAATCGCAGATGCCATTTGAAGAAGGACGCGTTCTTCGCATCCGTATTGTGATCGTGAAACCGGCTTTCGAGGCTAATGGGAAGGTCGTCTGGTGCCGGAAGGAAGAGGGGACTTTCGACGTCGGTGTCGAGTTTACCGAAACGCGCGACGTTTTCAAGGTGCGGATGATCGAGCAGGTCTGCCATATCGAGCATTACAAGAGAGAGATCCGGGAAAAGGAAGGGCGCGAGTTGTCGGGACGGGAAGCCGCGCTGGAATGGATCAGCAAATTCGCCAACTCGTTCCAGGCGGAAACCATAGAGAAATAGAAAGGAGATATATTCGAATGTACAAGCTTGTTCTCGTCAGACACGGCGAAAGTACCTGGAATATGGAAAACAGGTTTACGGGGTGGACGGACGTTGACCTGTCCGAAAAGGGTATTGAAGAAGTTAAGAAAGCCGGCCTGATCCTGAAAAAAGAAGGGTATGCCTTCGATGTGGCCTTTACGTCAGTCCTGAAGCGTGCTATCCGGACCCTCTGGATAATCCTTGATGAACTTGACCTGCTGTGGCTCCCCATAAGCCGTTCCTGGCGGCTGAACGAGCGGCATTACGGCGCTCTCCAGGGGCTCAATAAATCAGAAACTGCGGCGAAGTACGGCGAAGAACAGGTGAAGATCTGGCGGCGGAGTTATGACATCCCGCCCCCGCCCCTCGCTGAAGACGATCCCCGCTATCCCGGCAAGGACCGGCGCTATAACGACCTTGATAAGAAGGATATCCCGTTCACTGAATGCCTGCAAGACACCGTGGACCGCTTTCTGCCCTATTGGCACAACGAGATCGCGCCGGTCGTAAAGTCCGGCAAGCGGGTTATTATAGCGGCGCACGGCAACAGCCTGCGGGCGCTGGTGAAGTACCTCGACAACATGTCGAACGAAGAGATCATCAAACTTAACATCCCGACGGCCATGCCGCTCGTCTATGAGCTTGACGATAACCTCAAGCCCCTCCGGCACTACTACCTCGGCGATCCCGAGGAAGTGCGCAAGGCAATGGAAGCCGTGGCCAACCAGGGGAAAGCAAAAAAATAGCCCGCATCACGAAAAAATCGCCTTTGTTGATACCCGCCATTCATTCGCAAGTTTTCTGAGACTACGTTGTCATAATAAAGGATACGTAGCATCCCATGATCTCCAAACTACTGCCCGTGAGGGCCCTCTTCATCGTTTCCGTCTTGCTGGTCGCCGGCTCAAGCCGGTGCATGCCGCAGTCCCCGGCTGTCGAACCGCTGTCGCTCGTCCAGTGTTTTTTCCTGGCGCAGTCGCACAGCGAAGCCCTGCAAACCCAGTCCGCCCGTCAGAAAGAGGCGACGGAACATATCGCCCAGGCGCGCGGCGCGCTTTTGCCCGGCATCAATTTCAAGTACTCCAAATTTTTCCGCGACACGGTGAACGATACTGTCGCCGGAGAAGGGCTCGATACGCGGCTTGAGGCCGTGCAGCCGCTGTTTTACGGCTTCCGAAGGGTCGAGGCCGTCGGCCTGGCAAAAGGGGAACGGCAGCGGGAAGATTTTCAGTACCGGGCCGTTACCCGGCAGTTGTACGGGAGCGTTGCCCAAGTTTTTTATACCATCGCGGGGATAGAATCGGACATCAGGAACGTCAACGAAACGTTGCAACTGATGCAGGACAGGATCAAGGAACTGACGGAGCGGGTACGGCTGGGCAAATCGCGCGACAGTGAGGTGCTGATGACCGAATCGCAGATTGCCGCGCTGCGCGCCCAGGAGGAAAAGCTGCAGGGCGACCGCAGCAGCGCCCTCGAAACGCTGGCCTTCCTGACCGGCGCCGCCCCGGAGCGGCTGGCCATCGTTGATACGATGCCCGAAGTCACCCGGGCAGAACCGCTGGAACAGGCGCTCGCGGCGTCGAAGCAGCGGTCGGACGTTCTCGTTGCCCGGCAGAACGTGGCGCAGGAAGAGTCCCTCGTCCGCATCAGCCGCGGCACGCTCCTGCCGACGGCTAACCTTGACGGATCATGGTATGCGTCACGCAGCGGGTCGTTGTCCGGCGCCGCCTGGGATATATATCTTCTGATGGATGTGCCGGTATTCCAGGGCGGGATATTGCGCTCCCGCGTGCGCGAGGAGTCGCTACGGCTGTCCGAGGCGCGGCAACAGGCGGAACTCGTCTCCCGCCAGACGGAAACCGAGGTACGGCAGTTGTACCACGCGCTGAAATCGTCCCTGGCCCAGGCCGGCGCCTACCGCGAAGCCTATGATAAGGCCGACCGGAGCTACCGGTCACAGATGAAGGAATACCGGTTGGGCCTGGTCAACAACCTCGACGTCTTGCAGGCTGTCACGACCCTGCTCAGCGTCAAGAGCAGTTCCGATCGCGCCGCCATACAGGTCAAGCTCGCCACAACGATGCTCGATATCTCCACAGAAAAAATAAAATAAAAAGATTCTTGCGTTCACGGATTTTTTCATGACCCAAGAACCCAAGAACACGAGAACTCAAGAACGCCGCTAAAGGAAAACATGTCGTTATCCGATACGTCCATAAAAAACCCGGTCTTTGCCTGGATGATCATGATCGGTGTGATCGTTTTCGGGTTGATCGCTTTTACCCGTCTGGGGGTCAGCCAGTTGCCCGACGTCGACAACCCCGTGCTGTCCATTTCCACCACCTGGGAAGGCGCGGCGCCGGAGGTCATCGAGACGGAAATAACCGATACCATCGAGGGCGCCATCATGGGGATACAGGGCGTTCAGGAAATATTATCCACCTCGAGCCAGGGGAAATCGAGCATTACCGTTCAGTTCGATCTCAGCAAGGATATCGACGTTGCCCTGCAGGAAGTGCAGAGCCATATCGCCGCCGCGCAACGGACGCTGCCGCGTGAAATGGATCCGTCCGTCATCACCAAGAGCAACCCCGAAGACCAGCCCGTCATCTGGATGACGCTGTCCGGGGACCGTCCCCTGAAAGAGCTCATGGACTATACCTACCTGCACGTCAAGGACCAGCTTTCGACGGTCCCCGGCGTCGGGGAAGTCACGCTCGGCGGTTACGTTGCCCCCAACCTGCGGGTATGGCTTAACGCCGACAAAATGCAGCAGAAAGAACTGACCGTCCAGGATATTACCGACACGATCCAGTCGCAGCATGCGGAAGTGCCGGCGGGGTACATCGATTCCGGTGCCAGCGAAATGAACGTTCGTGTCACCGGCGAGGCGGGAACGACCAAAGAATTCAGTTCCATCATCATCCCCGGGCGGAAAGGGCAGCCGCTGTGGAAAAAATTCAGCATCGGCGACGTGGCCACCGTCGAGGACGGCCTGGCCGACGTGCGGCGTATATCGCGCGCCATGGGCAAACCGACGGTAAGCCTCGGTATACGCAAACAGCGCGGCACGAATGCCGTCGAGGTGGCCAGGGCGGTCAAGGCCAGGATCGCCGAAATGCAGAAATACCTGCCCGTCGGCATGAAGCTCGAGATCCGCTTTGATACGACGAAGTTTATCCAGGACTCGATCCGCGATATGAATTTTGTCATGGTGCTGTCCGTTATCCTGACCTCGCTCGTCTGCTGGCTTTTCCTCGGTTCATTCAGTTCTGCGCTGAACGTTTTTCTCACGATCCCCCTTTCCATCTGCGGGACATTCTTTGTCATCTACATTCTCGGTTTCACGTTGAATACCTTCACGCTGTTGGGGCTGTCTCTTGTCATCGGCATTGTCGTTGACGACGCCATCATGATGCTTGAGAACATCGCCCGTCACCGCGAGGAGGGGGAAACGAAGGTGCATGCGGCCCTGCGGGGCGCGCGGGAGATTGCCTTCGCGGCCATTGCCGCAACGACCGCCATTCTCGCCATTTTCATACCGGTTATTTTCATGAAGGGGATCATCGGCAAATACTTCCTGCAGTTCGGTGTGACCATCTCCGTGGCTGTCGCGATATCCCTGCTGGGGGCGCTGACGGTGACGCCCATGTTCTGTGCGCAGTACTTAACGATCGGCCATTCGACGTTTATCGGCATGGCGATGGATCGCTTTATGGGCTGGCTGAACAAGACCTATGCCGTGCTCCTCGCAAAATGCCTTTCGCACCGCTGGACGGTCGTTGTGATCTCCCTCGTGGTTTTTTTCGGTTCGTTGGCGTTGTTTAAATTTGTAAAAACTGAATTCGTCCCCGCTCAGGATCAAAGTATGCTCATGGTCCGGATCGACACCAAAGTCGGCTCCTCTCTTGATTTCACCGATACCGTATTCAAGGAGGCGGAGCGTATCCTTGGCCGGCTCCCGGAAGTGAAAAGCTATTTCTGTTTTATCGGCGGCGATATGGTCAACACCGGCAACTTCATGTTGACGCTCAAGGACCCGAAAGACCGTCCGGTGAATACGAAGAAAGGGCGGCCGCTCACCCAGCCGGAGCTGATGCCGCTGCTCAGGAAAGAATTGAAAACGATTCCCGGCGCCGCGAAGGCCGTCGTCCAGGATCCGTCGTTGCAGGTTTTCGGTTCCCGCCGGGGGTTTCCCGTTGAATTCACCTTGAACGGCTCCGACTGGGATAAATTGGCGTCGTTGAGCGATAACCTGGCGCAGGCGATGGAAAAGACCGGCCTCATGGTGGACGTCAACACGGACTATCAGCTCGGTATGCCCGAGGTGCGGGTGGTGCCTGACCGGCAAAAATCCGCCGAACGCGGTGTCAGCGTCGCCGACATCGGCGAGACGATCAATTCTCTTATCGGCGGCGTCCGTGTAGGGAAATACACGCACGGGGGCCGGCGCTACGATATCCGCGTCCAATTGGTCTCTTCCGACCGCGACAAAGTGGGTGACATCAGCAAGATATGGGTACGCAACAACCGGGGTGAAGTCGTCCGCCTGGCGGACGTCGTGACCATCGTGCAGAAACCGACGCTCCTTTCGATCGGCCGCAAGAACCGCGAACGCGCCATCCGCATGTTCGCCAACGTTGCGCCCGGCAAATCACAGGGCGAGGCGCTCAAGAAAGTCGAAGAGTTGGGAAAAACTATCATTCCCGAAGGATACCGGATCGTTTTCACGGGGAGCGCGCAGACGTATAAGGATTCGTTCGGCAGCCTCTACGTCGCCCTTATTCTCGGCATCTTTGTCGCCTACATGGTACTGGGAACGCAGTTCAACAGCTTTGTTCACCCCTTTACCGTTTTGCTGGCCCTCCCGTTCAGCATTTCCGGTGCCGTGCTGGCCATGGCAATCGGCCATCAGTCGTTGAACATGTACAGCGCCATCGGTATCATTCTCCTGATGGGCATTGTCAAGAAAAACTCCATTCTGCTCGTCGATTTCACTAATCAGAAGCGGGAAGAAGGAATGGATGTGACGCCGGCGCTCATGCGTGCATGCCCCATGCGCTTGAGGCCCATCATCATGACCTCGGTAGCCACCATTGCCGCGGCCGTCCCTCCGGCACTCGCCATCGGCCCGGGTGCCGAAACCCGCGTTCCCATGGCGGTCGTCGTCATCGGCGGGGTTTCCCTGTCCACCCTGCTGACGCTGTTTGTCGTTCCCTGCGCCTACTCCCTTCTGTCCGGTCTTGAAAGCCGGCAGCACCAGGCGGACGTGCATGAAGCCCTTAAAGCGCTCGAAGATGCATAAGCGGTACGCCGATGGAAAATCAAAATAATTTGTCAAAACAATGAAAAAAATGTACAATCATACATGTGAAATGACGGGGGTATCGCTGGTGGCTCCATATATCTATATCCTCCGAATCTTTCCATTGTTATGAACACAAAGACACCTTATAAGACTATCTTCGCGTTGTCGAGTTTTTTGACGGATCTGTTCCCCATGATGGGCGCGCGCCTGATTGACCGGCTGGTGGCAGCGCTTTTTGGGAACCGTTTACTGATACAATACGGCTTGAAAAAAAATCTCCGTAATCTGGCGCGTGTGCGTGAGTTCCGGCGCATCCTGGTAATAGGCGATCTGAATATCGGTGATGCCGTTACCCTGCAGGCGGCGATCACGGCGCTGCGCGATTTCCTGCCGGAGGCGGAAATAGAGTATGCCGTTAACCGTTTCGCCCGCCCGTTGATAGAAGGGAATCCGGAGATCTCGCGGGTGTGGCCGATTTTTACCGGCACGTATTTCCCCGACAAAAACGATTTTCGTCGTATCGGGGAGATCGCGGCTGGCAGGACATACGATCTGGTTCTTAATTTCTGCCCCCTTTTCCGTGAAGATAAACTGCGGGGGGTGAACCGCAACACCATCGGTTACGCGGCGCTGGCGTCGCAGCTTATCAGGGACGAGCAGCGCCCCGGAACGGTGAATCATATCGTATACAAGACGTACCGTTACGTGCACGACATGCTGTCCTCATTCCGCACCCCGCAACGGAATCGCCAGTTCCGGGGGGTGAGCGTTACGCTTCAGGACAGCGCCGTGAAACGCGCGGAAGATTTTCTTGCCGCCGCCGATGTCCCGGCGGGGACACCGGTCATTTTCTATAATCCTGACGCCTCATCGCCGTTTACCCGCATTCCTTTCGAACGGCAACGCGTGCTCCTTGAGGGTATCGCCGCCATGGATGTGACGGTACTTGTCGGCGCGGGGCATACCGCCAGGGATATCGGCAGCGGACTCGTTGCCGGCCTGCCGCTCCCCATGCGCCGCCGCGCGGTTATCGTGCCGTCGTTGATGCCGCTGGACGCCTACACTGCGCTTATCGATTTCTGTGACATTTATGTTACCGCCGATACCGGGCCTTTGCATCTGGCGGCGGCCCGGAAAATATCCCGGGACGGGGGGCATATATTCCGCAACAGGACATCCGTATTTTCGATTTTCGGCGCTACTCCCGCCACCTTGTACGGATACGATTCGCTAAAGCCCGGATTCTTTGCCGCGAACCAGGATGCGGCATCCGCCTGCTATGACGTGCAGAGCCGGTGCCGCAATATAACCTGCATCAACAAAATGGCCAAGACCTGTCGGGATATCCGGTGTTTTGAGCAGTTGGACGTTAATGCTATTCTTGAGGACATTCAGAACGTGCTTGGCGGCAACGGCGCGGCGAACCACTCGCACCGGGGCGCTATCGGCAGTATACCCCTGAAAAGAATTTTCCCATGAGAACGATACTATTATTCGCGCTGGCCTTCATAATGGGTTTTTTTACTGCCATTCCCGTCGGCGCCACCCAGATCGAGATCGCCAAGCGTTCATTGAATAAGCAGCTCCGCGCGGCGTACATGGTGATGATCGGTTCGGTCTGCTCGGACGTGCTCTACGGGAGCATCGCCTTCTTTGGCCTGGCCCCGTTCCTTGAAGATAAGATCGTTGTCGCGTTCTTCGGCCTGGTCGGGACACTGGTGCTCTGGGTGCTGGCGTACTTTTCATTCCGGCAGGGCACGCAGTCCGGCAAGCTCAATATCAATCATCCCCTGCTCAAAAGCAAGAGGCTGGCCTTCATTACGGGTTTCTCCCTGGCAGTTACGAACCCCATCATGATATTCTGGTGGCTGGTGGGGGCAAAGATCGTGAAAGACCTGGAACTTGTCACGACGTTTACTTCGGTTGATTCTATAGGGTTTCTAATATTTGGCGGTCTCGGCCTGGCTGCCTATCTGGGGACATTGGCGACGGTATTACACTGGGCGCATAAATTCATATCAGACAAATTCATGCGCCGGATCAACCTGGGCCTCGCGTTTGTCCTGGTGGCTCTTTCCATCTATTTTCTGGTCAGTTCGCTCCGGGTGCTGTTGTAACAAAATAGTGAAATGGGTGGCGCTATGAAAGCAAAGGCAAAGCTGAAGAAAAATATCGTAGTCAGCGATAAAGGGTTCATTTTCAACCCGGAGACCGGCGATTCATTTTCTTTCAACCAGACCGGTATAGGCCTCATTACGCTGCTTAAAAGCGGCAAAACCCCGGCGGAGATAAAAAAGATAGTCGTAAAAAAATATGACGTCGAACCCGCTGCTTTCGAAAACGACTTTGACGATTTTGTAGCCCAGTTGCAGGTGTTCAACCTGCTTATTGATGAAAACGACAAATAAGAAAAAGCTTACCATAGCGGTGACCGGCTTAAATGCCATCGACAGCCCCGGCCCGGGGGTCGCCGTTATCAGGGCGATCAGGGACTGCCGCGATTTCGCGCCGCGTATCGTCGGCCTCGCCTACGAAGGGCTTGAACCCGGGATCTACATGGACGGGATAGTCGATAAAACCTATCAGATACCTTACCCTTCCGCCGGGAGCGACGCGCTGCTGGCGCGCCTCAAATACATACATTCGAAAGAAAAGATCGACGTAGTTATCCCGAACTTTGACGCCGAGCTGCACAATTTTATCAAGCTGTCGGAGAAACTCAACGATCTCGGTATCCGCTCGTTCCTTCCCTCGCTCCAACAACTGGGGGCGCGGGAAAAGATCAATTTGTCCGCGTTCTGCCGCACCTATGGCTTTACGGCGCCGCGCGACCGTATCATCAATAAAGCGGATGAGATCAAAAAAGCGGCGGAAGAATTCGGCCTGCCGCTGGTCGTAAAAGGGAAATTCTACGATGCTACAGTCGCCTACTCCATTGATCAGGCGCAGAAAGCCTTCTATCACCTCAGCGCAAAATGGGGGTTGCCGGTCATCATTCAGGAATATGTCACCGGAACCGAGGTCAATATCGCGGCTTTGGGAGACGGCAAGGGGCATGCCATCAGCGTCGTGCCCATGAAAAAACTCTATATCACCGATAAAGGAAAAGCGTGGGCGGGCATTACTCTTGACGATAAAAAGCTGGTGCGTCTTGCCGAACGCTTCATCAAGGCAACCGCGTGGCGCGGTGGTTGCGAACTTGAGGTAATACTTTCCTCAAAAAACAAAAAACCGTACATCCTTGAGATCAACCCCCGCTTCCCTGCATGGATATACCTTGCCGTAGCCGCCGGGCAGAACCAGCCCGCCGCATTGGTTAATATGGCGCTCGGGAAAACCGTCAAGCCATGGCGGCGCTATGCCGCAGGCAAGATATTTATCAGGTACTCGTGGGATTTGATCACCGACGTCGATGATTTCCAGAAAATATCGGTGTACGGTGAAAAATAGTCGTCCTCTAACATGAAAAAATTAACATACGAACGTCCGCTTATCAAGAAACTTAATGCGGGACTGATGAACAAGTTCGGTACGCGCACCGAGTACGTTCCTGTCACGCACATAGAAACCGTCCCTGTCAAACAACTGCTTAAGAAATACGGTTCGCCGCTTTTTGTCATCTCCGAAAGAAAAATCCGGCTCAACTGCCAGCATGCGTTCACCGCATTTACAACGCGTTACCCTAAAGTTCAGTTCGCCTGGTCATACAAGACCAATTACTTAAACGCCGTTTGCAACGTCTTTCACCAGGAGGGCGCCTGGGCGGAGGTCGTGTCCGGGTTCGAATACCAGAAAGCGATTGCCAACGGCGTGCCGGGCAACAAGATTATTTTCAACGGGCCATGCAAAACGCCGGATGAACTCATCACCGCGATACACAACGGCTCCCTGATACACATCGACCATTTCGACGAGCTTAACACGCTTATTGATCTCAGCGCTACGGCGAAAAAGAAACCCCGCGTGGCTATACGCGTGAATATGGATACCGGTGTTTACCCCATCTGGGACCGGTTCGGCTTTAACTATGAATCGGGCCAGGCCTGGAACGCGATACGCAGGATACTCTCGTCTCACAAAATGGATCTTGCCGGTTTGCACTGCCATATCGGCACGTTTATGCTTGTTCCCGGCGCCTACGCAGCAGCCGCGACGAAACTTTCCCAGCTCGCGCTTCGCGTCAAATCAGAGTATGGGAAGGCCGTCCATTATCTCGATCTCGGCGGCGGTTTTGCATCGATGAACACGCTCAAAGGGTCATACCTGCCCGGCAACGATACCAGCCCGACGATCGATGAGTTTGCCGAAGCTATAACTACCGCAATGTACCAGGCGGGATTTAGAAAGGACGCCATGCCGCTTCTGGTATTTGAGACCGGGCGGGCGCTTATAGACGACACCGCCTCCCTTTTGGGCACGGTGATCGCAGTCAAAACTCTTTCCGACGCGCGGCGGGCGCTGGTGTTCGATTTCGGCGTCAATCTTTTGCCAACGGCATTCTGGTACGACCACAAGATATCGGCAGCGCAGGAATTCTCTCATCATACGGAAGACACGGCGGTCTTCGGCCCGCTGTGCATGAATATCGACGTTATCAGGGAAAACGTCAATTTGCCCCTTCTGAAGAAAGGCGACTCCGTCGTCGTCCACAAGGTGGGGGCATACAACATGACGCAATGGATGCAGTTTATCACCCTGCGCCCCAAAATTGTGATGATAGACGCCGGCGGTACAACGCATATTATACGTGACAACGAAACGCTGAACTATCTTTCGTCGCTGGAACACGTTCCCGATCATCTGAAATATATGAAAGAACGGCATTAGACAGGATGAACGGGATAACGTTGGATATGTGTGCTGATTCGTGAACTGAATATGGGAAAATATATTTTATCCTGGTTTATCCAGTTAATCCCGTCAAAGGTTTTGTAATCAAGTAATGGTAACTCTGTGAAAAAGAAACTATCGGTAGTGGTCAACAGCACCGTAAACAGTTACGCCATTATTTTCTTTTCCAAAAGAATGGTTTTCGGCGTTTTGTTGATAGTGGTTTCTTTCTTTAATCCCGCCGCCGGTATCAGCGGGCTTGCGGCCGTGCTTTGCGCCAATGCGTGCGCGTACGCGCTGGGGGTCGCTCCCCGACAGATAGAGGACGGCTATTACGGGTTTAACGCTTTGCTGGTCGGGCTGGGGCTCGGCGTCATGTACCAGTTTAATCCGCAATATGCAGCCCTGCTCGCCGCCGCATCATTGCTTACCTGCATAATCACCGTGTCCGCAAGCGGTTTTCTTGCCGCCTACAACCTCCCATTCTTAACGCTCCCTTTTGTTGTTTGTTCGTGGTTTTTAACGCTTGCGTCGCCGTATTTTTCGGGACTTGAGGCAAACAGCCGTGGCATCTACTGGATTAACGAAATGTACGCCTGGGGCGGCCCGTTCCTGGTTGACGTAACGGCTCGCGCCGGGAATTTGCCGGATCTGGTCACCCTGTATTTTACTTCTTTAAGCGCCATACTGTTCCAGCACAATGTTATCGCGGGCATCGTGATCGCCGGAGGGTTGTTGAGTTTTTCGCGTATCGCGTTCACGCTATCCGTTGTCGAAGTTGGGGCAGCATATCTATTTTACCGTTTTATGGGTATTCCGGCCGGCGATGTCAGCGGCAGCGTGATGGGTTTCAATTTTATTCTCACCGCTATCGCCGTAGGAGGATTTTTTGTCGTCCCGTCGCCCGCCTCGTATCTTTTATCGGTTATCCTGATCCCGCCGATCACCATTCTCATACTGGCGTTTACCGCGCTGCTCGGCGCCCACGGCCTTGCGATATACTCTCTTCCGTTTAACATCATCGTGATGGCAACGCTGTATGCCTTGATGCTTCGTGCGCGTCCCCGGCTGCCGGCGCTTGTGGGCGTACAGTATTTTTCTCCGGAAGAAAACCTGTACCGGCACATTAACGCGACCGAACGGTTTACCAACAAACTATTTTTCCAGCTCCATCCGCCGTTTTGGGGGGAATGGACCGTCCTGCAGGCGCATGACGGAAGTTTCACTCACAAAGGCGACTGGGCAAAAGCATTCGATTTCACCATCCTTGATGCGGAACTCAAACCCTATAAGGAAAACGGCTCCTGCGCGCAGGACTACTATTGTTACGATAAACCGCTTCGCGCTCCCTCCGACGGGTTCGTGGCGGAGGTCGTCAACCATGTCGAAGATAATGCCATCGGCGCCGTCAATACCGACCAGAACTGGGGCAACAGCATCGTGCTCCGCCACGCGGAAGGCCTTTACACCGAACTGTGCCACTTAAAAAAGGGCTCGGTAAAAGTCAACAAGGGCGATTTTGTCCGCAAAGGCGACATTATCGCGCACTGCGGCAATTCGGGACGATCGCCCGAACCGCATCTGCATTTCCAGGTGCAGGCGACACCGCAGGTCGGTTCAAAAACACTCGATTACCCGCTTGCCTATTACATCAGGAACGCCGGCGGTCGTAGCGATCTTGTTACATTTGAAAGGCCGAAACAGGGGGAACAGATAGCCAACATTGTCATCAATGAACCGATCAAGAACGCTTTTGACTTTCAGCTTGACAGGAAATTGCGATTTGAGTACACTGATACCGGTCACCGCGCAATGACGGTCACCTGGGAAGCGAAGGTCGACGTCTACAACCGTCGTTACCTTTATTGCGCCGCGACACAATCGTATGCCTATTTTGTCAATGACGGGACAATGTTCTACTTTACCGACTTCTACGGCGACAGGGCATCGTTGCTGTTTTACTTTTACTGTGCGTTCTACCGCGTTCTTCTGGGGGCATACGAAGGCGTTACGATCGGAGACACCTACCCCGCCGATCTTTTCAACAATAAATTCTTCAAATTACTTCAGGATGTTGCCGCACCGTTCGTTATTTTTGTCACGTCGCGTTTTAGCGCGCGATATACCCGCGGGGATGCCGAGCATCACGCCGATGCCGTTATCATGAGGTCGGCGGCCGTCGTTTCGATAGCAGGCAGAACCGTAAAGAAAATCGAGTTTGAGGCAACGATAGAAAACAACGCCATAGCCGCTTTGCAAATTGCAAAGAAAGGGAAAACATTATGCGCACGTTCCGTGCCGCTCTCGTAACCACCGTCCTTATCCTTTGGGGCGCCGCCGTCCTTGTCGCTGAAGAAACGGTGGCGCCGGTAGATTTTATCGGGGCCGATACGGCGACCTACAAACTTCTTGAATCGAACGAGTGGGACAAGCTCATCGAAACCGGGGAGGCCGCGTTGGATAACGGCATCGATTATTTTTACCTGCGGATGAGGATGGGGATCGCCTACTACAACAAGGGCGAATACATTAACGCCGCCACGCAGTTCGACGAAGCGCTGGATTTTAACTCGGGCGACGAAACGGCGATGGAATACCTCTATTACAGCTATCTTTTCTCCGCGAATACGGCGAAAGTCAACTACCTGCAACAGCGCCTGCCTCAGGATCTGCGCGAACGTCTTAACACCCGTCCCCTGCTCCTGGAATCCCCCGGCTCCGCCGGGGGAGGAATGATTAATGAAGTCGTACCGGCGAGAGCCGGTACTTCATGGGATTTTAAGGAAGTCGCGGGAGGGCGCGTTATTGAAGGAGCCTCCGGCTCCTGCCGGAGGGGCGCCACTGAGCCACGCTTTTTCGACGGGATCAACACCGAATACGGCGTCACTGCCAGCAACAACGAATCGCTCAACAGCGGTATCGATATCGACGGGCGCGCTGACAAATACGGCGAGTTTAACCGCGCGGATGCTTCGACCTACTATCACGCGGGGCTTATGAACTGGCTGGGCAGCGACCTTTCGCTCTACTACGGCTACACCGGTATCTCGATCAATATGACCAAGCAAGTGCGTTTCGGCAACGTCGATACGATCGATAAATACCGGATACAGCAGACGCAAATCTATGTCAGCCCTTCATGGCAGGTGGGGAGAAACACTAAAATTACGCCCGCCGTCAATTTCATTAACGTGGCATATACCACTATTAATCCCGCGTACAACACGACCACGTCCCCCAACGTCAAAGATAAGAAAAGTACGACCTTAAATGACTACGTTGCCTCGCTCGCCCTGTCGCATGATTTCGGGCGTCTCACCTGCACCCTTTTCGACACCTACTCCGAACTAAGCAAAAGCAAACAATCTGAAACCGGCGTGTCGCTTTTATTTTTCCCCGGCGGCGACGACAATACCTATACGAACACCACCGTCACCTGTATGACGGAACAAAATGCGGACAGCAAAACGATCTTTGACCAGCTGCTGGGCGTGCACCTTGCGGGCGCCCTTTGGGCGGAAGGGGACCTTACGGTGGGGAAATTGAAAAACTTTAATGAAAAGAACGCGTACGTGGTTTACAACCTCGGTGACGATATAAAGAGCAAATGGGGAATTTCACTGTTGCTCTACCCTTCAGCCGACATCAATCTCTCGTTGCGGTATACGTACGCAAACAAGGAGAGCTCCTATGTAACCTACACTTCCGCAACCGCTTCCGAAACACATACCGCCGACTATCAGGCCACGTCACTATTAGGAGGTTTACAATGGAAGTTTTAAAGAAAGTCGCATTGTCGTTCGCCGTTGTCATGCTTATGTCGGTTGTCGTTGTCGCCCAGGACAACGCTTCACAGCAGGCAGCATTTCTCACCAGCTACCAGCTTGAAGCCAAAGGTGATTATGCAAAAGCCGTTGATGCGCTCAAAAGCTCCTATAACGATACGTACGAAACGAACATGCGTCTCGGATGGCTGTGCTATATGGGGGGACAGCTTGCCGAATCGGTGACATATTACAAAAAAGCGACGGACGCGCAACCGTATTCCATAGAAGCAAAGTTCGGTGTTGTGTTGCCGCTTGCCGCCATGGGTAACTGGGACCAGGTCGTTGCCCGGTACAAAGACATTTTACAGATCGATGCGGAACAAATTACCGCGCTGTACCGTCTCGGCCTCATCTTCTACAACAGGTCCGATTTTGAAAATGCAAAGAGCAATTTCGAACGGGTTGTTAATCTCTATCCCATGGATTACAGTTCAACACTCATGCTGGCCTGGACATACACAGAGCTGAAAAAGCCGGTTGAAGCGAAAGTGTTGTTCAATAAGGTATTGTTGCTTTCTCCAAGCGATAAATCCGCGACTGCGGGGTTGGCGGTAATGAAATAGGAAAGAACCTCCGCCCGGCACGCGGTGCGGCGCCGGAGTGGGGACGGCAGAGGTATCCTTGACATTGCAATATTAGAGTGCTATATAGTCCATACGCTGAATCCGGCCGGCTGCGGTGTTGCGCAGGCCGGGCGGGACGGGGAACCCAGAGTGATTCCACGGGAATCTTGGGGCGCATATCTGATACTGGATTAGAGACACTCATCTCGAGCCCGGCAGCTAACCTGTAAGCTTAAGCTGATAAGAGAACACCAGGAAACGGTTCTCTGATTTTTTTATTATATAGGAGATGTTTATCGATGGCTCATACAATCGGCGGCGATACTTCGCTGTTGTCGTACCTGCGGCGACTGAAAACTTTGATCATCGGCAAGGCGAAGGATCCGACGGATTCGTCGGTTTTCCATAAACTCTCGCTGATCGCCTTCTTCGCGTGGGTGGGGCTGGGATCGGACGGATTGTCCTCGTCTTGTTACGGCCCCGAGGAAGCCTTCCTTGCGCTCAAAGGGCATGTGCACCTGGCAATCCTGGTGGCGATAGCCAGCGCGATCACGATTTTTGTCATCAGCGCCAGTTATTCCCAGATCATCGAATTGTTCCCGTCCGGGGGCGGCGGCTACGTGGTCGCAACCAAGCTCCTCTCGCCGACGCTCGGCATGGTGTCGGGATGCGCCCTGCTTATCGATTACGTTTTGACCATAGCTATATCGGTGGCAAGCGGCATGGATGCCATATTCAGTTTTCTGCCGGCGAACTGGTTGTTCCTCAAGCTTGCCTGCGCCATCTTCGGCGTCATGGCCCTGACCGTCTTGAACCTGCGCGGGATAAAGGAATCGGTTATCGTGCTCCTGCCAATATTCCTCATTTTCCTGCTGACGCATATCTGCGGCATTTTCTACGCCTTTGTGTCGCATGCGCCGCATATCGGTGAAGTGGCGCGCGCCACCGTCACCGATTTCAAGGTGTCCTATTATCAACTGGGTTCTTTTGGAATACTGTCCCTGCTGTTGCGTGCCTACAGCATGGGAGCCGGCACCTACACGGGTATCGAAGCTGTCAGCAACGGTGTCTCAATGTTGCGGGAACCGAAAGTACACACCGCGAAGAAGACCATGGTGTACATGGCGACTTCACTGGCCTTCGTCGTTGTCGGGCTGATGTTCGCCTACCTGCTCTACCAGGTGGAGCCGCAGCCCGGCAAGACGCTGAACGCAGTCCTGTTCGAAAAACTGCTGGGTACTGGCCGGACAGGGTATTCCCTGCTTCTTTTGACGGTACTTTCCGAGGCGGCCATACTCTTTGTCGCTGCCCAGACTGGTTTTCTGGGGGGGCCTGGGGTCATTGCCAATATGGCTATGGACCGCTGGTTCCCGACCCGCTTTACCATGCTGAGCGACCGGCTGGTGACGCAGAACGGCGTCCTCCTGATGGGCGCCGCGGCCATCGGCGTGATGTTCCTGACCCGCGGCTCGGTGCGTTTCCTCGTCGTGCTCTACAGCATCAACGTTTTCATCACCTTCGCCCTTTCCCAGCTCGGCATGGTGCGCTACTGGTGGAAAGAGCGCGGGCAGTCGCACGTCAAGAACTGGAAAAAGAAGCTCATGATCAACGGGTTCGGCCTGGTACTGACGCTTTCGATCCTCATTTCTGTCGTCGTCATCAAGTTCTTCGAAGGCGGCTGGATCACGCTGTTGATCACCGGGGCGCTGGTGGCGCTCGTTGTCAGCATCAAGCGCCACTATTTCCGCACGCGGCGGATGCTGCGGCGACTGGACCAGCTCCTTGTCGGCGTCGCCAGCACCGTCGAAACCAACCCGGCGCCATCCGGCGGCACGCCGTCCTACGACCCCAAGGGCAAGACGGCGATATTGCTGGTGAACGGTTTCAACGGCCTCGGGCTTCATACCCTATTTGGCGTATTCCGGCTCTTTAAAGGAGTGTTCAAGAACTTCGTCATCGTACAGGTCGGCATCATCGACGCCGGCGCCTTCAAGGGGGCGGACGAGGTCGAGCGGCTCAAAGAGCACATCCGGAATGAAGTGGATAAATACGCTGGTTTCATCCAGCGTGAGGGGTATTATGCCGAAGGGCTTCCGCTTATCGGCGTCGATGTCGTTGACGAAATTACGCAGGCGACACCCGATATCATGAAACGCTTTCCCGAGGCGATTTTTTTCGGCGGGCAGTTGGTCTTCCCCGAAGAGATGTTCATGTCGCGCTGGCTGCACAATTATACCGTCTTTGCCATTCAGCGGAAGTTCTACTATCAGGGTATCCCGGTCGTGTTGCTGCCGATCCGCCTGTAAAAACAAAGAAAGAAAACAGTTCGCGAGAACGATCTGGCGAGGTATTCATGGAATTAAAACTGTTGGTTGTGGCGGTAGTTCTTTATTTTATTTCGCGAGCGATGCGGTACTTCCGGCACAGAGTGGCGCGGCCCGGCGCCGGCAAACTCTACGACGAGGTATTCGCGTGGGTTGAAACGGGCTGGTCGGCCGTCCTGCTGGCGGCCTTTATCATGTTCTTTTTCGTCCAGGCCTTTAAGATTCCGACCGGCAGCATGCGCATGACACTGCTCGAAGGCGACCATATATTCGTCAATAAATTCATATACGGGTTCCATGTGCCGTTGAGCGGCGGCAAGCGGATCTGGCCGTTGCGGCAGGTGCGGCGGGGAGATATTATCATATTCCAGAGCCCGCCGGCCGGTTTGACCTTCGAGGAGCGCGAAACGAAAACGGAAAAAGATCTCGTAAAACGCTGCGTTGCTACCGGCGGAGATGTCGTGCAAATAAAGGGAAAGAAGCTCTATGTTAACGGCAGCGAGGTTGTCGAGCCATACGCCAATTTCATTGATGAGCGCGTCTATCCTCCGGCCATCATATCCCATTCCGGCGAACAGTACCAGAAGGCCTGGGAAAACGGTAGTTTCAGCGGATTGCCGCCCACTTTCATCCGGGACAGTTTCGGGCCGGTTACCGTTCCGCCGGGCACGTACTTTGCCATGGGCGATAACCGCGACAATTCTTTCGATTCGCGCTATTGGGGCCCTGTGCCGGATAATAAACTTAAAGGCAAGACATTATTCCTCTATTGGCCTCTGACACGCGTGCGGATAATGAGATGATCTATTTGGGAGTCGGCCTGACGGCGAGGTCGTTGGTAACGGATTTCACGCCGCTGATATATAGCGCGGTTTTTTCCGCTTCCCGCAGCGATGTCCAGTCCGGGACGATACCTGAAAGGATGACCATGCCATTTTCGACTTCCACGTTCAGTGAGCGCGTATTAATGTTGATATTGCGTTCGAGTGCGGCAATGACACCGTGAGCGATGGCTTCGTCATGGTAGGATTGCGTCGGGACGACCGCCAGCCGGTTGTTGACGTCGATGACTCCGACAACGTCCGCAGCCAGTTCTTCCGCCTTCAGTTTCTGCCAGTAAGTATTCACCGAGCCTTCCAATATCACCACGCCGTAAACGACGGATAACTGTACCCGCGACGCGGGTATGCTGGAACTCCACAAGAAAATATTTCGGATATTAGATTCTATGTCTGTATCGCAGGGAAGCCGGGTTCCCTGCGGATAGCGGACGGACAATGCGTTGGTAACCGAGATTACTCCGGGTGTGTTCCATGCGTCTTCTTCGGCAGCCTTCAGGTCGGCATAAGTCGGCACCGTTCCGGTCAGTTTGACCGTAGAATCATCCACATTGACGCGGATCTCCGAGGCGTTTACCCGGCTGTCCCAGAGGAGTTGTTCGAGTATCATGGCTGTGATCTGTTCAGAAGCACGTGCGGTTGTCTGTTCCATGGCGACCCCCTAAAGACATTCGCCCCGCCTCTGCGGCGGGGTACCCGGCGGCTCTAGTGCACTAGTTATACGGTATCAATAAATGCACATTTTTATAATGTCCTATTCCTGCTTTATCCTGACATTTTTCCTTTCCTTGGGATGGGCGGCAGTATTGCAAAATCCGTTCAAATTATGTATTATTCTTTTGTGGATAGCGGTGTTGTTCTTCAGACGGAAGGAGTCGTGGTTATGCGTATGGCGGTTCGTAAAAAAATTGTACTGGTGATGTCCCTGTTCGCCCTCCTGTCCCTGGCGGGCCTTTCATTTTTCCGGTTTATTCAGCAGCGGGACGCGGCAGGGATGTACGAAGCCCTGGGAAAAAAATTTGATACGGATGCAGACGGCAAAGCCGCCGCCGTCAAAACATTCGTCAACGATTATTCGTACTGGGATGACCTGGTACGCTTTTGTAAGACCGGCGATACACGGTGGGCTGCCGCAACCTTCGCTCGCTGTTTCAAGGAGCAAAAACTGCAGGGAATATGGGTCTACCGGACGGATGCCACATGTGTCTTTTCAGGACATGCAAACGACGTGTCCGGACTGTCGGCCCTGTCCCTGCCGCGGGAAGCATACGGAAAGCTTTTTGCCGGGAACAGGTTCTGCCATTTCTTTGCCGATACGCCGCAGGGCCTTCTTGAAATCCACGGAGCTACGATACATCCTACAGCAGATCCCGGGCGCAAAACATCGCCCGCCGGATTTCTTCTTGCGGGAAAACTGTGGACCGAAGATTATGTGAAACAGATCGGCGCGGTCAGCCTGGTGTCTCCGCTGCAGGCGACGCGCGGGATCGACCGCAGGACAAACCGTGTTATTGTCAGCCGGCCGCTGGTTGACTGGAACGGCAGAGCCGTTATGTCGGCGCAGGTTGCGGCCGAGTCTCCGGTTTTAATCGGTCTCTCCCGCGCCCTTGACCGGCAGTTTTACTTCTCTTTATTGGCCGTTTGCGGCATTTTCTTTTCCCTGTATTTTCTGCTTGAACGCTGGGTCAGCCGGCCGCTCGAACTCGTCTACGGCAGTCTGGATTTTGAAGATACGTCGTCCACCGATAAACTGATGGCTGAGGGCGGTGAATTCGGGTATATCGCCCGGACGATCACCGGCGCTTTCGAACAGAAATCGCAGCTTGTGCGGGAGATTACGTCTTTGCGGTCGAGCATGGCGGCCGATGCCCTGGAAAAGGAAGCGCTTACCAAACGCGTGCAAATACTGGCCGCCGAGTTCGCTGCGTTGTCGGGAAAATATGACACTATTGCGAGCGTTGCAACCGGCGACGCTTTAAGTATCCCGGATGGCCGGGAACAACTGGCCCATGCCTACCAGGAACTCGAGAGAAAATTTCAGAACCAGAGAACAAAACTGCATGTCGTTAACGAACTGCTTCAGCGCGAGATCATCAAGAGTCATGAGCATTACAAAGCGGAGATGGTTGCCGCCTATGAGCGGGAGCAGGCGCTTAAGGAGTTGAATGCCATCTACTCGGAATTAGATCAGCAAAAGGGTGACGCGCTGCAGGATGAAGCGGTGGCCATCGGTCTGGGGTTCACTGCCGGAAGCGGAGCGATTCCCGGAGAGAAAGTTGCTTCGGCAGTTTCCGGTACCAAACGGTTGAAGAATCGGAGGAAATGTCTGGGCGGGAATCTTCCGAAAATGAATTATTCCGAAGCAAGTTGCTGACCGGCCCCGATCCGCGACGGGTATACATAGGGGTACTGTCAAAAACCAGATGAAAAATTAAGGAAGTGGAATCCTCTCCCTTGACGGGCTTGTCATTATACATAAGTTCCTTCCCCCCTGGCGGGGGAAGGTTAGGATGAGGGGGTATCGTCGGAGCACGTACTTTCCACGACCCCTCACCTTAGTCCTCTCCCGCAAGAGACTGTGTCGCAATGGGTGTTGTAGGGGCGGACTTGAGACTGTGTCGTAATTCATTTTTTGTGTCATTGCGAAGGAACAAAGTGACGGAAGCAATCTCGCCTTTCGACGGAAAATTGAGATTGCCGCG
>Ga0315281_10002989_pt1 | contig 24885 bp, 23 predicted proteins | sample YL17G07_0_MG_FD_204540 | JGI IMG/M metagenome (GOLD analysis project Ga0315281, IMG submission 204540) | Sediment microbial communities from Yellowstone Lake, YNP, Wyoming, USA - YL17G07_0 | ecosystem: Environmental > Aquatic > Freshwater > Lake > Sediment | place: USA: Wyoming | collected... | reverse complement strand
ATGAAATCAACGACGGAATAGATCGCCTGAAAAAACGCGTGCCCAACATAAGAACCATTATCAAGCCTTGAGCTCTCACACAAAGCGGCAAGCCCAGATCACCAGCAGAAGAGACGCCCCAAGAAAACCTTCGTTCCAGGCCCAGGAATATAGGGTCTGTTTGCTAGTCGGCGGGTCTAGTTTTCTGTTCGGTTTCGGCGGCTCGGGCGCTTAGTGCGATGAGAGACTTCGATCGGTTCTGTCTGCATGTCATTGACCCCGGCAAACAGAGCCTATAGGCGGAACGCTTAAATTCTCTACGCATACCCCCACGGTTCGATCTTGCATGCAGTCCAGCGAACACCTGCTGGAAATGAGGGAGATTACGAAAGCATATGCCGGCTTCAGAGTCCTAGATAGATTGTCGCTCAATTTGAGAAGAAACGAAATAATGTCGATAGTGGGACAGAACGGGGCGGGCAAGTCGACTCTGATGAAGATCCTATGTGGAGCTATACCCTTTGACAGCGGAGAAATCCTGTTGAATAACAGGCCCATACGTCCAAAGGACCCACACCATGCTGAAGAGCTAGGGATCTCAATGGTATATCAAGAGGGAGGATTGATACCCGACTTAAGAGTTTATGAGTATTTGTTTCTGGGGAATGAAGATAGATTCGGGCGTTCGTTGCAACGAAAGAAAATGAAGGAAGACGCTAAAGGAATCCTAGACTATTTGCATATAGCCGCTGACCCGGATACGTATTTAAGAGATTTATCGGCGGCAACGGCGAAGATGATGGAAGTGGCAAGGTCATTTTCCACAATCGAGATCGCCGAGAAGAGTGGCAGCCAAAAGACGACGCCTATTATCATACTAGACGAGCCTACAGCCGCCCTTTCACTAGAGGAAAAGCAGTCGCTATTCAAGAGACTAGAGGAAATGAGAAGCAGGGCCACCTTCCTGTTCATATCCCATGTAACGTCTGAAGTGCTTCGAGTTTCCGATAGGGTATGCGTGCTGAGAGATGGCAAGAAGGTAGGTTCCTTCGATTTGCATGATACTCACCTTACCGAAGAGGCTCTGCATCAACTCATAGTGGGCAAGGTGCGTGGAGAAGATTACTATTCGACGAAGTTGAGCAAGTTTCAAGAGGCTGTTAACAAAGAAGCCGTTCTGAGGGTCAACAACCTATCAAAAGAGCGACTGTATCAAGGCGTGACATTCGACGTACATAAAGGAGAGATCCTCGGCCTCTACGGTACATTGGGTTCAGGAAAGACTGAAATTGGAAAGACTATAGCTGGGATATTGAAACAAGACGAAGGATATATCGAAAAAGATGGGAAGAGGTTGGAGTTATCTTCCCTTAGCGAGAGAGCCGAGTCTGGTATCGGTTACCTCTCCGGGAGCCATGAGGAGCAATTGTTCCCACTCTGGTCCATTTCAAGGAACATATCACTGCCGAGCCTTGATAGGATGCTGTCAACATTCTTCAGAGTCATAGGATTTCTGGACCCATCGAAAGAAGACGAATTGGCCAAAGTGATGGTCAAGAAACTCGATGTAAAGCCACCAGACATAGGAAAGCCGAGCGGCGAGCTAAGCGGAGGAAACAAACAGAAAATAGTGCTCGCTAGGTGGCTAGCCAAGAACACCGATGTTCTCATCTTAGTAAACCCGACAGCGGGAGTTGACGTGGGAACTAGAGAAGAATTGTACGAGCTGTTCAGGGAAATGGCGGGAGAGGGACGTTGCCTTGTCCTGATAAGTGATGATTTGGATGAAGTAATAGGTCTGAGTGATAGGATCCTAGCAATCGAATACGGTAGGATTTCCAAGAGCTTTGGAGAAGAAGACATAAGGAAACTACGTGAGAAGGAAGGAGCTGTGGCCTTGTGAGACTCAAGTCAGAGCAAATCATCATTGTACTGATAGTCGCTCTCCCGGCGATCTTCGCAGTCTTGACGGGCGGACGGTTTCTATCCACCTACAACGTCTCTATTCTCATGGAGAGGTTCGCCATATTCATGCTGGTATCGTTAGGAGGCACTTTTGTCATCGTTATGGGTTCTTTGGATATTTCTTATACAGGCGTCTTTAATCTCGCCGGCTACATGACCGCAATTTATGCAGCACAGTATGGCCCCCTCGCCATAATTGTCGGTCTTTGCGTTGGGCTCCTATTTGGCGGGATAAACGGTCTCCTTTTTACTAAAGCAAGAATACCGTCACTTTTGGTAACTCTTGGTACCCTAGGAGTATCTCAAGGTATTGTTAACTACGTGGGTGGAGGCGAAGCGATGTGGGGTCTCCCCGTAGGGGGAAGACTGGACTTCTTGCTTCCATACATATTCCCGAACTTGCCAGAGAAAGGGATCACGCTGTTTGCATGGGCAGTTGCTGCCACGCTATTGTGCTTCTTCATTGCAAGGTTCACCAAGTTCGGACTACATACATACGCGATAGGGTCCAATGAAGAAGCGGCAAGATTAGCCGGAATTAACGTAGATAGACACCGAACAATGGTATTCGTGCTCAGCGCCCTATTAGCAGCACTTGCTGGAATACTAAACGTGCCGTATGCGGAAAATGCAACTGCGGGTGCCGCGAGCGGTTTACTATTCATCACCCTCGCTACAATCGTCATGGGGGGGACGCCTCTTTCCGGAGGCAGGGGCGGCCCTCATAGGACAATTATCGGAGTCTACATCCTTGTCGTGCTACTAGACGGTTTGACGATGATGGGCGTTGGAACCGTCGAACTTCAAGTTATTGAGGGAATCGTCTTGATCCTAGCCATGCTGTCCGTAATCAGAGGCTCCAAGACCACGCAAATAACTACTTGAGACTCTGATGAACCATGAAACACCCTAAGAACAATTCGCAACGGTACTTTCCATATATCATGAACGCTGTGCTCATTGTTGGTCTGGTAGTCATATTCGGATCACTCAATGCAAACTACCTTAGTGCGTTTTCTCTCAGGTTGATAGTCCGAAATCTGGCAATTAATTTGATCGTTTCGATCGGTCTCACGTTTACGATTCTGGAGGGCTCTTTGGATTTGTCCGTGGCTGAAGTCTATGCCCTGTCGGCGATAACAACTGTTCTTTATGAGCCGATCATTGGACCGCTTGTATTAGTGGTATCAGTATGTTTGGGACTTGCCTGTGGACTTGCAAATTCCTTGATCATGATTAAGGGAAGAATACCGTCATTCATAGCGACTATCGGAACCATGATGATTGTTCGCGGAATCGCAATGTGGCTGAGCGGAGGTTGGTTCATAATTATGTCTGCGAAGACGATGAATCCCGTTTTTGCGGCGCTTACAATCGGCGAACTCATTCCAGGAGTTGCAAACTACATTTTATGGTCCGTCATGATCTTCGGAATCTCGATTATTGTGTGCTTCCGCACCAGGCTCGGAAGGCGCATATATGCTGTAGGTTCAAACTACACAGCAGCAAGGATTTCGGGGATCGACATTGGAAGACATCAGGTAATGGCATTTATGGTTTGTAGCGTCTTGGCTGCAATTGCTGGAGTTCTGGTTGCGTCTAGATCGGAGGGTGCTTCCATAGGGTTGGACACTAATATCTTGTTGCCCGCCATATCAGCCGTCGTCGTTGGGGGAACATCTATTACTGGAGGGCAAGGTGGGCCACACAGGACGCTGATAGGAACTCTTGCGCTCACTATGCTAGTCAACGGCCTAAACATGACCGAGGTAAATATCTACCTTCAACAAGTGATCTACGGAATTGTCGTGATCCTAGGCATCGCATTAACCATCGATAGGAAGAAGCTCAAGTTCATTAGGTAATAGAATTCACACCTCGAAGCAAATAGTAGTTCAGATCTCGCGAAACGGAGATCTTGTTTCGACGGTGCGGGGCTCTGCTAGGTTCAGGGCGGTTGTCGGTGCAAGTGCGCGTCATTCCGAGATACGTTAGGGTCACGCTCACGACTCGGCGAAGGGGGATGCCCCGGAAACGGGGCGTTGATCTTGCCAGGGGGCAAATTGAAATGCTTGATGGTTCGGGCGCTAGCCACGCGGTGAGAAAACCTCAGATACACTCACATAGGACGCCTTATGCATGATCACTTTCGTTCTCTCCTCTATTGTACAAGCAGTCGCAACGACATCTCTTGCGTGGGAATAAGTCATGTGGTCTACCATTCTGCCATCGAAGGATATGACCCCGAGCCCTCTAGATTGAGCTTCCTCAAAGGCTTCCACGATCTTTCTAGCGCGGTTGACCTCTTCCTGTGATGGCGAAAACATGTTGTTTATGGGTTCAATCTGGGATGGATGGATGCACTGCTTGCCCTTGAAGCCCAACTGGGCTGCGAGCTTAACTTCCCTGAGGAACGCCTCTTTGTCGGTCAGCGAGCCTAGGAAGGGTGTATCTATTGGCTGAACTCCGGCAGCTCTACTCGTGTTAACTATATGGGAGCGAGCATATAGCAGTTCGATTTCGTGCTTGGAGACCAGGCTGATATCCCTCCCCAAGTCTCTGGAGTAGTCTCCTGCTCCAAAAGCGACGGCCACGACCCTATTGCTAGCCGAGGCTATCTGGAAGGCGTTTACGAGCCCCTTCGCGCTCTCTATCAGAGGGATCAACTTGGTACTTTGATGCTTGATCCCTGAATGCTTTTCAACTATACTAAGCATTTCGCCCAGTTTAGCTACATCAGATCCTGTCTCGGTCTTAGGGAGCATAACTCCATCCAAGCCTTCAGGGACCGTACAGTTCAGGTCTTCGATGGTTAAACCAGTATCTATTGAATTAGCGCGTACAAATGTGTTTATCCCACGTCGCTTGATCAGCCTTATGAAATCCCTTGCAAGGATTCTTGCGGTCTCCTTATCATCCATCGATACGGCATCTTCCAAGTCGAGTATTACCGCATCCATCGGTAGAGTTGCGGCTTTCACTGCCATTCGAACACTATTCGCCGGGAAATAGAGCATGGACCTGAGGATCATCTTCATCGCCCTAGGATCTTGAGGATTCTTGCCGCTATCTCTTGAGGTCTGTCTACAACGTGGGCTTTGGCTTCCTCCAACGCTCTAATCTTGCTCTCAGCGGTTCCTCTTCCGCGCTCAATTATCGCGCTGGCATGGGAGAATCTTATTCCCGCTGGCAACGACCGACCTGCTATATACGCGACTAGAGGCTTACTGAACCTCCCCTGCCTAATGACTTCCGCAGCCTCCTCCTCCGCAACCGTCCCAATTTCCCCAAACATGGCAACCACATCGGTCTCCGCATCATCTTGAAACATGGGGAGTATCTCCGCAAAGGTCAATCCAAGCACAGGTTCTGCCCCCACATGCACTGCTGTAGTGATTCCCAATCCACTCTGGGTAATGCTCCACGCAACCGTGGTTGTCTGACCACCGCTACGAGAAATGACTCCGACGCGGCCGGGCTTGAAGACTTCTCTCGCGAACTCTTCGGTTCCACCAATCCAGCCCATTAGAGCTTTCCCGGCGCTTATTATGCCTAGTGAGCCTGGTCCAAGTATTCTCGCATTTTTCCTACGAGCTAGAGCAATCATCTGGAGGCTGTCATGAAGCGGCACTCTCTCTGCCGGAACGACTATGAGCTTGACTGCAGATTCAAGGGCCTCAAAGACCGCACTCTTGACCTGGGGACCTGGAACAAAAGTCACGCTCGCATCGATCGGACCGTGCGCCTCAACGGCTTCCTTAACGCTATTGTGCACTGGGACATCCCAGATTCTAGTGCCTCCACGACCAGGAGTAACCCCACACAGAACTTTCGTGCCATAGTCGAGCATCATCCTTGCTCGCGCACTACCTTCTCTGCCGGTTATTCCTTGCACCATAACCGTGGTGTTTTCGTCGACTAGTATGGCCAGCCCGCCATCCCTCTGATCATTCTATCGCTCCGACTGAAATGTGTCTAGCTTTATTGCGAGTCCCTTCCTGCCGTAGGACTTGCAGTATAGTTCACAGGTCAAACATTCATTACAGAGCCTCTTGGCGTTCTCCGAGTCTGTCGCTAGAACAGGAATCCCGCGTTGAATTCTCAGTACGCCTGTACCGAAGAGGCTGTCTGCCTTGATGCATGCGTAGTTGCTGCACTCCCTACATTTCTCGTGGTCTATTGTTACTTCTCCAGTTCTGAAGCGAAATGTGTAGAACTGCGGCTTGATCAATCATATCACCCCTAACTCTTGAGACCAGGCACCCTGTAGTTGTCGACAAGCTCCTTTATCCGCTGAGCCACGTAGTCGACGCTGTAGACATGGTCGCGCCCGTACACTTCTATTCGGGCAGGAAGACCATCTAGGCAGTGCTTGAGGATTTCTATAGACTCAGCCTCTTTGTTGCCTGCTATCAGGATGACGACGGGAAAGTTCGGTCTGTCGCCAAGTTCCTCTCTGAGGGCTCTTACGAGGGCATGTGCATGATGCCACTGCTCCTGATTTGCCATCACTGGTCCCATCAAGACATAGCCGTCAATATTGGGTTGGGAGAGGATCAGCTTGACAATTCTGTACACTTTGGAGGCGGTTGGGTTTCCGCTGGTATCAGCATAGTTCGCGATTTTGAGCCCGCAACGCACAAGAGCGTCGGCCCCAATCATTGCGCCTCCTCCTCCAATTCCGTGGAAGCCGACGTAGCGCTCGCCCGGTTTGATGTCTGTTGCCATCTGAACGAAGTATGCGACCCCTCTAAAGTCGTTTTCTTCGATCTTCCATGCGATTTTTTCAAGGTCAGTGGGAGGTCTGTCTATTTCACGAGGCAGGTCGATTGCCACCTCTGGATGCTTCCAGACTGAAGAGTCGTCCAATACGACACGGCAGTCAGCTGCATAGACCATGCCGTCGCGCGTCAGTGCTATCGGGTTTACCTCAACGCTGCGGGCATCGTATTTGCTGAATAGTTCGTAAACTCCGTATGCGACGCTACTTAAGCGCTCAGCCAAACCTGAAGATACACCGAGGCCCCGAATCAAGCTCAAGACATGGTCGACGGCCAATCTATCAAGAACGTCTACAGTAATCTTAGCCACCTCTTCAGGATGCTCAACAGCAACTTGCTCAATGTCGACACCACCTCGAGTGCTGAACATTAGAACAGGGGCTTTCACCTTGTGTGAATCATCAACTATGACGCCCGCATAAAACTCCTTCTCGACGTCAAGTCTCTCTTCGACCAAGATCTTCCCGACACGAAATCCCTTGATGTCACTGCCCAAGATTCGTGCAGCAACTCTTGCAGCCTCGTCAGGACTATCGGCGAAGCCTATTCCTCCAGCCTTGAAGCGTCCCGTTGTCGGGACCTGTGCCTTGATGGCCACCGATCTACCTAGTCCCTCCGCGATCCCTCTTGCCTCCTCTGAGGCGGATGCGACCTCGCCCCTAGGAGTGGGTACGCTGACAACCCTAAGCAAGTTTTTTGCCTGGTGTTCAAGCAAACGAACCATTAGACTCGCCTCGAAGAGAAACACGAGATTCTTATAGCGTTTGCTGGGACAAAGAATCCGTGTGTTTGCCTTGTCGATCCGTGGTGACAGTATACATGTTACCATATTACTTGGAACTTGAGCTAACCCCCCACAAGTGTCAGTGATCAAAGGATTTGGTAACACGATGCGAACGAGTTGGTTAGTTAGTTGGTTCTGCGGAAGAGGAGATGGATCATTCGTAGGAAGCTTGAGGGTGCTTGAAGTTCTTCACAACTCGTAGTGCAAAGCCTTATAGTAGTTGACGTAGTTAGTTGCCGGAATTCCGTGGGAGGAGACCGATCAGTTGGATCTTGACGAGCAGAAGCTTCTACAGATGTACCGAAACATGGTTCGAATCAGACAATTCGAAGAAAGACTCGCAGGAATTTGTGCTAGAGGGGAGATCCCAGCTTTAGTCCATACCTACGTTGGGGAAGAGGCGGTTGCCGTCGGAGCATGTTCCGCGCTTAGAAAGGAGGACTACATCACTAGCACCCACAGGGGGCACGGCCACTGCATCGCGAAAGGCGGCGACCTGCGCAAAATGATGGCAGAGTTGTTTGGTAAGGAAACGGGCTACTGTAAGGGCCGAGGAGGTTCAATGCATATCGCAGCCCCGGACATCGGCATCGTTGGATGTACCGGAATCGCAGGCGCAGGAATCCCGATTGCCGCAGGCGTCGGATTATCGATAAAAATGAGAAAAACCGACCAAGTGTGCGTCTCATTCTTCGGCGACGGATCCTCAAACACTGGCGCATTTCATGAAGGAATGAACTTGGCCGCACTCTGGGAACTCCCGGTCGTCTATGTTCTTGAGAACAATCTCTACGCGATATCTACTCCAATATCGAAAGCAACTCGCTTGAGGAAACTCTCAGACAGAGCTGCCGCATATGGCATGCGTGGCGTTGTTGCGGATGGCATGGACGTCCTTTCTGTGTACGAAGCAGTGACCGATGCCGTTGTAAGAGCCCGACGTGGAGAAGGGCCTACGCTGTTGGAGTGCAAGACGTACCGATTCAGAGGACACTTCGAAGGGGATCCTAAGATGGGAGAAACGTATCGTACCAAGCAGGAAATGGAAGAATGGGAGAGACGTGACGCTATTCCCAAACTGGCGGACAGAATAGTCAAGGATCGAAAAGCGACTCAGGCTGAACTAGACGCGATCAACCAAGAAGTGATAAAGGAAATCGACGACGCAGTTGCCTTCGCGAAAGCAAGCGCTTCTCCAAGGCCTGAAGATGTAGCAAAGTACGTGTTCGTTTCGGAGAAGTGAAAATCTATGTTTGGTAAGCCAATAGCCATGAGCGAGACTAGAGAACTCGATTTCGCAGAAGCGATTCGTGAAGCGATTCGTCAAGAGATGCTGAGAGATAAGACCGTCTTTGTCTTGGGCGAGGACGTGGGAAAGTTCGGCGGACTCTTCGGCTGCACGAAAGGGTTCCTAGAAGAATTCGGCGAAGAAAGGGTACGTGATACTCCAATCTCGGAAGCGGCCATAATAGGCTCAGCGCTCGGTGCAGCTGTAACTGGCATGCATCCGATTGCTGAATTGGAGTTTATGGACTTCATCGGATGCGGCATGGATCAGCTAGTCAACCAGATGGCCAAGACTCGATACATGTTCGGCGGGTCGATGAAGGCCCCCGTCGTCCTGAGGACGCCTTGTGGGTCAAGATACCCGATTGCAAGTGGGGCCGCTCAGCACTGTCAGAGTTTAGAAGCCTGGTTCATGCATGTCCCAGGTCTAAAGGTGGCAACGCCCTCGACGCCTTACGATGCGAAAGGCCTTCTGATCAGCGCCATACGAGGAGAGGACCCTGTGCTGTTTGTCGAGCACAAGCTTCTCTACTACGCTAAGAGGATGCCTAGCCTACGCGAACCATACCCGGCACTTATCCAAAAGGTTCCCGAAGAGCCCTACCTGATCCCGTTCGGCAAGGCAGACATCAAGAGACCCGGTGAAGATGTCACGGTCGTTGCGACCATGATGATGGTCCACAAATCCCTCAGAGTCGCAGAAGACCTATCAAAGAAGGGAATAAGCATGGAAGTCATCGACCCGAGGACGCTCGTGCCACTGGACAAGCTGACCATCATCAATTCCGTGAAGAAAACCGGAAAGGTCGCGGTCGTTAGTGAGGATGCAAAGACCGGAGGCGTCGCCGCCGAGATCGCGGCGATGATAATGGAGGAAGCCTTCGACTATTTGGACGCACCCGTCCGACGTGTCTCCGCGCTCGATGTCCCGATACCGTATGCCCCGGTTTTGGAAAGTACGGCAGTCCCCCAGGAGAGACAGATCACCGAAGCCATTCTAGATTTAGTCGAACCCAAATAATACAACAGTCGGAAGCGATGACCAGTGACCACGCTTGTTCGCCTGAAGAAAATGACATGGACGATGGAAGAAGGCCTCATCACAAAGTGGCTGAGACATGAGGGAGACGCTGTCTCCGAAGGCGAAGCGATCTGCGAAATCGAGACTGAGAAGACCACCGACGAGATTCAGGCGCCTACGAGCGGGGTTCTTCTCAAGATCGTTCGCAAAGAGGGGAAAGCCGTTCCCGTAAACGCGGTCATCGCAGCAATCGGATCGCCTGGAGATGATATCTCTTCCATTCCCGAACTCAGCGCGGCTCCTACCCTCGCCCCCACGCCGCCGACTGAGGAATTGGAACTCTCCCTCGAAAGGATTCGGATATCACCCTCTGCGAGAAGGCTGGCAAGAGAACGCGGAATCGACATCGGCAAGATCAAGGGAACAGGCCCAGGCCGCCGCATAGTAGCGGAGGACGTGCTCAAGGCCGCAGAGAAACCTGAGACCCCTGCTCCCCCGCAAGGATACAAGTCAACTCCCCTGATGGGGCATAGGAAAGTGATCGCTGACAGACTCTCCCTCAGCGCCCGTACCGCAGTACAGGTTCCTATCACCATGGAAGTCGACATGACTTCTGCGTCGAAGCTCAAGGCCGATCAGGAAAGAGCTGGCACCCCGATTCCATATAACGACTTGATCATCAAAGCCGTCGCGATGTCCCTGGAAGAATTCCCGCGGATGAATACGATGGTGCTCGGTGAGGAACTGCGGACAATGGAAGAAGTGAACGTGGGCATTGCCGTTGGCTTAGAGGACGACCTGCTGGTGCCAGTCATTAGGAACGCTAATCGCTTGTCACTCGCAGAGATCTCAAGAAACGCGAACAATCTGATTGAGCGAGCAAGAAGTCATGCCTTGACGACAAAGGAAATGTCCGGCGGGACCTTCACGGTTAGCAACTTAGGCATGTATGAGGTCGACCTGTTCGCACCCGTGATAAACCCTCCTGAAACTGCGATACTCGGGGTAGGCCGGATAGTTCGCAAACCGGTCGTCTCGGGAGGATCCGTAGTGATCAGACCTATGGTGACATTCACTCTGGTTTTCGACCATCGGGTCGTCGACGGCGTGCTTGCTGCCAAGTTCCTGCAGAGAGTGAAGCAGCTCCTGGAAGCTCCAGAGAAACTGTCTGCTTGAACGGCTAGCCGCTGCGTTGCGCTATGAACACGACCTTTCCGCTCTCTCCTTTCACTTCGCCTATTTCGGACACTCTCAAAAGAGCTCACGTGGCCAAGAAGTGTTCAGCCTGTCTGTATACATGACCAGGACCAGGAAAATAGCAGTGGTCGGTGGCGGCGCCCCTGTCTGCCTCTGAGTGAATCAGCTGCGGCAAGTGGTGTGTGTTCCGGCATATCAGGGCGTGACGAGAATGGAACAATTTATGCCACCATCGAGGATTTGTACGGGCAAAGCAAACTTGCTGGTCCGAAATGATAACCCTATCGCGCATTGACGCAGGCGCCCGTGGGCATTTCCTCACATTGTTACGCCGATAGGTTTGGGCGCCTGGAAATTGGGGGAAGAGAAGACCGACCCACCTCTACCATCATCCATTTTCCTTCAACCCCCAAGCCTTCGTTGGGACATACTCGGACCAATGAAAATAACTACTGTGAGAGACTCGTAGAAAGTGGCGAGAAGAAAATCCCAGCCGCTTTTAGAGCTTTCTGAGTTCCTTCTCAACTTGGGCTGTCAAGGCTTGTAGTCCTTGACGGAATATCACCATGTCCACACCCAAGGCAATCATTTGCGCGCCCCTCTTGATTGATTCTGCAGCAGATCCGATGTCCCAGCAAAGATTTGCAACTGGCACGCCCTTGCGTTTGCAGAGTTTGACAGTCTCATCTAGCCCTTTCCATATCGTAGGATGATCCGTTACACCGTCTAGTCCCAAAGTCATTGAAAGATCGAATGGACCGTAGAAGATCACATCAAGACCTCTGACTTCCAAAATCCTGCCCAACTCTTGTACGGCTTCCTTCTCCTCGATAAGTGGAATGACTAGGTTTTCTTTGTTTTGTTGCTTCCAAAATTCACCAAATGGCGTAAATCCGTACTTTGCCGCCCGCACAGGAGGAGCTGAGGACCTTCTTCCCTCCGGCGCAAATCTCGATGCTCGCACTAATCTCTCCGCGTCTTCCTTTGTGTTAACATGTGGGACTATGACTCCCTTCGCCCCGAAGTTGAGTGCCTTCAATATCATGCCTTTCTCATTCTCAGTAACCCTTACGAGAGGCGTAATGTCGGCTGCGTATGCTGCTCTAACGCATTCTTCGAGTTCAGCTCCGTAGGAACTTAACGCGGCATGTTCACAATCTATGATGACAAAGTCAAGTCCGCTATACCCTATTGCCTCAATGATAGCTGGACTCGCAGTCACCGCGAAAATTCCCACGCAGGGCCTCCCCTGCTTCATCATCTCGCGTAGGTCTTTCATGACGATTTCACCTTACGCCTCCGATTCGGGTTTTATCCCATAAGCTTTTCTAATTTCAATCATCCTTTCTCTGACACCCTCTGATAATGGCGCTACTTCATGTTTTTCGAATATCTCTCCAGTAAGTTCTTTGGCTCTATCAAGATAGCACTTTGAGCCCAGCCGAACCCATTTTTCTCTTTTGTTCTTGTCGATTGCCCAGTCACGCCTTGGCCGCTGTTCCCTTTCGTACCATTGAAGAGTATGCTTTTCACTGATGAAGAATCCAGAACGTAGCCCGCTTGGTTCTTCAATTTTGTCACACACTCTCTTGACGATATCGACAGCTAATGTCTCCGGAGTCACGTCAATACCTTCGATGATTCGATGTGCTGCAGATGCCATCTCATCCAAGAGGGGTAAAACCTCGATCATGCATGCACGACTTTCCTCTAGTTGAACAACTCCAGTAACTAGGTCTAACCCTGCAAGCATGGCTGATAGGAAGCCGTAGCTATTTTCGTAAGCCATTTGCATATCGCCGACATTGGAATCAGATGCAATAATTGTAGCGGTAGGCACGTTCAAGTATCGACCAATCTGACCATATGCATACTGCAGAGCAAAAACTGCAGGGCCAGCGAAAGTCACTTGACCAGTTCTCATGTCAAAACCTTCAGGAACAGGATAGAATATTACGGGCGTGCCTCTATTCCAAAGCTGCAAGATCACGTTTGTGCTAAGAAACTCTGCTATTTTTTGCGCTAGATTTCCGGCGATTGTAACGGGCGATACCGCGCCCATCATATCCTCACAAGCAACGAGCGTTGGGGTACTCCATTTAGCAGCCGCTTGAAGGACTTCGCATCCATTCTTACCCCATATTAGGGGAGAAGTGGGGCACTGCGCTAGACTGGTTATCGGTCTTTTTCTTAGCTCTTCTTCGCTGCCGACGACGGCCGCTGCGAGCTTAAGCGTTGGATCGACGGTATTTGCCGTCTGGTGACCGCTTATGCACACATGTTTCGTTGTGTTACTGACGGCAACTTCATAATTAGCATAGGCGTCCCACACTCCATACCCAACACCCGGCCCAGCAGGAAACGACATAACCCACTCAATATTTTTGAGATAGTCCGAGACTTCTACAGCCATCTCGAGATCTTTTAGTGTCATGTATCTATGCGTCTTATTAGGGTGGTCTATAATGAATGATGGAAACTGAGGACCAACGTATGTATGTTCGCCTCTTCCTATTCGCATGTCATGCTTTGGATCCCTGCCGCACAACGTAACTTGTCTTGGTAATGACGTTAGAGAGTCTTTCACCAGCATTTCGGGAAAATACACTACTCTGTGGGCACCCATTTCGCATCCGTTGTTCTTTAGCAATTGCACGGTCTCATCATGCTGTATTTGAACGCCGACATTCTCCAACAACTCCAGGGCGGTCAAGTATAGTGTATTCAATTCTTCGTTGCTTAATATTTCAGGCCTGCGGAATCTCATTTCACATGGCCTTTCCTGACAAGCTCCTTTGCTAGTTTGAGGGCTTCTACCGCATCAATGCCATATGCGTCAGCACCTATTTCTCTTCGCCATTCCTCGTCCGCCGCACCACCGCCAATCATTGTCTTGACTTTGTCTCTGATGCCTCGCTCTCTCAGTCTCTCTTCAATCAAATTCTGTTGTGGCCTTGTCGTCGTTAAGAGGGCGGAAGATGCTAGGATGTCCGGTTGAACCTCTAGTGCCTTTCCAGCAAATCTTTCTACTGGTTGATCCTTGCCGATGTCGTGCACTTCGAATCCTGCAGCTATCAGCAACGCGGATACGATTGTTTTTCCTATATCATGTATGTCTCCGGAAACAGTACCTATCACAATCTTCCCCGCATGCTCTGCGTACGCTGGTTTTGACTCTAGGATTTTAGGTTTTAGTATGTTTATGCCAGTTATGCAAGCTTGTGCTGCAAGCATCATTTCTGTTAAGAAAATCTCTCCTGTTTCAAACCGGCTGCCGATTTCAAGCATGGGCTTTGACAAGCCTTCTTCAAGCGTTTTGACGGGGTCGATCCCCTTTTCAATAGCTTCCTTTGTTAGTTTCTTAACGGCCTCTTCATCAAGGTTTGTTACAGCACTTCTCAATGCCTCAAAAAGCTCTTTCTCCGCCATTGTCAAACCCTCTTCTCGCATTTGTTAGAACTCCTCTGTGGAGGTTTGTTTGGGGGTAGGGGAACGGTGTCTGTTGATCCTGTTAGATCCCGACAAGTGCTACTTACTTCTCCATCTCTGTTTTCATGTGTGTAGGAAATCCTTCTTTGTCTCCCCGTGGGCTCCTCTTCTGCTGGTGATCTGGGCTTGCCGCTTTGTGTGAGAGCTCAAGGCTTGATAATGGTTCTTATGTTGGGCACGCGTTTTTTCAGGCGATCTATTCCGTCGTTGATTTCATCTAGGGAGATGGTGCTTGTTATTAGTGGTTTGACATTTATTCTTCCAGTTCGAGCCAGTTCTATGACGTCAGCTATGTCTGTCCTCGTCATTGCTTTCGATCCCATCATGCGTATCTCGTTAAACTGCATCCTTCTAGGGCTGAAAGAGAGTAATTCTGAAGTTACGCCGACAATTACCATCCGACCCCCGGTCTTAACGCAATTGAAGGCTTGTTCCATGGTTTGTGGAAGACCGACCACCTCGAATGCTGCATCCACTCCCACGCCGCCTGTTATCTCGAATACTCTTTTGACTGGGTCCCCTTCTCTAGCGTTGACCGTTTCATCTGCTCCGAAACTCCTCGCCCAATCCAAGTTCTGTTCTGAGATGTCTACAGCTATGACTTTACGAGCGCCGCTCAGCTTTGCCAATTGCACGGCGCTCATTCCGACTCCACCAACGCCTATTATGGCTACGTCATCTCCGACGCCTACTTTTCCAAGTTTCACCACTGCATGGTATGGTGTCGCAACCGCATCTGTTATTGCGGCGCCCTCTTCATACGATAACTCCTTAGGTAACCTGAGAAGATAACTCGCGGGTACCTTAACATATTCGGCGAAAGCACCATCCACATCTATCCCCAATCTTATCCATTCATTACAAAGATTTTCTCGACCTGTCCTGCAAAAGCGACAACTTTCACATGTGTAATAGTGTATGCTAATGGCCACTCGATCTCCTTCAACAAGATCTCTTACTTCCTGACCTACCGCTGCGATTTCTCCCGCCGCTTCATGGCCCAGAATTATTGGGAATTTTCGAGGATACCCCGGCACCTTGCCTTCAATTATGTGTATGTCTGAACCGCAGATTCCACAAGCCTTGACTTTTACTAAGGCATCACAGGGTCCAATCTTCGGAGAATCCACATCTTCAATCTTCAGAGGTGCCCGGTGTTCATGCAAGAGGGCTGCTCTCAATCTCCACACCAACCACTTTTCCACTTGCAATGTTCATTACAAATTTCTCCATCGACAAGATCAGAACATAATATCGTCAGGCTCTCTCTATAAATATCCGGTGCGGGAAAACGCGCAGAATGCACGGAAGTGCTTCTTTCTCTGTACAACGCTGCAAAAGTTCCGGTTCCACCGCGGTACTGAAGCTTAGCGCGCATTAGAATATCACCTAACCTAGGTGTCTGCTGATGTCAACCTTTACCTTCTTTGCTGTTTGGATGATTTCATCCCATGTAGCTTGTGGAATCTCTATTCCTTTAACAAGTCGGATCTTCCTAGTTCTGAGCTCCAGGTCTCCGGGAACTAAAACTTCTTTGAAACCTGCAGCAGGCTTGGAGTTCCTAACTACCCTAAGTAGCTTATCTAGGTCTTCCTTGAACTTCGCAACATCACAGAAGGCAGCGACCTTGAGCGCCAACTGGAAGACACCCTGACCTGCACTCGCGCGCGCCGCGCGCTCGCTACTCGAATTATCTCCAAGATAGGCCGCTCCTCTACCAGAAAGAATACCGGCAGTGATGTCAACGACCATGGCTAAACCTGTGCCTTTGTATCCAACTGGACCACCAAGAGGTAAGCCAGCGCCCCCTCGGAAATAGTCCTCAGGGTCTATGGTGGGAAGTCCATTCCTATCTATGATATACCTTGGTGGCAGTTTTTCGCCTTTTGCACGCGCCATGATGATTTTTCCGCCAGCGCACACAGATGTGGTGATGTCTAGAATAAAGGGGGGTTCGTTGCCTGCAGGTATAGCCCAGCTTATTGGACTCTGATTGAACACTCGTTGCATACCACCGAAGGGGGCGACTTGCGGTAATGAATTGGAGCAGCAGTAACCTATCATATCATGGGCCACAGCCATTTGAGCATAGTCCGCCAAACGACCTATATGACCACAATTGAAGGTGGTGACGATCCCAATGTCATGCTCTTCAGCTTTTGATATAGCCATGCTCATAGTCTGACTGGCAACCACCTGTCCCAACCCCCAGTTCCCGTTAACAACTGCGGTCGTGCATGACTCCCTCACGACCTCGATTCTAGCTTCAGGTTTTACTTTCCCCTCTAATATTGCGTACACATAGTCAGGTATTCGAACTACTCCATGAGAGTCATGGCCGACGAGATTCGATTCAACTAGGAGATCCACAACTTGCACAGCCTCGGGGCGAGGCACTCCAGCGCCTTCAAGAATTGCGATACCAATATGCTGCAGCTGTTGTGAGGTGAACGTCGGCAATCTGACCGCGTTAAGTCATCTTCATAAGCCCTATCTTTATAGCCTTTTTGTTGCCGTGTTGTGATTGAACTATCTACCCACATGTGTCCCTCGATATGAGAGAGGCGAATAGTCGTGGAAGTCTGGGAGAGGGGCATGATTGGATCCTGCGCTGCATCGAAGAAGATGGATTGTTCGTAGACGATTGGAAGGTTGGAAGATCAAGGACATCGCGACTGCGTTGCGGGTAAGCGAGAAGACTGTTGATCGATGGTGGAGCGTCTACAGGAAGGATAGGTGGGAGGGTCTACGTGTCAAATCCAGAAGACCGCACCGATACTACAAGACTCCTCAATCAACCATGGATATCGTCCTAGAACTGAGACGCGACAGACATTGGGGACCAAACAAGATCGAAGGGTACCTGCGTAACTACAGGCTTGAAGGCATCAGGCCGGTCAGTCACGAGACTATTCATCGAATCCTAGTCGAGGGTGGATTGAACAATCCCATCTCAAAGCCTAGAAGGGTTTGGGGTAAGCGTAGGTTCGAGCGTGAGCACAGCAACAGCCTCTGGCAGGCAGATTTCAAGCTCACCGAGCAGGATGAGTGGATGATCAGCTACTTGGACGATCATTCACGCTTCGTTCCAGGTTCGAGGGTTCATCATAACCCGACGGCGGAGCATGCGATCAAGCTTCTGGAAGAGTCGATGAGGCAGTACGGTAAGCCTGATCAGGTTCTGACGGATCGTGGTTCGCAGTTCTATCCGGCACGAGGAGGCGTGTCGGAGTTCACGGAGTTCTGCAGTGGAAGCGGGATTGAGCATATTGTCGCGAGTGTGAGGAGGCCGTCTACGATCGGTAAGATTGAGGCGTTTCATAAGGCGTACGTCTGTGAGTCATGGATGTTTCCCACCCACGGGAGCTTTGTATGTTACTGGAATTATGAGCGTCCGCATCAGGGGATCGGTTATCTCTATCCGGCTGACGTATACTTCCGGGACAGATGTGGGTAGTTAGAACATTGCCGTGTTGTGATTTCCGTGAGAGATTCTCTTCCAACCAACGTGCAATATTCTCTCCGACTTCCCATGCACGTACATGGAATCACTTGAGATCGCAAGAAGGGCAAAACAGATAGATGCTGGAACGGTCACAGTCGTCGGTGGTGCTCACGTGACATTCGCAGCTCAAGAAAACCTAGCCCACCCGGAAATAGATTTAGTTGTCCGAAACAAAGGCGAGATCACAATGCTGGAACTCTTCAGACTGTACCTGAGAGGAGAGGGAAGCCTCGACAGAAACCGAAACTCAATAGAGGGTGCACCCAAGACGTTGGTTTGGAAATCAAGGTTCAAGGTCGGCAAAAGCAAGCTCTGGTACGAGACGCCAGAATTTCGCTGACTGTGCTCTGGTGAGGTCCGTTTTTCCGATAGGGCGCGTATTGGCATCTCAAGTATGTTAACACCGAGAATCTGCTCTGGGCAGATCCTTCGAAGTTGAGAAAGCTCTTATCGAGTGCGGAAAGCGTGCTGAAGATATCTTGTATGTCGGGCCTGGAATCAGGCCGCTTGGAAAGTAGCCGCTCTCGGACGCAAGATCGCTAATTTCACCGCGGTTAGCCGGAATCGGGGCTCGTCGATTTCCTAAGATTGCTGTGATCCCATATATTCGTCTCATGCTACTCGGAGGCAGACACCACTGGTGGAAATGCTTATAGCATCTCCGGAGAAATCCCCTCTGATGGGAGTCGGCGAGAGGATTGTCAGAAATCCGATATGACGCATTCGAGGCCGAAATTGGAAGGGTGATACCTGCGCGCCTAAGGCCTGGCACTGACCTGATAGAAGGTATCGAGAAGATATGCAAAGACTTTGGCGTGAAGAATGCTTACGTGTGCTGCTCCATAGGGAGCCTCCAAAAGGCGAGTTTCCAGTATCTGATTCCAAAACCCCAACTGAAATTGAAGAGCGGCTATGGTGAGCCGTTGGAAGTCCCTGGCCCCATAGAAGTCACCGCGGGGATGGGAATCGTCTGCCACAACGAGAAGGGCGAGATGACGACACACCTTCATGCTGTCTTCAGTGATTACGTACCGACCGTAGATCATGGGTATGGCGGACATATAGTCAAGGGCAAGAACCCGATTCTTGCAACTATGGACCTGCTGATTTTGGAGGTCAAGCGGGTCGACATTACGAGGAAATACGATGAGGAAACGGAGATCGCGACGAATCTCGAGTTCAAGCCAGCTTAAGAAAGAAGATCCGGGGTCTCCTAGCTCGCCTTGCTCAGCCACCCTCAGCAAGGGGGACCAGAAAGATCTTCTCTATGGCCGGTTCAAACTCATAGATTTGGACATTGCTATTGTCGGATGCAACCATAAACGCTAGCCAGCCTTGACGAGTATACTCTTCGAATTTCTTTCTCGCCGCTGCCACCTCGTGGGCACTCTCACTGCTCCAAGAGATCTCGATCATTGAGCTGAGTCCCCTTGAAGCATCGAACGCGACAGAATTCCCCCGGCTCATAGATCGTCTGCCACAGCAAGGCTTTTTCACTGGCTCAATTAAATGTGTTTTCCCACGAGCGTGTTGACAGTGTCGGAGAACTTCGGAGAAAATTCGCGCAAGTTCATCAGAGTGGATCTAACCAAGGGGCGAACAACTACCGAGATAGTCGGCGAGACAACTCTGAGGATGTATCTGGGTGGAACTGGGATAGGGGTAAAGTATCTGTATGAGGAGGTTCCCCCGAACGTAGGATGGGCTGATCCTGAGAATCGCTTGATATTGGCATCGGGACCTCTGGGTGGAACAAGGATAGGGGGATCCGGAGGCTACTCAGTAGTTACAAAAGGGCCCCTAACCAATGGCGCAGCAACTGTGCAGGGCAACGGTTTCCTCGGGGCATACCTAAGGTTCTGCGGATTCGATGGCATCATTATCCATGGGGCTTCTCCAAAATGGGTCTACCTACATGTCAACGAAGACTCGGCTGAGCTCAGAGACGCTTCTCACATCAAAGGGAAGGATACCTACGAAACGGAGGAAACCATCAAGAAAGAACTCGGCAAGAGGGAGCGAGAAATGAGTGTGGCTTCGATCGGCCCCGCTGGAGAGAATCTCGTCAAGTTAGCTGGAATATTCTCCGATACAGGCCACTCAGCTTCTCACAATGGAGTTGGCGCTGTTTTAGGATCGAAGAAGCTCAAAGCGATAGCGGTCACACGTGGGAAGAGAACCGTTGAGGTGAAAGACAAGGAGAGACTGACCGCAATCGCTAACAAAATGCTTGACGACGTGAAGAATCTCACAAAGAAGATATTTGATTGGGGGACCTTGTGGGCAAACATTGAGGCCTACAAAGACCATTGGCTCCCCGTGAAGAACTACACCACAAACGAATGGGTCATTGAAAATGAGAAGCTTATGAAATTCAGCCCCGAGTACATCCGAGGGCACTTTGAACCGAAACGGCATCCCTGTTGGGCATGTCAAGTTCACCACTGCCACATGATAAGAATCCCCGACGGTCCCTATGCAGGATTAGTTGCGGAGGAGCCTGAGTACGAGCAGTTTGCCTCGTGGGGGCCAGCCATAGGTCAAACCGACGTGGACACAGCAATAATGCTGAGTAAAGAAGTAGATCGACTTGGCCTTGAGACCAACGAAGCGTCATGGGTCATCGGATTTGTCATGGAATGCTACGAGAAAGGGCTTCTTACAAAGCAAGATACAAACGGGCTGGAGATGACGTGGGGAAACGCTGAGGCGACGAAAGCCATGCTCAACATGATCACAAGACGTGAAGGATTCGGAGACATTCTAGCGGAGGGAGTCATGCGGGCAGCTCAGCGAATAGGAGGCGAAGCAGCAAACCTTGCTGTGTACACCAAGAAAGGCGACACCCCACGCAGCCACGATCACCGCGCTAGAAGATGGGAGATGTTTGATACCTGCGTTTCGAACACTGGCACACTCGAGAACACTCTACCTGGACTCGGCCCCACTCCGGACAAGTGGGAGGAGCTCTCCACAACCGAAGCAAAGACCAAGAGCCAGATGCTAGTGGAGGACTCGATGGTGACTTGTCGATTCAACACTAGGATGAACTTGGAACTCCTCTCCCAAGCCGTATCGGCAGTCACAGGCTGGGATTTCACTTGGCAGGAAGCGGTCAATGTCGGTTACCGAATCGTCAACCTGCTGCGAGCCTTCAATATCCGACATGGCTTGACCGCTGAATTAGACTATCCCTCAACTCGGTATGGCTCGACACCCACAGATGGCCCCTGGAAGGGGGTGGGCATGATGTCCCACTGGGATGAGATGCTCCGGAATTACTATAGGGAAATGGGGTGGGACGAAAAAACGAGCAAGCCTCTCCCGGAGACGCTGAAAAAATACGGCTTGGACTATGTGGTAAGGGATCTTTGGAGTAGGTAGGCTCTCTCTACGGGTGGTACGAACAGGTCGAACCAACGCACTCTTTTCGATTACTTTTGTCGTCATTTCATCATTGATTGCAGGACAATCTCTGCTCTGTCAGGGTTGAATACGCCGCAAACGCATTGTTTCGCCAAAGTCTTCGCCGCCTCGCGAAGACTAGTCCGACCCGCCTTCACGTCACTGACCAGTTTGCGCACGAGTAGAGGAGAGACCAGGTGATGCCCGCACATGGTGGTGATCTCAAGCGCATCCTCACGCGCCAGCAGACTCAGGTTGCCAAAGGTCCCCAGCGAATATTGGACTGTATGGGGTTCTATTCCAACGTTCTTCGATGCTTGAAAAACATCGTCAAAAAGTCCTGACACGACTACGGACATACCGAGCTCCGATCTTTCCAGCTCAGCGACGCATCGTTGCATGTCTTCTTGATTCTTGAATACGCCATGCAGAATCGAAGTGTCTTTGATGTTTTCGTAGACTGTCTTCATCCCTTCTGCGTACAAACTTCCGGTTTTCATATCGCCCAGGTTCACCGGATTGTGCTTCTCAATGACGTGAAGTGCTTTGCTCAGTTGCCGAGAAGCGCCCTTATCGTTGAAACCCTTTGCAGACATGACTAGAACAACGTAGTCCGACCTCAGCGCCTTTGGATTGCCTCTTCTGTGAAGAGTGTGAGTCATCGCTGATCCTTCTCAGGTCACCGCTGCTGGTTTCCCAAGGCCGATGTTCGTCTTGCCGTTTGGTCTGTAGAAGACTTGGTGGCGATCTAGGTATTCTTTCGCTGCTATCTTTCCGTCTTTGCCGACTCTGCAGCAACAGCCGACGCTGAACACTGTGTTGACCTTGGCTGCCGCGCGACGAAGTGCTTCAATGGTTTCGGGGAGTTTTTCCACATTCGTTGTGAACTCTATGATGCATGAGTGAACTCTCTCTTTCTTGATCTCTTCCTGGAACGTGCCTGTTTTCTTATCGATCATCAGGTATGTGACCGGGTTCATCGGCTCGAATTCAACTCCAACCTTCGCGATCTCCATTGCAATAGTCTCGACGTCCGTGAAGTCTGTTCCAACGCCTGGACGGCCTATATCTACAGAGAATCCTACTTGTCCATCGCCGAACCTGCCTGTCACATCGTTTGTCTTCATCTCTTCCGTCCCTCTCCCTGGAACTCTCGTCTCCTTGTGCTCACTCTGAACGCGTCCAAAGACGAGCCTCAAAGATCTCGGCCATGTCATCGGTGTTTCTTCTATAGCGTCCGTGGGACATACAGAAGCTCTGAGACATGCATAGCATTCCGTGCATTTCTCCAAGGCGATGTATGCCTTTATTCCTGCCACTATTGAAATCGCATGCACAGGGCAATACGGAACGCATGCAATGCAACCCGTACACTTACCAGGGTCAATTTGCATTGGACACAAAACCTCGCCGCCTACTATGCGGGACCTTTTCAAGCTTTCGATAGGTGCTGGCGTAGTTGAAGGAGCCTGGTGCATCCTATCCAGAGAGATACTTCAACTCTAGAGGAGAATCGAAGCTACCTTCAGGCTCGCGGGCCCGGTGGGATTCGAACCCACGATCTCTGGTCCAAAAAAAACATGCCTTCTTTCTAGGCAGCTCGGCAAAATGGAATTGGCCGTCAAGTAGTTGGCCATATTACCTGGTGGCGAGGTTCACTAATGAAACGTGAGCTGGACCCGCCCAAGAAGTCTGGCGAGTACCTCCGGAATTGAACCTCGGACCGCAGCAGTTGGATTTCACTCGCCTCTTCAGCGAAGAAGACAAGGCAGATTAGTCGGCAGTGCACAATCACGGTTCTGTGAATGGTTTGGAGCCCAAAACAGGTAGGGTTCCGAACCTGAATGGGTTGGGGTCCCTGCGGGCCCGCCAACTTCCAAGTGTGGCTATTCAATGCGATACTCGACTAAACACTCCTAGAACTTCGCCGAGTGATGGCCCGTGTCTGTGTAACGCTAGTCATATGCAACTGCTGTGAAACAAAGAGATCAAATGGCTGCACAACGATTCAACCATGTTCCGGCTGCATTGTTCCACCCACAAACTATGCTTATGGTAGAAACTTCTGTCGCGCCTCTGCGGCATTGATCTTCCAATTGGAAGGTCGCTGTCGTCTTGACGAATCCCTTAAGAGTCTGGGCGTTCTGGAGGGCGAGCCAATGAAGCCCATCATAACAACTCATGATCTTACCAAGAGATTCGGCGACTTCGCAGCAGTTGACCACATAAACTTGGAGGTTATGAAGGGCGAGATTTTCGGCTTCCTCGGGCCGAACGGTGCAGGCAAATCAACAACGATAAGAATGTTAACGACGCTTTCGGAGCCGAGCGAGGGTACAGCCGAGGTAGATGGCTTCGATATTAGAGCTCAAGCGGATGAGGTTAGGAGAAGAATCGGTCTGGTTGCTGAGAAGATCATTCTGTATCCTCGGCTTACCGCGGTTGAGAACTTGATGTTCTTCGGTGAGCTCTACAGTATGAGCAGAGCTGAACTCAGGCCGAGAGTCGACAAGCTGTTGGAGATGGTCCGTCTGGAGAACTTCAAGAACGCGCCTGTTGGTGGCTATTCAAGTGGCATGCGGCAACGACTGAACATCGTACGCGGACTTCTCCACGACCCGGAGATACTATTCCTAGACGAGCCTACCGCTCTTCTGGATCCGCAGAGCGTTCGGTTTGTCCGCGACTTGGTGAAGGAATTGAACGCGGATGGGAAGACGATAATTCTCACCACTCATATCATGGAGGAAGCTGACGAACTTTCGCATACAGTCGGCATAATTGACCACGGGAAATTGGTGGCTGTAGATGAGACAGCTTTCCTCAAGAGCAAGTTCAAGTGCGAGACCCTGGAGGAGGTCTTCCTAGAACTCACAGGAAGGACCCTCAGAGACTCGGCCTCAAGCCGAGTACCCATGAGAAGGACCATGGGGCGAGCCTAAGATGCCAAACGGGTTCCGTCACAGTCTGTACATCACATTTCGCATCGCCCGGAAGGACCTTCTAGACTTCTGGAAGGCAAAGATGCTCTTTGCAACATTCATGATCATGCCGATCCTAATGATGTCGATGTTCGGTTTCATGTTTCCTTCGATCACGGCCACGAGCAATCCGTATAGGAACGCGCCAATAGCGATGGTCGTGGAAGACACCGGATCCCTCGGGGTAGATTTCGCAGACCAGTTCAAGCAAATATCGGTATCAACTGCCGTGTTCAAAGTTAAGGATTTCCCGAACTTCAATTCCGCTAGAGACGAGATACTAACCGGTAGCATCAAGGGGGTTGTTGTGATACCTGCAGGCTTCACGATGGCTCTGAACTCCCAGCGTCAAGCAGTCGTCTTGATCACTGCAGATGACACTAACCCTCAGATGGGCTCAATCATCTACTCGGAAGCAGCGTCAATCGTCGGAGCGATATCCAGTAGTTTCGGTCGATCGATAATATTGAAGATGGGTAACACGGGCGACC
>Ga0315281_10002987_pt1 | contig 24900 bp, 22 predicted proteins | sample YL17G07_0_MG_FD_204540 | JGI IMG/M metagenome (GOLD analysis project Ga0315281, IMG submission 204540) | Sediment microbial communities from Yellowstone Lake, YNP, Wyoming, USA - YL17G07_0 | ecosystem: Environmental > Aquatic > Freshwater > Lake > Sediment | place: USA: Wyoming | collected... | reverse complement strand
TTGCGCTTGCCGCTGGTCTTGGCCTGGATGGCCTCGTCCATGGCGGCGCGAATGGCGTGGGCGGATTCCGGGGCGGGGATGATGCCCTCGGCCTTTGCGAAGGCCGCCGCCGCCTCGAACACGGCCATCTGGTGATACGCCACCGCCTCGATCAGCTTGTTGGCGTAGAGGTGACAGACCAGCGGCGCCATGCCGTGGTAGCGCAGGCCCCCGGCATGGATGGGCGCCGGCATGAAGGTGTGTCCCAGGGTGTACATCTTCATCAGGGGCGTGGTGGCGGCGGTGTCCCCGAAATCATAGACGTACTTGCCCTTGGTCAGGCTGGGCGAGGCCATCGGCTCGACCGCCAGGATGCGCGCCTTCTTGCCGCGCTTCAGGTTTTCCCGCACAAAGGGCAGGGCCAGCCCGGCGAAATTGGAGCCGCCCCCGGCGCAGCCGATCACCACGTCCGGATATTCCCCCGCCAGCTCCATCTGCTTCAGGCTCTCCTCGCCGATCACCGTCTGATGCATGAGCACATGGTTGAGCACGGAACCGAGCGCGTACTTCTTCGTTCCGCCGCTGGACGCCGCCGCCTCCACCGCCTCGGAGATGGCGATGCCCAGCGACCCGCTGGAGTTGGGATCCTGCTTGAGGATGGCGCGCCCGGCCTGGGTCTTGTCCGACGGGCTGGCGGTCACCTGCGCGCCATAGCTCTGGATCATGCTGCGGCGGTAGGGCTTCTGGTTGTAGGAGACCCTGACCATGTAGACCTCGCAGGCCAAGCCGAAGAACTGGGTGGCCAAGCCCAGGGCGCTGCCCCACTGGCCCGCTCCGGTCTCCGTGGTGAGGGTCTTGATGCCCTCCTGCTGATTGAAGAAGGCCTGGGGCAGCGCCGTGTTGAGCTTGTGAGAGCCCACGGGCGAGCAACCCTCGTACTTGTAGTAGATGTGCGCCGGGGTATCGAGCGCCCGCTCCAGCCGCAGGGCGCGATGCAGCGGCGTGGGCCGCCAGAGCTTGTAGGCGTCGCGCACCGGGCCGGGAATCTCGATCTGCCGCTCCTGGCTCACCTCCTGGCCGATCAGCGCCATGGGGAACAGCGGCGCCAAGTCCTGCGGCCCGATGGGTTGGCCCGTGCCGGGATGGATCACCGGCGGAAGGGGCGTGGGCAGGTCCGCCTGGATGTTGTACCAGGCCTTGGGAATATCCTCCTCGTTGAGGAGATAGCGGGTCCTGTCGCTCATGGATGCGGCCTCGCGGGATGGGGGTGGAACCGTGCGCCCGGCAGGGTTGACCTCGCGCTGCCCGGCGCGCAACGCTTCATACCGCCACGGAACGGCAGCCAAATTCAAGAGGAATCGTGCCGGGGCGCGAGCGGACGGCCCCCAGGTGCGCGCACGCGGGGAGGGCCCTCCCCCTACACCATCGCCGGCGCTTGGGACGCCGCCGGGACCTCCGGCGCGGCCGCCTCCAGGACCGGGCTGAGCCGCCGGCGCAGTAGGAGGGCGTTCGCCACGACCACCAACGAGCTGGCCGACATGGCGATGGCCGCGCCCAGGGGGATGACCAGCCCCGCCATGGCGAGCGGCACGGCGACCACGTTGTAGCCGACGGACAGCATCAGGTTCTGGCGAATGACCCGCAGGGTCTCCCGCGCCACGGTGAGCGTCTCCACCGCGCCCAGCAGGCGCGAGCGCATCAGAATCACCTGGGCGGCCTCCAGCGCCAGGTCGCTGCCGGTGCCGACGGCGATGGACAGGTCGGCCTGGGTGAGGGCGGGCGCATCGTTGACGCCGTCGCCCACCATCGCCACGATGCGGCCCTCGCTCTGCATCCCGCGAATGGTCTCCAACTTGTCGTCGGGCAACATCTCGGCCCGGAAACGCTCGATGCCCACGCGCTCCGCGGCGGCCCGCACGGCGGGTGTGCGGTCACCGGAGAGCAGGTGGACGCGCACGCCCAGGGCCTTCAGGGCGCGGACGGCCTCCGCGGCGTCGGGCCGCGGGGGGTCGCGCAGGGTCAACCGGCCCACGGGGTTGCCGTCCACGGCCACGTACACCAACCCTTCGTCGCCCACGTCCGCCACGCCGGCCGCATCCGGCGGCAAGGACAGGCCCTGCTCCACCAGCAGGCGGTGGCTGCCCACGATCACCTTGCGCTCGCCCACAGTGCCCAGCGCGCCCTTGCCGGGGTGGACGCTCACTTCCCGCGGCTCCGCCAGGGCCGGCCCGCCGCCCATGGACTCCGTCAGCGCCCGCATCGCCTGCGCGATGGGATGGACGGTGCGATCCTCCACGGCCGCCGCCAGGGCGAACCACTCGGCCGGGGGCATGGGACTCAGGCTCTCCAGCCGGGTGATGGCCAGCTGGCCGGTGGTCAGCGTGCCCGTCTTGTCCAGCACGACGTCGGTCACGCGGGCGGCCTGCTCCAGGACGTCGCCGCCCTTCACCAGAATGCCGCGCCGGGCGGCCGCGGCGGCGCCCGCGATGACGGCCACCGGCGTGGCCAGCCCCAGCCCGCAGGGGCAGGCGATGATCAACACGGAGATGGCGATGAGCCAGGGCGCGTTCTGCCCCGCCAGCTGCCAATAGGCCCAGGAGAGGCCCGCGAGCACCAGCACCGCCCCCACGAAGTGCCCGGCCACCTGGTCCGCCAGCCGCTGCAAGGGCGCCTTGCGGCCCTGGGCCTGCTCCACCAGCTGGCAAATGCGGGCCAGCACGGTGTCGGCGCCCACGCGGGTGGCCGTCATCGTGATCGGAGCGCCGGTGTTGAGCGTGGCGCCGATCAGCGCATCGCCGGCGCGGGCGTGGCGCCGGCGCGCCTCCCCGGTCAGGGCGCTCTCGTCCAGCTCCGTCTCGCCCTGCGTCAGGGTGCCGTCGGTCGGGACGGCCTCGCCCGGGCGCACCAGCAGCCGGTCGCCTGGCCGCACCTGATGGATGGGCACGGATTCCTCGCGCCGGCCGGCCGGGCCGCCTTCGGTGAGCCGCGTGGCCCACTTCACTTGCATTCCCGCCAGGCGCTCGGTAATCCCGCCGGAGCGGCCCCGGGCCAACGTCTCCAGGAAGCGCCCGATCAGCAGGAAGAACACCATCATCACCACCGACTCAAAGTAGGTCTCCTCGCCAGGTGCCAGCAACAGCACCAGGGTGGAGTGCGTCAACGTGCCCAGGATGCCCAGGGCGATCAGGCTGTCCATGCTCAGGCGGCGGTTGCGGGCCGCGGCCCAGGCCCCGCGCAGGAACGGCCAGCCGGCGTAGAACGCCGCCGGCAGCGACAGCCCGGCGGAAATCCACTGGAACAGCCGACGAAAGGTCTCGTCCATGCCGTAGAAGTATCCGGCATACAGGCCCACGCTGTAGAGCATGACGTTCATGGCGCAGAAGGCCGCCACCCCCAGCCGCAGCGCGGCCTGGCGCACCCGGGCGCGATGGCCGGATTCCTGGGTGGCGGGGTCATAGGGCCGGCCTTCATAGCCCAGCCCGTGCAGCGCGCGCAGCAGGTCGCTCAGCCTCAGCGCGCGGTCGTCCCAGCGCACTTCCGCGCGGTGGTTGCCGAAGTTGAGTTGCGCGCTCGCGGCCCCCGCCTTGACCAGGCCCTTCTCGATGGCCCGCACGCAGCCCGCGCAGTGGACGCCGTCCACAATCAGGTGGGTCCCAGAAAGGCCGTCCCGGTCGCGGCGCACGTAGGTATCGTACACGCCCGCGGCGTCGAAGGCCGAGTAGGCATCCGCCCGTTCCGTTCCGGCAGCAGCTATGGAAGGCATGTCTGACCGCTCCTGCATGGCGCCGCTGGGACCGTGGATTGGCGGCATGGCGCCGGTTGCCCCGGCCCGGTGTGCGCCGACCTCGGCACCAGGATGGCAACAGTTTGTGAAGACATGATGGAGGTCGGCAATTTCATCGTGTCCCCCGGTGACGTTTGGCGCCGCACCGGTCTTGGCCGGAACCCGGTCCGCTACGGCGCCACGTAGCGGAAAGTGTGGTCCAAGCGCTCGGTCCCGCGCGCCAGCAACAGCGTCACCTGCCACAGACCCGGCGCGGGCCGCGCAAAACGCGCATGGTAGAGCCCCGGCGTCGCCGCGTCCGCGCTCCAGGAGAGGGCCTGGTCCAGCCGCCCATCGCTGGGGCGGTAGGCGGTCGCGATGCCGGCCAGCCCGGCGACCGGATGCCCCGCGCCCGCTGCGATGCGCACGTCCACCGTCGCGGCGTCGCCCGCCGCCGGAGCGGCCTGGATCTGCCAGCCGGCCTGTGCACCGGCTGCGCGCTGTGCCCGGTCCTTGTCGTAGCGCCTCGCTTGTTCATAGTAACCGGTCGTCACCAGCAGGGGCGGCCCCTGCAGGGACACCCACAGCATGATGCCGTTGACCAGCACGAAGGCCAGGGCGATGCCGCCCAGCGTCAGCAGCATGCGATCGGGTCCACGCGGTGGCCTGGGCGGTGCCGCGGGCGCTCCCGGGGCTTGGGGCGCAATTGGGCTTGGCGGGCTGCTCATGGCTTCACGGGAGCGAGGAATGTGGTCGGCTTTTCCGCCAGCAGGACGCCGCCCTCATACACCCGCACCCGCAGGGGCACCCGCCCCAGCGGCACATCCCCGGCGGGCAGGGTCACGAACGCCTCGACATGCGCCTGCTCCCCGGCCCGCACCAGAGTCGGGTTGACCGGGACGACCAAGTGGGCGTCCGCCGGCCCTTCCAGCGCGAGCCGATATACCTTGTCCACCGAGCCTCGGTTGTGGACGCGCAGTTGAAAGTGATTGCTCACCAGATTGCCCGGCAACACGGCAAAGGGGTCGCCCGGTGCGCGCAGCACCGTGAGGTCCAGCAGGGCGCGGGTGCCGAGTCCCACGAACAGAGCCACCGTCACGCCCACCAGCAGCAGGGAGTAGATCACCACGCGGGGGCGGAACCAATGGATGGCCTCGCCCTGTAGCCGCGCCAGGGAATCGTAGCCGACAAGGCGCAGCGGCCGTCCCAGGCGCGCCATGATGCTGTCGCAGGCGTCAATGCAGCGGGCGCAGCCGATGCACTCCAACTGGTAGCCGTCCCGGATGTCTATTCCCGTTGGGCAGACCGCCACACACTTGTGGCAGTCAACGCAATCGCCCTTGGCGGCACCGGCCCGGCCGCGCGGCTCGCCCCGCACGACCGAGTAACCCACCTGGATCGTGTGGGCATCGGTGAGCACGGCCTGGAAGCGGGCATAGGGACAGAGCACCGTGCAGAACTGTTCCCGGAACCAGGCAAAGTCGAGGTAGAAGACGGCCAGCACGGAGGCCATGATGAGAAAAGCCGTCCAGTGCCGGTCGGGCGGGCTGATGATCCAGCGCAGCAACTCGTCCGTGCCCACGAAGAAGGCGATGAAGGTGTTGGACACCAGCGTCGAGAACAGCAGGAACAGGGCGTGCTTGGCCAGCTTGCGGGCGACCTTACCCGCGCTCCAGGGGGCCTGGTCCAGCCTTCGCCGGGCGTGATGGTCTCCCTCGGTCCACCATTCGATCTTGCGGAAGATTTCCTCCATGAAGACCGTCTGAGGACACGCCCAGCCGCACCACACGCGCCCAGCCAGGGCCGTGAAGAAGAACAGCGCCAGCGCCAGCCCCACCAGGAGGAAGACCAGGTAGAAGGCGTCCTGGGGCCAGAACACATGGCCCAGCAGCACGAAGCGTCGTTGGGGAATCTGCAGGAGCACCGCGGGCAGGCCGTCCACATGCACCCAGGGCAGGCCGAAGTAGAAGACGATCAGCAGATAGCCGGCAATGCGCCGCCAGCGCATGAACGGGCCTTGGATCTCCGCCGGGTAGAGCCACTTGCGGCGTCCGCGCTCGTCCAGCGTCGTCAAGGCTTCCGGGGGGCGGAAATTGTACGGGTCGCCTTCCCTGCCGGCCCCTGCCGTCCCGGGCGGGGGCGGGGAAGTCGGCTCGGCGCGGCTCGGCGGGGTAGGGGGATCAGGGTTCATGCGCGGGCTATTCCGGATATTCCTTGCCTTGCGGAGGCTTGGGGTTGGGCGGCTTGCTGCCCTTAAGGGAGAGCACGAAGGCGGCCGCCTGGTCAATTTTGGCGGGGTTGAGCGTGGCCTTCCAGGCGATCATGCCCTTGTCGGGCACGCCGTTGGTGATTACGTTGACGACGTCCGTCCAGGTATTGCCGTGCAGCCAGAAGTTGTCCGTGAGATTGGGCCCGATGCCGCCCTGCGCCTGGGGCCCATGGCAGGGCGCGCAGTTGGCCGCGAAGAGCGCCTTGCCTGCGGCGATGGCCTGGGAGTCGCCCGCCAGGGACTTCGTCGGGACCGGGGCGGCGGCGTTGGAAGATTGCCCCGGCTGGCCTCCTCCCGCTTGCGCGGGCTTGGCCGCCGCGACCGCCGCCACGGCTTGCCGGTACTCCTCCTCCTCCGAGGGACCAAAGCCCAGCAGATAATACGGGATGAACACGAGGGAGAAAGCAATGGTGGCGTAGAACAGCCACAACCACCACGCGGGCAAGGGATTGTCGTACTCCCGGATGCCGTCGTATTCGTGGTCCAACAGTTCGTCGTGTCCTTTAGCCATGGGTCGTCTCCCGAGGGGTGGATGCGGAAGCGGACGGTTCGTCATCGAGGGGCAGGGCCGCGCTGCGCGCGTACACGCGGGCGCTGCCGGGACGGTAGATCCAGAGCAGCACCGCCACAAACACCGCCAGGAAGAACAGCAGCGTCGCGGCTGGGGCGGCCGTCTGCTGCCAGGGGGTCAGGTTTTGATTCAGCCAGGCGCTCATCGGCGCACCTCCCCGGCAGTCGCCACGGGCTTGGCCTTGATGTCGGTCCCCAGGCGTTGCAAGTAGGCCACCAGGGCGACAATCTCCTTGTCCTGTGCGTCCTTCACACCGGCCTCCGCCAGGCGCTGGGCGATCTGGCCGGCCTGGGCGCGTAGGGCGTCCACCGCCCCATCCACCTCCTGGGCGGTGTAGGGCACGCCCAGGGTACGCATGGCCCTGAGCTTGGCGGCGGTGTTGGACGTGTCCAGGCGGTTGGCGAGCAGCCACCCGTACGGGGGCATGATGGAGCCCGGCGACGTGGCGCGGGGGTCCTCCATGTGGCGGTAGTGCCAAATGTCCGGATACTTGCCGCCGACCCGGTGCAGGTCCGGCCCGATGCGGCGCGAGCCGAACTGGAAGGGATGGTCATAGACGAACTCGCCCGCCTTCGAATATTCGCCGTAGCGCTCGGTCTCCGCGCGGAAGGGACGGATCATCTGGGAGTGGCAAACGTAGCAGCCCTCGCGCACGTACAGGTCGCGTCCCTCCAACTCCAGCGGCGTGTAGGGGTGGACCGTGGCGATGGGCGGCACGTTGGACTTGACGAACAGCATGGGCAGCAATTGCACCAGCCCCCCGATGGCGACGGCGATCAAAGCCCAGAGGGCAAAGTGCATGGGGCGGGCCTCCAGCCAGCGCTGGATACCGGCCGCGGGGGGCGGCGCCAGGCCGCGCAGCGAGGGCGCGCTGGCCTGTTGGTCGGGCAGCGGCGCCCCGGCACGGATGGTGACCCAGGCGTTGACGGCCAGCAGCACCATGCCCGACAGATAAAGCAGCCCGCCCAAGGCGCGCACATAGTACATCGGGATCAGGCGCGTCACCGTCTCCATGAAGTTGGGGTAGAGCAGGAAGCCCTGGTCGTCGAAGGCGCGCCACATCAATCCCTGGGTGATGCCCGCCGCCCACATGGCCACCACGTAGAGCACGATGCCGACCGTCCCCAGCCAGAAGTGCGTGTTGACCAGGCCCGGGTACGCCATCGGCCGGCCCCAGAGCTTGGGAATCAGCCAGTAGATGATGGCAAAGGCCATGAAGCCGTTCCAGCCCAGCGCCCCGGAGTGAACGTGGCCGATGGTCCAGTCCGTGTAGTGGGAGAGCGCGTTGACCGAGCGGATGGCGAGCATCGGCCCCTCGAAGGTGGCCATCCCGTAGAAGGTGATTGCCGCCACGAAGAACTTGAGGACGGGGTCGGTGCGCACCCGATCCCATACCCCGCGCAGGGTCAGCAATCCGTTGATCATGCCGCCCCACGAGGGTGCGATCAGCATCAGGCTGAAGGTCATCCCCAGGATCTGCAACCAGTCCGGCAGGGCGGTGTAGAGCAAGTGGTGCGGCCCGGCCCAGATGTAGAGGAACACCAGCGCCCAGAAGTGGACGATGGACAGCCGGTAGGAGTACACGGGGCGGCCGGCAGCCTTGGGAACGAAGTAATACATCAGCCCCAGAATCGGCGTGGTGAGGAAGAAGGCCACGGCGTTGTGGCCGTACCACCACTGCACCAGCGCGTCCTGCACCCCGGAGTAGATGGAATAGCTCTTGAGGAAGCTCACCGGCACGGCGAGGGAGTTGACGATGTGCAGCAGGGCCACCGTAACGATGGAGGCGATGTAGAACCAGATCGCCACGTACAGGTGCCGCTCGCGCCGCACCAGCAGGGTGCCGAAGAAGTTGAGGGCGAAGATCACCCACACCACCGTGATGGCGATATCGATCGGCCATTCCAGCTCGGCGTATTCCTTGGAGACGGTGTAGCCCAGCGGCAGCGTCACCGCCGCCGCGACGATGATGAGCTGCCAGCCCCAGAAGTTCAGGTTGCTCAGCAAGTCGCTGACCATGCGCGCCTTCAGCAGCCGCTGCGTGGAGTAGTAGATCCCCATGAACATGCAGTTGCCGACGAAGGCGAAGATCACCGCGTTGGTGTGCAACGGCCGCAGGCGGCTGAAGGTCAGCCAGGGCAGGCCCAGGTTGAGCCGCCAGTCCGCCAGTTGCGAGGCGATCACCAACCCCACCAACATGCCCACCACCCCCCAGAAGATGGTGGCGATGAGAAACTTGCGGACGATGGCGTCATCGTAGCGAAAGGTCTCGGTTGTCATTCGCCAATCTCGCGTTGAAGTTGAGTTGCGGCGGGTACGCCGCTAGCGGCGCGGGGCTTGACCGGATTGAATCTCCGGCGGCACGGCCCGCCCATCGTCCGGCTCGGTGTCGTCGTCGTACAGGATGCGGATGGCGGGGGTGACCAGATCGTCGAACTGGCCGCTGCGGATTGCCCAGACGAACAACGCCAAAGCCAGCAGCGCCAGCAGCAACGAGGCCGGAATCAACACGAACAGAACGTCCAGGCCCATAACAACCCCTGTCAATCCAACAGACGGAACCGCGGCTACAATTACGGTTGCCGCCTGCCCGGATAAACGACGCCACCTGCAAAAAGTTACACGCAAGTCCACCTCCCGAACATGCGAAATGTCATGTCCGGGACGACGAACGGTTTGGGTCCGCGCAAGGCCCCAGAGAGACGAGGCGGAGGCCGATGGCGGCGGCTTGGCCGACCCCGCTGGCTCAGTCCGCGGCAATGTGCTTCGATGTGCTTTCCGGGCGGAGGGACCCCCTCCGACCACCCGGGGGGAAGGATGCACCGGAAAATACCCCAGCATCTTGACACAGCCACGAGGCCAGCATGGGCAAGAAGAAGCCGGCGCGGCTGCCTCAAGTTCCGCCCGGGGAGCTAATGTCCACCCGGGAGTTGGCGGCTTATCTCCATGTCCGCGAGCGCAAGGTCTACGACCTGATTCGCACGGGGAAGATTCCCTGCACGCGGGTAACGGGCAAGTGGCTGTTCTCCAAGGGTTTGATTGACCAGTGGCTGGCGGGCGGCTTTGCCACGCCGGGAGGCAAGCCAACCGATAGGCCTGGGTCGGTTGCCGATTCCGGCGCGCGGCCAATATCCGCGCCCGCGGTGATCGCCGGCAGCCACGACCCCCTGACCGAGTGGGCCGTGCGGGAGTCCGGCAGCGGCCTGGCCCTGCTGCCCGGCGGCAGCCTGGACGGCCTGAGGCGGCTGGCCGCGGGCCAGGCCCTGGTCTGCGGGCTGCATGTCCAGGATCCGGATGGCGGGGAGTACAACGTCGCGGCGTTGAAGAAGATGCTGCCCGGTCTGGACGTGGTGGCGATCCGCTGGGTTGAGCGGCAGCAGGGGCTGGTGCTGGCCCCCGGCAACCCCCTGGGCATCCGCTCCTTGGCGCATCTGCGGACGCGTCGGGCGCGCATCGTCCAGCGCCAACCGGATGCCGGCAGCCAGGTGCTGCTGCTGCACCTCCTGCGGCAGGCAGGGCTCGACCCGGCGGAACTGCGGCTGCTGCCCCAGCCCAGGCACACCCATTTGGAACTGGGCCTCGCCATCCTGGAGGGCCAGGCGGATGTCGGACTGGCCGTGGCCGCCGTGGCGATGCAACTCAAGCTGGACTTCCTCCCCTTGCACCGCGAGCGCTACGACCTGGTTATGCGGCGGCGGGACTACTTCGAGCCGGCCTTCCAGAAGCTATTGGCCTTTGCCTCCACCGCGGCATTCGCGCAGCGCGCCGCCGACCTGGGGGGCTACGACCTCGCAGACCTGGGCCGGGTGGTCTACAACGCGCCGTAGCCTGTTAGGCGCAAGGACGCCCTGCGGCCCCGGCGGCCGCTACCGCGCGTCCGGCGGAGGGTGCAGGCGGCCCAGACCGAGTCCCGCGCCTGGGGGCACCGCCAGCACGCCACGCACGGGCTGGGGCGGCTGGGCGACCAGATCGGCGGCCAACAGGTACCCTGTCGCCAAGCCGCAGGCGGGGAGCGGCAAGCCCACCCCCGCCATCCCGATCAGCGCGGCCGCGGCGTGCAGCGCGGCCGCGCGGGCGAAAGCGCCTTCCAGCGTTGTCGTGAGCACGACGGCGACCTGTTGGGCAAAGGCGCCGCGCGCCACCTGCAGCGCCGGGAGGATCCCCCCCAGGGCCATCGGCTTGAGCACGAGCACCTGCGCGGCGCGGGCCGCCAGCACCCGCTCGGCGGCGGCCGGGGAGGTCACCGCCTCGTCCGCCGCCAGGGGCACCGGAGACTGGGCGGCCAGGCGCGCCAGCGCCGCCAGGTCCGCGGCGGGAACCGGCTGCTCGACGTATTCCAGCCCCAACGGCGCCAACCGGCGCAGCATGGCCAGGGCTTGGGCTTCGCTCCAGGCGCCGTTGGCATCCGCCCGCAGACGCGGCCCCGCGCCCAGGGCGCGGCGCACGGCCTGCACGCGGGCGATGTCCTGATCGTCGCCCCCCACGCCGACCTTGATTTTGAACGCGGAATAGCCCTCCGCCGCCAGCGCCCGGGCTTGCGCGGCCGCGGCCGCGGGCGACTGCGCGCCCAGGGTGGCGTTGACAACCACGTCGGGCGCCGCCTCTGAATGCAGCCAGCGGGCCAGCGGTAGGCCTGCCGCCTGCGCGGCGAGGTCCAGCAGCGCGCATTCCAGCCCGTGGCGGGCGGCAGGGGCGTGCGGCGCGTCGTCGGCCAGCCCCAGGGCCGGGGACGCCTCCGCGGCGGAAGCGGGCAGGTTAACCTCGCGACCGGGCAGGGCGCCGGCCCAGTGCCGCAGCACGCGCCCGGCCTCCTCCCAGGATTCCATGCCGAAGCCCGCCAGGGGCGCCGCCTCGCCCACGCCCCAGCGCTCCCGGTCGTCCTGGAGCCAGACCTGGAAGCCTCGGCGGACGGCCAGCGTCTCGTGGGCGGTGACGAATGGACGGCGGAACGGCAACTCGTACGGTACGATCCGGACCTGCCGCAGCTTCATGGCGCGGTGCTCCGCGGGATTACTTGAGTTTTCCCAGACGGTTGAAGTTGATGCGCTTGGCGGGTGGGGCATCGGCCTCCACGTTGGGCAGGACCAGGTCGTGCTCCGGCAGCGGATGGATCATGCGATTGAGCGTCAGCACCTTGTCCAGGCTGGCCGCCGGCAGTTTGCCGGGGGGCTTGTTCGGCAGACCGATGGGCATCTGCAACAGCAGCCGCAAGCTGGGCTCGGTGAGGCCCATGTCGAGCAGTTCGTCCACCTTGAAGTTGACGGCCCCATGGATGAGGCGGTGCTCCAGAACGCCGGGCACCTCCATGTTCAGTTCGGTCTTCCAGGTAACGATATGCCCCTGGTACTCCTTCAATTCCTGCTCGGAGACGGCCAGTTCGTGGTCTTCCAGCTTCATGCGCCCGCTCACCTGCTTGCGCAGCACCACCTTTTCGACCGGAGTCAGATCCGTCAGCACGCCAAAGATGAAGCGATAGAGCGTGTGGTAACTCTCGTCCTTCTCCTCTTGGATATGTTGGGCCAGGTAAGGCAGCAGACCCGCCCGCAATTGCTTCTGGGTGTCCAATTCGCAGGCCAATTCATAGATGGCGGCGGCGCTGCGGCCGGTGTTGTGCTCGCCTTCCTCCCGGGCCGCCTGCTCCAGGTGTTCCACCCGCGCCAAGTGGGCCTCGCGGCGCTTGGTGATGCCGGCTTCGGCGGCATCCAGCTGCTGCTTGGCCTCGGCCTCCAACTGCGCCGCCTTGTCCTCATAGGCCTTGACGACATCGAAGCGCTTCTCGGCCTTGAACGTGTTGGCCTTGCGCAGGATCTTGCGTTTCTGCTCCTCCAGTTGGCGGCGCTTTTGCTTGATCTGAGCCATGGCGAGCCGTTCCTGCTCGTTGGCAAAGTCCCGCAGCGCCTGGGCTGCCTTGATCCGCCCCTCCACCGACTGTTGCGTGCCCGAGACCAGGGTGTTGAGCACCTCCAGCAGGAAGGCGTGGCCCTTGTGTCCCTCCAGCCGGGCCAACACCTCATCTCGCAGCAGCGCCGACCAGGTTTCCCGGTGGGCCGGGCTCAACTGGGCGGAGCGGGAAAACGCCACGGACTCCAGCAGATGGTGGGAGTAGTTCACTTTGCGCTCCGGCCCGCCCTTCGCGGCCGCGGGCTCGAACAGGGGCTTGCCCTCCATCGCTTTGGAGTATTCGTGGAACTCGTTCCGCAGGCGCACCTTGTCCCGCTCCATGAAGAACGAGGTCTGGAATTGCTGGCGCACCTCCTCTGATTTCTGCAATAGCGGACGAAAGATGTGGGACAGCATCCGCGTCAGGCGCGTATTGGAAGACCCGGCCATCAGCGTCAGATAGTACCGGAAGAGGAAATGGTCTAGCCCAAGCAGCACGAAATGCTGAAGGTACAGGTCGGCAACCAACTCGGCATCGGTGAAATTGTAGAGGTCCTCCACCGTATTCTTGGCGGTGGGGTCCGCCCGGCCCGAGCGAGAACGTCCGAACTTGAAGAGTTGATGGGTGTTGCTCAGAATCTCCACCTCGCTGCGAAGACCGGAAAGGCGGTTGACCAGGTCGGCCGCGGGGGCATCCTGCGGAATATTGCTCACCAGGGAGCTTAGCCTCTGCACGTCCCAGTGTCCCGGATCGCAGTAGTAGCCAATCACCTTGAACCAGAGCTTCTTGATCAGGTTGTCCGAGTAGAAGGGTACGCCCTTGCCTTTGTCCCGGACGGCCTTGGCCAGGTTCAGGAACTTGAGCGGCTGGAAGGCAATGATCAGGGCGTCTTCGCGCGGCCCGCTGGCGGGCGGGTTGTTGCGGTCTGGCATGGCGAGCGGGGCCGGCCAGCCCTGCGGCGCGTGGCCGGAATGGCCGACGGATTCCACCACGCTGTTGTAGGCCAGCACCAGCCCGCTATGCAGGGTCTGGGTGACCAGCGAGAGCGAGGAGCGAGTGGCAAGCATCTGCTCCTCCAGCGAGGGGTCCTGGAACAGCCCGCCCTCGCCCTTCTTGGCCTTGCGCACCTTGTCGTACCAGCGGTAGTGGTCGCCCAGCCACTCGTAGGCCCGCGCATCCAGGTGCCGCACTTCCTCCGCCTCCGCGGCCAAGAAGGCTCCATCCCCGGGCTCAGTCTTCTTGTTGCCGAACATGAATTCCCTCGGTTCACATGGCCACGCCATGAACTTAGATCACGGGTTACTGGAGCCCCCGCACCCCACTGGGTCTACTAGAAGCATACCAGCAGTCCCATGCAATAATCAGCGGCTTTCATGGGATCCCGCATTTGGCACCCGTGTCCTTCCTGCGCCTAGTTTTCATGCCGCCCCAAGTTGCCTCAGCAACCTGTATACTCTTTCCGGAAACATGGCGACGCCGGCCTGCATGAGTCCAATGCTTGAGCTATCGCCATGTTCCCTCGGCCCAGCAACAACGAAAGGAATGCCTCTCCCAAATGTGACGACCGGCCAGACTTGCATACCCATTGACGATGGCTCACCCTTCAGGCGTTGGTCTTAGATGCTCCAACCAAAGGTTGGGCCAGAGATGACGGAACCAATCCCGGATGACAGTCTTCCAACCGGGTTGGAATTTCCCCTTATTTTCAGACTAACGCAAGAATTGCAACAAAGGCCAATCCGGAGCGCAAGCTGCAGGAAGTTTGGACGTAGCAATCGGAAATGCATCCCGCCGGCCCGAAACGGCGCATTGCATTTGCGACCGCTTGAGGGAATTTCTGAAAACCAATAGAGTGGAATCCGGTCCGTGGTATCGCCAATGCATGGACCCCCTGGGAACGACAGGAGTCGCGCATGGCTGAAGTCAACGAGGTAAACTTCAGTAAGGGAGGAAAAATGGCGGAAGGCGAAGCCCCAAAAGGTTCAAAAGGTCTGATTCGATGGATAATCATCGGGGTGGTGGGGTTGGTGGTGGTTGTCGGCGGCGCGGTGGGGGGCTGGCTCGCCTATTCCAAGTTTTTTGCCCATGCTCCGGCGGACGCCAAAGCCGCGGCGCGCGCCCCCGCGGCGGAAAGTGAACCCGATGGCGCATTGGAACACCCCCAGTACCTCAACCTGGGCTCGTTCGTGGTCAATTTGGCCGATGGCCGCCGCTATCTCAAGACCACCATGCAGATCTTGATCAGCGAGGAAGGGGCAAAGACCTTCTTGTCCACGCGCCTGTCGGAAGTCCAGGATCTCGCCCTAAGCGAACTGCAGGCGCTGACGGCCGAATCTTTGCGCGACCCCCGCACCCGGGAAGACCTGAAGCAGCGGATATTGACCCGGATCGAATCGCTCCTGCCGGCGCAGCCCAAGACCTGGAAGGATCCGCGCCCGGTGAAAAAGCTTCTGATCACGGAGTTCTACTTGCAGTAGGCGCCGGCGGATTGGGCCGATCGCCGCCCGATCCCAACACCACCGGCCGGACCAAGTCCGGGTGGGTACCGCACGTCGCACCGAGGAGTTCCCATGGCTGACAATCTCGACTTCGACTCGTTCCAGAACACGGACGACCTGGATTGGTCCGCCCTGGAGAAGGACGCAAAGCAGACCGATAGCCCCCAGCCAGGCGGAGGCACCGGGGATGCCAACGCGGCCAAGCTGACCAGCGGCAGCAAGAAGAACATTGACATCAACTATCTGCTGGACGTCAACCTGGAGGTGACCGTTGAGGTGGGGCGGCGCCAGTACTACATCAGCCAGTTGCTGGGCTGGGACCACGGTGCCATCCTCGAGTTGGACCGGCTGGTCGGCGAGCCGTTGAATGTCCTCGTCAACAACAAGCCCGTGGCCAAGGGCGAGGTGGTCGTCGTGAACGACAAATTCGCGGTCAAGATCACGTCCATCATGGACCCCAAGGACCGCTTGGCCTTCTTGTCGCACTGAGGACCTGACCCATGCGCATGCGATCCGTCGGGGGCCGATGGCTGGCCGTGGCCTTCCTGCTGGCCGGCGTCGGCGGCGTGTGCCAGGGACAGTCCTTCCCGCGCACGCTTGACGAGATCAAGACCTTCGGCAAGGGCGAGACCGTCCAGTTTGTCTTCTCCCAGCCGTTCGAGGGGACCCCAGGGGAGGAGCATCGGCCCGGGTCGATGGCCTTCAACTTCATGGGCACCGGCAGCGCCAAGCCGCTGCGGGAACTGCGCCCGAAGGACGAGAGCATCTACAAGACCATCCAGGTGGTGCAGAACAAGTATTCGACCACCGTGACGTTCGTGTTCAACGACCCGACGCTCTCCCTCAAGGATCATCTGCATTTCGCGCCGAACGGCAACGTCCTGACCGCGGAAGTGCGCCGACCGGGCGAGCCCGCTGTCCCCGCCCCTGCCCCTTTGGAGCCGGAGAACAAACTGCTGGTGGAGATGGAGCAGCGCATCTCGGGTGCCGGTACGGGCAAGACCGCCGCGGGCAAGGCCGCTCCAGTTGCGGCCGCGGCCCCTTCGCACGACAAGCCGGCGGCGGCGGATGTTCCGGCGCCACCTCCCGCCAAGGCTGACGGCGCCCTGGGCGGACTGAGCGAGGGCAGTTTCTTCTCGACCCTGGCCACGATGGTCACCGGGCTGGCCGTGATGCTGTTGCTGCTCTACGGGGTGCTGCTGCTCTACAAGCGGTATGTCGCCCCGCGGCTGGGACAATTTGCCGGGATGCCGGCCTTCAAGCAGGTCGCGTCATTCTCCATTGGTCCGCGACAGCGAATCGTGGTATTGGAGATCAACGGTGAGATGATCGCCTGCGGGGTTACGCCGACCCAGATCACCTTCCTGACCCGGCTTTCCGGTGGAGACCTCCAGGCCCGCGGGCAGGGCGAAGCGACGGAGCAGAGCGAGGTGCGCGCCGCGGCGCGGGCCTTGAGCGGCGTGGCGGCGGGCGCCGGACGCACCCCGGGCGATCCGTCCAAGCCCGATCCGGTGCATCAGTTTGCCGAACTGCTCAAGCAAAAGGTGCGGTCCTTGAAGCGGATCAACTGAGGCTCGACCGAGGCGATGAAAGCGCGCAGCCTGCTGTACACCCTGATCCTCGCGGGGGTCTTAGGCTTATGGGCTGTACAGGCCTTCGCCCAGACTCCCATCCCCGGGGTCAACATCACCATCGGGCGCTCCAACTCGCCCGAGGAAGTCGCCACCAGCCTGCAGATCCTTGTCATCCTGACCGTGCTGACGCTGGCGCCGGCCATCCTCATCATGACCACGTCCTTTACCCGCATCATCATCGTGCTGGCCTTCCTGCGCCAGGCACTGGGCACGCAACAGTCGCCGCCCAATCAAGTGCTCGTCGGACTGGCCCTGTTCCTCACGTTCTTCATTATGGAACCGGTGTGGACACAGGTGAACCAGAACGCCCTGCAACCCTACCTGGCCAAGCGCCTCACGCAATCCCAGGCGCTGGAGCGCGGCAGCCAGCCGCTCAAGCAGTTCATGCAGAAGTTCATCCGCGAAAAAGACCTGGCGCTGTTCGTTCGCATCGCGAAGATTCCCCGGCCCCGCAACATCGAGGACGTGCCGTTCCACGTGATGGTTCCGGCCTTTGTCATCAGCGAGTTGAAGACCGCATTCCAGATCGGCTTTCTGCTCTACATGCCTTTTCTGGTGGTGGACCTTGTGGTATCCTCGGTCTTGATGGCCATGGGGATGATGATGCTCCCACCCATCATGATTTCCCTGCCGCTTAAACTGATGTTGTTCGTGTTGGTGGACGGCTGGAATCTCATCGTCGGGTCCCTGGTGCAGAGTTTCTTCCCACAATGACGGCTGCGGGACTACGGCACTTGCGAGCAATGGAAAGGCCGGCGTGACTCCTGAATTCGTCACCAGCGTGGGGCGGGAGGCGATGCGGGTGGCGTTCCTGCTGGCGGCGCCGCCCTTGATCGCCGCCCTGGTCGTTGGCGTGGCCATCTCGATCTTTCAGGCTGTGACGCAGATTCAAGAGATGACGCTCGCCATCATTCCCAAGATGGTGGCGGTGTTGTTGGCCCTCGTGATCGCGTATCCGTGGCTGCTGCAAGTCTTGACCAGCTACACGCTGAACATCTTTCAGGCGATTCCGGCCATGTCGCGCTAAGGCCGCTCTGGGCCGGCCGCATATCGGTTCCCGCAACACCCCAGGAGTCCCAGTGCCTGACCCTCTCAATCCCTTCCCGGGAGACTCCACCCCGGCGGCCGGATCCGGTACGCGGGAGCAGCCGCCGTCCTCCTCGGTGTCCGGGGTGGCGGACTGGATCAATTTGCTCAAGTCGCTCTTCCTGGGCGTCACGCTGACGGCCTTCTTCTATGAGGTCTTTCCGGTGCCGTTCCTGGACCCGGGTCGCCTGCTGTCAGTTTTCGACAACTGGGTCTCCGAGGTGATCGTGGGGCTGTCCCTGTGGTCGCTGTTTCTGCTGCTGTTCAAGTACCTGGCCCACCGGCGGCAGGCATGGGTGCGGCGGGCCTTCGATCAGCCCGCCATCCGGGCCGTTCTGGGCCGGGACCTTCCGGCCCGCGAGGCCGACGCCGCCTTGACCGAGTTGACGGCGGAACTGCGGCGCGCAAAGCGCAGGCGATTCGACGCCTCCATCCTGTACATCCGCGTGCAACGGGTGCTGCGCGCCTTCGAGGCCCGGGCCGGCAAGGAGCAAATCAGCGACCTGCTCCAGGCGCAGGCCGAAATTGACGTGAAGCGGCTGGCCACCAGCTACTCCATCATCCAATTCTTCATCTGGGCCATTCCGATCTGGGGATTCATCGGGACGGTGCTCGGCATCGCGGACGCCGTACAGCAGTTCTCCGCCTTCATCCAGACCGCGGAGACAGGCGCGCAATTCACCGTGCAGATGCGCTCCGCCCTGGGGGGGGTGACCGGCGGGTTGGCCGTGGCGTTCAACACAACCTTTGTCGCCCTCGTGTTGGTGATGCCGGTGATGCTGATCGCCTCCATGTTGCAGAAGGCGGAGGAGGAGTTGCTCCTGTCCATCGAGGAATTCTGCCTGGAGGAGTTGTTGCCCAGGTTGCGCATCGTGCCCGGGGATGCCGCGGGCGAGGGATTCGACGATCACCTGGACCGCATTCTGCGGCTTTCCAACACGTGGCTGGCCCGGCTGGAGCCGGCCATCGCAGGCTTCAACCGCCAGACCGAGATGCTCAGCCATCAATTGGCGGGAGTCCAACCGCTGGTCAAGGACTTCACCGACCGGCTCTTGCAGGGCCGGAGCGTGCGGCTGCCCGCGGTCGAACCCGCCCAACCGGAGGGCCGGCTGGACGAGGAACCCAACGGCTAGGCCCCTGCCATGCGGAACCGCACGCCGATCTCCCTGTTTCCCTTCCTTTCCGTGCTGATCTGCACCATGGGGGTGCTCTCGTTTCTGGCGGTCACTTTCCAGATCTTGGGGCGCGCCCCGGCGGCGGCTGCGCCCCGGCGGGAAAAGCCCATTGACGTGCGCTGGATCGGCGCACCGCCCCATGTGCGCCCATTGCTGGTGGAGTGTCGCGAGGGAGGCGCCTTCGTTCACCTTGCCTCCGGCGGGCCGCCCCGGTTCTTCTCGCGCCAAACCCTGGAGCGCGAGGTAACCATCGTCAAGGAATTGCAGGCCCAGGGCGTGGCCCAGTTCGGCGCGGACACAAGCCGCCAAGCCCTCTGGCTGTACTTCAAGGCCGTGCTGGAGAACGAGCGCCAGCTGCGCGACTCATTCACCCTGTCCCTGCATCGCATGGAGGTGAGCAACCTGGCCGGGGAGAACTTCCGACTGCGGGTGCAGCGCTACCCTCTGCTGCTGGTATACCCCCAGGGAGTGGAGAGTTATGACCTGGTCTCATACTTGCTGGAATCCACGACCCGTCTGGCCAGCGGCGTCGAGCCCTTGCTGCCGGGATGGAGCTTGCCGTACCAGAAGCGGCAATCCTAGAATGCCCACACGGTGCCCCGCCGCCATGGCGCCCCCATGAGCAAAGACAAATTGCCCAGTGGTCAATTCCTCAACCTTGACTCGTTGGTGGACATCGTCACCAACAGCGTGGGGATTCTCATCATCTTGACCGCCTTCATGGCGCTGTCCGCGACGGTCAGTCCCGACCGGCGCCGGCCCGCCGCGCAGCCGGCGCCGCCAGCGGCCGCACCGCCCCGGACGCTGCTGGTGCCCTGGTCGCACCCCACCAGCAAGCAAACCGTCTTCCTGGCGTTGAGGGAAAACCGCATTCTGCTGCTGGACCTGAAGCGATTCTACGAACAGTTGCTGGACGCGGCGCCAAGCGCGGCAGGGCTGCCCCAGACCTTCAACCAGCCCGGTGTCAAGGTGCGCTACTTTCCCGTCACCAGTCAGGTCTATTGCCTCGAATTCACACCTGACCCGGGCGCGGGAGAAGCATGGGCGGAGGCTCAGCGGCCCGGCTCGGCCTGGCAGAGGACCCTGTCACGTTATCCACGCGAGCAGTACGTCTATTTCTTTTGGGTTGACGGCGGAAGCTTCGAGCGCTTCCGGAACCTGCGCCAGGGCCTCTGGGACCGACAGGTGGAAGTGGGGTGGAAGCCGGTCCTGCCGGGCGCACCGTTGGAGATGTGCACGGGATTCGAAGGCTCCAACACCTTCCAGCCCCAGTAGCCGCCCGGCGGCTGACGAGGGGCCGAGGGTTTGCTATGCTGAAGGCACGGACCTAGGGTCAATCCGGGGCCTTGACCTGGCCCACCCGCGGCAGGCCCTGCCGGATCCGGCCCGACGTTTCGACCGTCGCGGAAACCCCCAGCCTCCAGCGGCCAAGCATGGACGTGCGTGAGATTCCTGAGTCCCGGAAGCCCGCCGCCGACGCGGAGGCGCGGGAGCGCGAGCGCCTGCGGCAGTCCGCCCGGCAACACTACTTGCGGGGCAACCGCTTCTTCGATCTCCACAGGTGGGACCTTGCGCTGGCGGAGTGGCGCCGTTCAACCACGCTCTGGCGCATGGCCGGCTTGGCTCGCCGCGCTATGGCGGCGCCCTTCGTACAGATCCGCGCCGTGCTGCTGCTGCTGCTGACGGTGCTGCTGGCCTACAACCTGATCTTCACCCTCTTCCCCCGCGATCCCTTCGACGCGCTCGCGCTGGCGGGTGCCACCAGCCGGGAGGATCACCGCAACTGGTGGGAACGCTGGCTGGACACGGGCCGTCCCCAGACCGGCCAGGGCCGGCGAGTGGACCTGCGCGAATGGTGGTGGCGGTTCCGGCTCAGCTTGCGGGAGCGGGGCACGGACACGGCGCGCCGCGGCGGCGCGCGTCCCAGCCTGGACGACCGCTGGGAGGAGATGCTGCGGCGCTACGGCCGCTGGGGTGTGCCGACCGCTTCCGGGGCAGACTCCTTCATTATCGCCGGCTACGGGCTGAGCCGAGTGGGCGAGTACGAGGCGTCCGTCGCCGCATTCGAGAAAGGCTTGGCCCGCGCCCGGGACGACCTCCAGCTGGCCGACCTCTATCAAGGGCTGGCCAACGCCCACTACTACCAAGGGTATCGCCTCCAGCCGGACGGTCTGGCCCGGTATGACCTGGCGTTGGTGAAGAAGGCCGCGGATGCCTACGAGCGCTCGCTGCGCCATCAGGAGCGGCCGCTGTCCTACGGCAACCTGGGGTGGATGTACTTCCTGCTGGCGGATTATCGCCGGGCGGAAGTTTACAGCAAGCGCGCCTTGCTCTTGGACGAATCCCTGGAATACGTCCGCCTGAATCTGGCCCTGGTGTTGCTGATGCAAGACCGCATCGGGGAATCCTTCGAGACGTACCGTCAGGTGGTGCGCCGCGATCCGCCGCCGGAGGTCTATCTGGGCGGCCTGAACGATTTGCGCGAGGTGATCCGCGATCACGGGGGACGGGTTCCCTACGCACAATTGATGCGGGGTCTGCTGGCCGCCAAGAGCGGCGACCACACTCAGGCACGCGTGGCGCTGACACGCCTGCTGGCGTCGCCCGGCGTGGCCGAGACCTGGCGGGCGGTCGCCCGGAGGATCCTGGAGACCATGGACCCCGCCAAGTTGGAGCGCTGAGGATGCTGCTACCCGTCATCGCCCTGGCGCCGGCCATCGCCCTGGTCTGGCTGCTCTCGGCCCGCAAGCCCGATCCGCCCGAAAGCCGGATGCTGATCGGCTCCCTGTTCGTCCTGGGCGGGCTTTCCGCCCTGCTGGCGCTGACGCTCAACCACATGCTGGAGAAGTACACGGCGCTCTGGGCCGGGGCGCCCCAAGCGGACCTCCGCATCCTGTTCTGGCTGGTCGGGATCGGGCTGAACGAGGAATTCGCCAAGATGCTGGTGCTCTTGGCGGTGCTGTACCCGCGCAAGTCCTTCGTCAGCGCCTACCAGGGATTGCTGGCCGGGGCCACGGTGGCCCTGGGCTTCGCGACCGTGGAGAACCTGTTCTACCTGGAGCGCTTCGGCACCCCCACGCTTCTGCTGCGCTCCATCCTGACCGTCCCGGCCCATGCGTGCTTCACGATCCCCATGGGCGTGTGCCTGTTCCTGTCCAAGCGCAGCCCCCACTTGGGCGGTAAGTACGCCTGGCTCGTGGCCGGGCTGACGACCTCCATGGTCTTCCACGGAGTGTACAACATCTGGCTCTCGCTGGACGAAGACCGCCTGACCCGGCTCGCCTATCTCCAGGTGCTCCTGATGGCGCTGCTCGCCTGGCGACTGATGCGCTGGAATCCGGCGCCCATCGCCGCGCCGGAGGGCCCGGCATGATCACGCCGGCGGAAGCGGCAGAGGCTACCCAGGGGCGGTGGCTGCGCTTGCCGAATGCCATGGACGGGGCGCTGCGCGGCGCGGCCTTCGACACCCGCGCGCTGGCCGGGGCGGAGATCTTCTTCGCCTTGCGCGGCGAGCGGTCGGATGGTCACGCCTTCCTCCAGCAGTTGGGTGGAAGCACCGTGCGCCTGGCCGTCGTGCACCAACCCGGCCTGCCGGCAGGCTTCGGCGGGGCGGTGCTTCAGGTGGCCGATACCCTCCGCGCCCTGGCGGACATGGCGCACTTCCTGGTGCGGAAGCATCGCCCCTTTGTCGTGGCCATTACCGGCAGCTACGGCAAGACCACCGCCAAGGAGGTCGTGGCCCATACCCTCGCCGCCCGGCGCCGGGTGCTCAAGTCGCCCGGCTCGCTGAACAACGAGATCGGGGTGCCCATCACGTTGTTGAACCTGGACGGCAGCCAGGACACCTGCGTGCTGGAATACTCCGCGCGCAAGCCGGGCGATGTGGACTACCTGAGCCGCATCGCGCCTCCTGACCTGGCGGTGCTGTTGGCGGTGGGGCACGCGCACATCGGGGTGTTCGGCTCCCGCGAGGCGATCTACCGGGCCAAGGGGGAGATCTTCCACCACTTGCGCCCCGGGGGTCTGGCGCTGGTTAATGCGGGGGATGCGCGGCTGCGGGAACTGGCCGCCGGGCACCGGGTGCTGAGCTTCGGGCGCGATGTGGGCGACTTCCGCGTGGAGCGGCTCGCCACCGACCCTCAGGGCCGGCAGCGCTTCACCGCCGTGCATGGGGACACCCGGCTGGACATGCAGGCGGAGTTTTCCGGCGCCCACGCGCTCTATCCGATGCTGGTGGCGTGGGCCGTGGCGCGCGAGTTGAACGTGCCGGATGCCGAAGTGGCCGCCCGCGCCGGGCACGGCCCAGGGCAGAAGGGCCGCGCGATGCGCCTCGCGGCGCCCGGGGGCGCCACGGTGATGGACGACAGCTACAACGCCAGCCCAGAGACCGTCGTCAACCTCATTGCCACGCTCAATTCCCTGGCAGAGCCGGAAAAGGTGCTCGTGCTGGGCCACCTGAGCGAGTTGGAGGCCGGATTGGAGCGGACCGCGGCGCTGATCGCTCCGCACTTGGCTCCGCCCTTGACCCGGTGTTATATTCAGGCACCGGCCACCCCGGAGTTGTTCGCCCGCCTGAAGGAAATGGCCGCCGGCACGGACGTGCGGCAATGCGCGACCCAGGCGGACCTGATTGCCGAACTGCGCGCCCTGGACCGTCCGGGAGTCGCCATCGGCATCAAGGGGGCGCGATCGGCCCACATGGAGCGGGCCGTCCAGGGGCTGCTGGGAGCCCACATCGCCTGCGCGCTTTCCCCGTGCGGGCTGCTCAAGCACTGCACGGATTGCGACGCGATGAGCCGCCATGTTTAATCCCTTCCGCTATCTCTATCGAAAGCTGATCCAGCAGCAGGTACAGGGCTACGACCTGGGGCTGGCAACGACAGCGGCCCTGTTGGTGCTGGTCGGGATCGTCATGATCTATTCAGCCAGCAGCACGATTTCCGACCGCAACTTCGGCACCAGCGTGTTCTACCTGCGTGCTCACCTGGCGCATTTGGCGCTGGGCCTGGTGGCCCTGGTCGTGGGGATGCGGGTGCCCGTGGGGCGGTGGAAGGATTGGGCGCCCTACGCGCTGCTGGTCTGCTTCGTGCTGCTGCTCCTGGTGCTGATCCCCGGTGTGGGGTACCAGGTGGGCGGGGCGCGCCGTTGGTTCCGGCTGGGGCCGGTGAGCATCCAACCCACCGAACTCCTCAAGCCGGTGCTGGTGGGATTCGCCGCCTCGTATCTGGATCGGAAGCAGGACCTGGTGGCCCAGTTCTTCCGGGGTGTGGTGCCGGGCCTTACGGTGATGGGCTTGTTCCTGCTGTTGGTGCTGATGCAGCCGGATTTCGGCAATGTGGTCCTGATCGCGCTCACGCTGCTGCTGATGATCCTGGTGAGCGGGGCCAAGCTCGGCCACATCTTCGCGAGCTTGGCGGGCTTTGGCGTGATCGGCATCTATCTCGTGGCCAGTCAGACCTACCGCATGAAGCGCTTCCTGTCCTTCCTCAATCCGTGGGACGACCGGCTGGACTCGGGGTTCCAGATCATCCAGTCCTACCTGGCCTTTGGCAATGGCGGCCTGTTCGGCGTTGGGCTGGGCGATAGCCGTCAGAAGATGTTCTTCCTCCCGGATGCCCACACGGACTTCATCTTTTCGATCCTGGGAGAAGAGTTGGGCCTGGTCGGGGTGCTGGCGACCATGCTGCTGTTCGCCGCCTTTGTCTGGCGCGGGTACAAGGCCGCGCTGGCGGCACGGGAGGAGTTCCCCCGCTACCTGGCCTACGGAATCACGACGCTGATGGCGCTGCAAATCCTGCTCAATCTGGCGGTCGTGATGGGCATGTTGCCGACCAAGGGTCTGCCGCTGCCGTTCGTCAGCGCCGGAGGAAGTTCGCTGGTGATTTCGCTTTTCATGACGGGCCTGCTGCTCAATATCGGACGGCGCCCAACTCCGTGGAGCAACGAAACGCTCTCGTCACGGGGGGCCTAGAACCGTGGGCCGTCCCCTGCGGGTGCTGATAGCCGGCGGCGGCACCGGGGGCCATATCTTCCCCGGGCTGGCC